>Ga0247781_1000510_pt1 | contig 12065 bp, 2 predicted proteins | sample UWRJL184509B5_FD_179922 | JGI IMG/M metagenome (GOLD analysis project Ga0247781, IMG submission 179922) | Plant litter microbial communities from Arlington Agricultural Research Station in Wisconsin, United States - UWRJ-L184-509B-5 | ecosystem: Environmental > Terrestrial > Plant litter >...
TTAGTATAAATTATAAAGTATTTGTAAACTATTTTATACTTATTTAATAATACAATTATTATTTTTACTAATTATATAATTTGGCTAATATAAACAATATGTGGGTTTTTACGTTCCAAATTTGGTTAAACCCTAAAAATTGGTAAAATACAATTGTAGGCAATTGTAAGTGGTATGTAGATTCCGGAAGCCAGTAATCCGTACTTGCGGCAGCCTATATTTAGCTTCGACTTTTACGGCCAAAGTTGCAACGCGAGGCTCTTTTTTTATAATTATTTTCATTTAAATATTAATAATAAAGCCTCCTTTTTTCGTGTTTTTTTCCATTTAAATAATAATAATAATAGTAGTTAAAATAACGGCCCCATAAAAAAAAAGTAAAATAGCTTTTTATAATGCGGCTTTTTCCTACCTTTTATTACATTACAAACTTCTACTTTTGCAGCTTTTACATTATAATTGCATCTTCCTATTTTCTTTTTTTTCTTTTTACATTATTATATAAACATTATAATACTACTACATACTAACTATCCTAATTCTACAAAACTTACTTTATATTATTCAATATATAAAAAATTAAAAGAGTTTTCGGAATTTTCCACAAATCGAATTAGTACTTTTTACAAAAATATGCATAAAATGCAGAAACTACAATAGGAGTAGAAACTATAATACACTTCCGCTAATTCCAAACTACAAAAATTGAAGCTAGCAAAGTGGGTAATTCCGCCTATATTGAAAACTACTATGTTCCCTAAAATTGGATATTTACTAACAATATCGAATTCGAACTTGTATATTTTTTTAAAAATATATATTATACTTGCGAATTTTACAATACTTTGTTTTTTCTCGACGAATATATTATAGTATATTTTACTTATTATTATACTATATTTACTTTAAATTAATTGTAAATTAAACTTCTTTTACAAAAAACCTTAAATTCGGTCAACTATACTATAATAATAATAATATTAGTATAAACTTATTCTATTTACTTTTAGACTTTTTAAATTTTATCTTTATTAAAACTAATATTTATTATAAAATTATTTAGAAGAATTTTCGCAAATATAATAATATATTTGTATTTATATTTGTAAAATCTAATATTACAAACTATAATATTATAGGCAATAGAATAATAGATTTTTAAATCTAAAACGGCCTATACTATTTTGCTAATTTAATTATTATATTTATAAAAAATTAACCTACTTTTGTATAAATATACTTTTACAATTTTGTAACTGCTATTAATATATATTTAGGCTATTTTTTAAATATAAACTAGTATTTTTTCTAAAAGTTTAGGCAGTTTATTTATTCCAAAAATAATTTAGTATGTATATATTATACTATAAAAAAATGTTTTAATTATAGTACTAATATAATTTAGGTATTATTCAATTTGCAGATAAAATTAGTAGTTGAAAAAAATATAAACTTATAATATATTAATTTCTTTATTATTAAAAAAATTGCAACGTTAATTTTGGAAAAATACGATAAATTTTCCTTTTAAAATGTAGTTTTTGCAAAAAAAATTATAAATAGTATAATTAGTAAGTTTAAAGATATTCATTTAAATTTGCTTATTTATTTTCCTTTTGTAAATTTATTGATATTTTTTTATAAAAATATTAAATATTATTAAAATTGCATTATTTGCAAAATAGGTTGGGCTTATATAATTATAACTTTAATTTAGTAAATATACTATATACTATATTTACAACTAGGCTAAAATTACATTTTATTCTAGTCTAAAAAGTTATTTTAGTAATTTCTAGTAAATATTTAGGCTACTAATAATTAAAAAAAAGGTAAATTATTTTCGCAATTATTAAAAAGTTTTATAAGCTAATTTTTACAAAAAAATTGCAAATTAGTTATAAATAAATAATAGTAATACTATTAATATTAATTGTAAAATTATTCTACTTATAATTTATATTAGTAGTTGTTAGTTTATAAACAATTACTATTAAAATTTTATAACTATTATATATACTATAAAAGTTCCAACATTTTTTAATACAATTACTACTAATTTGAAATAGCCTAAAATTGTATTTCAATTTAGTTTTAAAAAAACCGTAAACAACTATTTAAATATTACAAGCTATATTTTCAAATAAAAATACAATATTTTTATTTATAAATTAAAAAACAACTTATTTAGTAGCTATATAAATATAATATAGACTTTGGAATTTTAAAAATAGGGCCTACTTTACTAATATATACTAATTTTCTTTAATAATATTGCTAATATAAAATATTTTAAATTAAAAAGCATAAATTACGTAATTTAAGTTAAGATCTTAATACTAGCGGAGAATTTTAACAACAAATTTTATAAAATTATTATATTATTAATAATTTACGGCTTTTATAGTATATAAAACTTTAATTTACTTTATATAATAGAAAAAAATAACGTTAAATTCTATTCGAAGAAATTCCCAAAACTACCTATACTAATAACTTTAAAAAATGATAATTGATATTCAATTTATTATTGCAAAAATAATAGCCAAATTGTAAAAAAAAAGTACAAATAATTAAAAAATCTTATTTAATAATTAGTAAATAGTTTTGTAAAATTTTTACTATATTTGCAAATATAATACATATATTAATATAAAAATATACAAATTTATTAAAATTATTAAATATATTAATAAATATATATATAAAAATACAAATTAAATTATAATTCAAATTATAATTAATAATATTTAAAACAAAATTGTATTTTATTTATAAACCTAATATATTAACTTTACAAAAATTTATATCCAAATTATAAAATACTATATATATTACAAATTGTCCTAAAATAGTATTAAAAGCATCTATTTTTGTTTTAAAATAGTATTAAAAGTATATTATAAAATTAATTATATTGTACTATATACTAATAAATTTAAAATAGTTCAACTTTAATAATATAGCTAATTAATAAACATTTCGCCTTACAATTAAACACCCTATTTTGAGTTTATTATTTTATAAATTAAATTATAACCTTTTTAATTGCGTTTTTTATATTAATAATTTACTTATTATTGTTTAAAATAGCCTTATTTATTTTTACTTTTGTAATTATTTATTTAATTTAATATTTGTAAATTTAAAATTTAAATTTTAATATTTTATATAAATATTTAAAAAAGTTAATATTTAATATATTTAGTATTTTATAAATTTTATTATTACTAATAAATATATTATTAATATAACAATTTTTATATTATTAATTATATTAAAATATTAAATATTAAATTTGCTTATTTTTTAATATTGTATTTAATAAATTAGGTTAGTATTAATAGGGAATAGGTTTATATAAATTAAAATAAAAGTAGAAAATTGTATATTATATATAAATAAAGTATTAAAATTGTATATATATAATTGTATAATTGTTTTAAATTTGAATAATTGTATATATTTAGTAATTTGAAAAAAAAAAAAAAGTAAAAGTGAAATTAAAAACTTTGTTTTTTGTTTATTTTTATATATTTGTAATAATAATTGTATTTATTAATTACAATTAGTCTACTTAATAATTTCTAATCTACAGTTGTAACTAATTAGCTAGTTTAATTATATTAGAGTAGGGGGAAAACTTCGAATAAAATCAAACCCCTTTGGCTAATAGAATCTATAGTAATAATATCTATATTTCCACTTTTCTTCCTACAATCGACCCTATTGTACTGCCCAATTGGCTAGTACGAATGTAGGAATAAGTGGGGTATACCAAGCCTACCAAGTTTATTAGTCCCAATTGAGAATTTTTTCTTTAATATTTCGGAAAAGTGGGGCGCCAAGTCTACTAGTCTTAATACAGCCAATTATAATTTCGAAAAAACTATGCCCCTTAGTCGGATTGAACCAACAACCTCACAAATAGGGCCTTAAACTCATACCACTGAACCATCAGGGATATTTTTATATATTAAAAAATTATTTTGAATAGATTTTGCAATTTATTTATTTAGTTTATATATAACTATTAATATTAAACATATTTAGGTTTAATATATTATATAGGTTGTAGCTTTAATGTAAATACTATTATTGAGGATTGCAAATAATGGTATTAATTCGAGTATAGACTATTTTATAAAGATAGTTCGTAGGCCTTACTAAACAACTTTAAAGAAGAAAAAAAATATATATATATATTACAAATACCCTTTTATTATAATTTTAATTATATATTTTGAAAAAAAATATACAATTGTATTTAATGAAGATTTTATATAAAAATAAATTATAATTAATATAAAAAAAAACGTAATTTATAGCTTTTTTTCAGTATAATATTATTCACGAATCTAGCCAACTAATCTATTATATTGATTTTTCTAAATATTTTATATAAATTACGAAAAAGAAAATGTAGAAATTTTATACAAAAAAGACTATAATTAGCCAGATATACTATATTCTACCAAATTTAAAAAAGCAGTACTTTTTATAATTTTTGCTCGTAGCAATTCCAAGCTAATACTCTTTCGAATACACTTGTATAGTAGAAAAAAGAGTCTATTCTATATATTATACTGTATATATTATAACGAACCTTTTCAATAATAACTAATAATAGATTATATATTTCGAAAAAGCTTTTAACTAGTAAATTAACTAGTAGTTATAATCGTTATTTGCAATTTACATTAATACTAATAAAGTCGCAAACCTAACTAGTTTTTAGTATTATTTTACAAAACTAATTTACAATAACTTCGTTTAGGAAATAAAATATATAAATATTAATATTCTAAATATCCCCAATCTACACTTCAATTACAACTTCTATTTAATTAATAATATTTTAATTATAAATACTAGAAAAAATTTAAGATAATACAAGCTATTAAACTACTAACTTACTTAAATTTATATTATAAATAACCCCTTATTTTAGTAGAAAACTAATTATAATACTTTTACTAAGTAGTTTGAGGCGGAGGAAATTTGCCAAAAATTAAATACTAAATAGGCATATATGTTCAATATAGTAGTAATTACTATAAAAAGAATTTAAAAAATACATATTTTTTCGTATAAAATTTTGAAAATATAGACAAGATTTTTTTATATTAAAAGTTTGCTTTTTACTACTAAATTTAAAGTAAAATTGTATTGTATATAGTTTTTTCTAGAATTATTATTTAAATTTTCAAAAGCAAAATTACAATATATTGATAATTCAAAATTCCAATCGATACTAATAAGACTTCAACTTGCAATATATTTAAATAGTCCTACTTTGCGGAATTTCTCGAAAATATAGCCTTTATGATCTAAAATAAAATGCCTATATAATATAAACACTATTTTAAAACTATAAATTGTGCTTTGTAAGATATTTATAATTATACAATTCTTTTTAATAATATTCTAACTTTATTTGGCGACAACTTTATATAAATTCTTCTAGTTGTAAAATATAGTGTACATTTTTAAATTATAATAGTCTATTTTTGCTTTTTTTTTTATAAGAAAAACTAAAAATTATAAATTTTATAGAAAATATATAAGTATAAAAAGCTAATAAGGCGAACTGCGAATTTATAAAATAATTAAAAAATTTGTTTTATAATTTCAAATGCTAAAATAATATCGAGTTTTTACAATATATTAAAACTATATTTACTAATGTAAAACTCTACAATTGAATTTACTTAGCTAATTTATTAAATTAAATTGTAATTAATTACAAAATATTTGCAAATTAAATTGTATTATTTTTATTTAATAAGTATATTTTAAAAATCAATTACTAAATTTTCTACAAAATACCTAATAAATTTAGAATATATTTTTTTTTTTTTAAATTATTTAGTAAGGCCTACGAGCTATCCTCATAAAATAGTCTATACTCGAATTAGTACTATTATTTATAGTTTTCAATAATAATATCTATATTGAAATTATAACTACAATATATCAAACCTAAATATATTCAATACTAATAATTATATGTAAATTAAACGGATAAATTGCAAAATCAAAATAGATTTTTAGTATATAAAAATAGGCAAAAGACGAGGTTTTCAATTTCGCTCTTACCTTTTTTTTCTTTTTTAAATACTACTAATTGTATATACAATTATCTAATTAAATATTGAAACTATCGTCGTACAACTATACACATATAACCCTAGCATTTTTTATATATAGTATACAATTTTCCATCTTTATCTTTAATTCAAATAAGCTTCTTTTTACTAATATAAATCTAATTTCCTAACTATAAAATTGCGAATAAAAGTATAATACTTTATTTGCTAAGATAATTAGGAAATAGAAATTTGTATAACGATTTATTTACTAAAGTTGTTCAAAAATATATCCAATAATAAAAAGAATTTGCCGATATTTTTATATAGTTTTTAATACTTTATATACTTAATTATTAATAATTAAAATTGGAAGTGGTTATAAAAAATGAAAAAAAAGGTAGAAAAAAATAGTAGTATTTTGTATAATAATAAGTAGATTGAAGATATAAAGAATAAAATTTAGAAGGTTAAAAACTGATTTTTATAATAATGAATTTGAAATAGGGCGTTTAATTGTAGGGCGAAATGTCTATTAATTAGTTACTATTGTTGAAGTTGAATTCTAGGTTTGTTAGTATATAGTGTAATGTAGCCGATTCTATAGTGTGCTTTTAATGCTATTTTAGGGTAAGAATAGATGTTTTTAATACCGTTTTAGGGCAAGAATATATTTATTAATTAATTAAATAGAAGCTTTTCTAAATAATAATAGTTTTAAAAAGCTAGCTTTTTTTCCGGAATTTTTACAATTTTTGGATTTTACTTTATTTGCACCCACTTATTCATTTTTAAAAATTAAAACCCTTATAATATTATTTTAAAATCTAAATTTTTAAGAAGGATTTTATAATAATATTTAATTAGTAATTATACAATTTGGGAAAAATGTAATTAAAATGGAGATTTTTTCTAATTTTTTTAAAATTTAAAAAAGTTAATTTCGAAAATATATACAAATTTAAGCTTAAAAGATTTTCCTTTTATTATTTATTATAGTTAATTTCCAATTTACTTTTACTTTATAATTATAATTAATAAATTGCAAAAATAGTTATTTAATATAATTGGGATTAATTTACAAACAAATATCTTCGTTTATAGGCAATTTTACATTATTTTATTCAAAATTACTAATATATTTTAGATTTATATTTTTATTACAATAAAGAAAGTTAAAAATATTATATAATTTAAAATACTTTTGCCACTTTTAGGTAAATTTAATATATAAAATGCGTTTATTATATATAAATTAAATAGATTTATAGCTAAATATTAGTTGCATATATATATAAAGTAAGTAGATTTATAATTGTATATTAGTTTTTATTACAACGAATTTACATATATAGTATATGTAGAATTTTAATAAAAGTTTATTAATAAAAAGGAAAAACTACCTAAATATTAAAAAAACCCGGATTTACAAAATAAGTAAAACCTTTGTATAATATCCCCGGAATTGTATAATTTCCAATTGTATGTATTTTTTTATAAAATATACTATAAGTAACAATACTGCAAAAACTTTGTAAATCTAAAAACGCTTACTATAAAGGTATTTATTTAAATAAATAATATTAATTGTAAAAAAACTTTACTTCAAATTTGTAAAAATTTTCTAGCCATTTTTTTGTATTATTTGCCTACTAATTTTCTACAAAAAAAACCTAATTGCAAATATAGTATAAAATTTAATTTACGGGAAAAAAATTGTAATATAAGTGCTTATAAATATAATTATTATAAAAATATATTAATTAATATTATTTAAATTTACTTCCAAATAAATTATAATTACTTGTTAAATGGAATTTTCAATAAAAATATACACTATAAATACAAAATATACAAAAAAAAAGTCTACTATAAATTCATTTTCACTTTCTATAGTTGTTGCAATAACTATACAAACTTTCTTAATAAATATTAGGGTAGTACTATTTTTAGTATTAGTTTTGTATTTATTAGATGAATTTGCTTTTATATTAATTATAGTATTATTTGTAGTAAAAATTGTTTACTTATAATAAATGTAAACTAAACTTTCTAAATTGAAATAGCAATTTTTGTAAATTCCGAAATTGGCGAATTTTTAAAAAAATACCTATATTTTACAAAATTCCCTTTATTTATTTTATATTTCCTGCAAAAAGTCGGATTAACTTTTTTAATGCATTAGATTTTGACTAATTTGGCTTTAGAATTTTAGTCGAATTGCAAAATCGCAATTTTATCCTATAAAATAATTTCGCAAAACTGCGGCGTTGATATTATAACCTAGAGGTTTTTCGAAATTTTGGGTATAATTCTATAATTCTTCGCAATAATCTCCTTTAAAATAATATTTACAATATTTATAACAATTAGCTTTTTTTTTTCCAGGCATTATAACTTTTACAACTAGACTAGCCTTTTTAATAGTTGCAGTTTTTATAATTGCATTTTTAAAAAAGCTAATAAGCAAAAATTTAGGACTAAAAATAGTATTTTCAAATTTAAAATCGTCTTTACTAAAATCTAACTAAATTACATTTTTTATATCGTTCTAAATTATAAAAATACTAAAATTTTCAATTGTAAATTTGCATAATTTTGAATTATAATAGTTGAATATACTAAATATATAAATAGCCTTTTGCTTTTTTTTAAATATTATTTTTAATCTAAAATTGTATTTAACAATTAAAATTGCTAGTATTATCGCAAAATTAACAACTTTTACTAAAAAAATATTTATTAAAGTAGCAACTTTAAAAGCTAGGGAAAATGTTATAGCAATAGTTGTAAAAACTATACGAGTTTTTCTAATTTTAAGGAAATACTATTTGCTTATTTTCGTTTTTCGAAGTAATAATCTAAAAATTACAAAAAAATATTAGTATAATTGTAAAAATATCCAAGTAGGATAATTTTTAAAGTATATAAAATTGATATTATTGGGAAACAATACAATTGTAATTAAAAACAAATTTGCAAATTAGGAAATTAATAATTTAATTGATTTATTTGGGGATTTGAAGCGCGAAATTAGGGCAAATTTGAACTTGAGTTGGTTTTATAGCCGCATAATTGGGAAATTTGCAACGTATATTAGTAAATTAATACTTTTATATTTCGGAAATTCCTACGTAAAATTTCGGGATATTTATATTGTATATAGCCTTAAAAATTGATAAAAATATTCACAATATAAGTAGGTGAAAGATGTTGTAAAGTTTAAAGATATAGTAGGGTTGGAAATTTTTTAATAAGCGAACGTATTGCTGGCTAAATAATAAGAAATATTGAAAAATAAACTTCTTTAAATATTTTATTTATAACTAAAATAAATTACTAATTAATAAATATTTTAATTTATTTATTTTAATATAATTTAAAAATCTTTTCCATTTTAAATAAAAAAAACTTTATATTAAATACGTTTAATAAACTTTGTATAATAAGTAATTATAAAAAGAGAATACTATTTTAGGACGGTATTAAAAGCATATATTTTTACTTTAAAATAGTATTAAAAGTATATTATAGAATTAGTTGTATTATACTATATATTAATAGATTTAGAATTCAATTTCAATAATACTGATTAATAGATATTTCGCTTTATAATTAAACACTTATAATATTTCGAATTTATCGTTTTATAAATTAAACTATAATTTTGTTAATTACCCTTTTTATATTATTAATTTACCTATTATTATTTAAAATAGCTTCGCTTACTTTTATTTTTACAATTATTTATTAAATTTAATATTTACAAAATTAATATTTAAATTTTAATATTTTATAAAAATATTCAAAAAAATCAATATTTAATATATTTAATATTTTATAAATTTTATTATTATTAATAAATATAATATTAATATAATAATTTTTACTATTTTGGAATAATATTAAAAGTATCTATTCTTATTTCAAAATAGTATCAAAAGTATATTGTAAAATCGGTTGTATTATACTATATACTAACAAACTTAAAATTCAACTTTAATAATACAACTAATTAATAGACATTTTGCCCTATAATTAAATATTTATAATATTTTAAATTTATTATTATAAAAATTAGTTTTTAGCTTTTTAAATTTTGTTTTTTGAATTTTAAATTTATTTACTATTATATAAAATACTATTTATTTTAAAACAATATTAAAAATATTTATTTTTGCTTTAAAATAGTATTAAAAGTATATTGTAGAATTGATTGTATTATATTATATACTAAGAAATTTAGAATTCAATTTCAATAATATAATTAACTAATAGATATTTCGGTTTATAATTAAATATTTATAATATTTTGAATTTATTATTTTATAAATTAAATTATAGCTTTTTTAATTGCTTTTTTTATATTATTATTTTCTTTTTTAAAGTTGTTTAGTGAAGTTTACAAATTACTTTTATAAAATAGTTTATATTCAAATTAGATTTATTATTTGCAATTTTTAATAGTAATATTTAAATTAAAATTATAATTATAATATATTAAATTTGAATATATTTAATATTAATAATTATCTGCTCTAGGATGGTATTAAAAGCATCTATTCTTGCTTTAAAATGGTATTAAAAGTATATTGTAGAATTGATTGTATTGTATTATATACTAACAAATTTAGAATTTAACTTCGACAATACTAACTAATAGATATTTCGCCCTACAATTGAACACCCTATTTTAAATTTATTATTATAAAAATCAGTCTTTAGTTTTCCGAATTTTATTTTTTATATTTTTTATATTTTTAATTTATTTATTATTATATAAAATATTACTATTTTTTCCCATTCTTTTCTTCATTTTTTTCAATTATCTTTAATTTTAATTATTAATAATTAAATTTATAAAGTATTAAAAGCTATATAAAAATATTAGCAAATTTTTTTTATTATTAAATATATTTTTAAATAATTTTAGCAAATAAATTGTTATATGAATTTCTATTTCCCAGTTATTTTAATAAATAAAATATTATATTTTTATTTGCAATTTTATAATTAAGAAATTAAATTTATATTAGCAAAAAAGGGTTTATTTAAATTAAAAATAAAAATAGAAAATTATATATATATAATTGTATAATAATAGTTTTAATATTTAGTTGGATAATTGTATATATAATTAGTAGTTTAAAAAAAAGAAAAAAAGCAAAAGCAAAATTGAAAACTTCGTTTTTTACTTATTTTTATATACTAAAAGTCTATTTTAACTTTGCAATTTGTCTATTCAATTTATATATAATTATTATTATTAAATTTATTTAGGTTTAATATATTATAGTTGTAATTTTAATGTAAATACTATTATTGAAAACTACAAATAATAATATTAGTTTAAATGTAGACTATTTTATAAAGATAGCTTGCAAACTTTATTAAATAACTTTAAAGAACAAAATATTAATAATTATATATAAATTAAACAAAGAAATTGTAAAATTAAAATAAACTTTTTATATTATTTTTAATATTTCATAAATTTAATTATTTATAATTACAATTGTTTGTTTTAAAATAGTATTAAAAGTATTTATTTTTGTTTTAGGATGGTATTAAAAGTATATTGTAAAGTCGGTTGTATTATATTATATACTAATAAATTTGGAATTTAATTTTGATAATATTAATTAATAGATATTTTACTTTATAATTTAATATTCCATTTTCAATCTATTATTATTTTGTTTTTTAAAATTATTTAGTAAAGCCTACAAGCCATTTTTATAAAATAGTCTACACTCAAATTAATATTATTATTTGTAGTTTTTAATAATAGTATTTATATTGAAGTTATAACTATAATATATTAAATTTAAATATATTTAATAACGATAATTATATATAAAAAACCTAAATAAATAAATTGTAAAATCAAAATAGACTTTTAGTATATAAAAATAAACAAAAGATGAAGTTTTTAATTTTGTTTTTACTTTTTTTAAAAAAAAAAAAATATATATA
>Ga0247781_1000511_pt1 | contig 12060 bp, 13 predicted proteins | sample UWRJL184509B5_FD_179922 | JGI IMG/M metagenome (GOLD analysis project Ga0247781, IMG submission 179922) | Plant litter microbial communities from Arlington Agricultural Research Station in Wisconsin, United States - UWRJ-L184-509B-5 | ecosystem: Environmental > Terrestrial > Plant litter >...
CCAATCCTCACGTTGGAAAACCGTACCGAGCCCTTTGGGAGTTCATCGTCCTCCACCACCACGTCCGCGCCGCAAAGGACGTAATCTGCGGAAACTGCCAGAACTTCGTCCTCCACCTGGCCGCGCACCAATTCAAGAAGCACGGATGTCCTCTTCCTCCAGGCGTCGACTGGAAGTTCCTAGATAATCTCGGCCGCTCCAACACCCTGCCAGACTACAAATGCCGCGCAATCGTCAACGTCATCCGGCACCAGGGAATAGTCTGGAGAAAGTCCAGACCAGAGCAGTTTCGAAGTGTCCTCCACGCCCGGTGGACGGCTGGGATGGCCGAGGAATTCGCCGCGAAGCTTTCGTTTGCCTGCGAACACAGCTACTCCCTCATGGACTTGTACAAAAACCGACCATTTGCTGCGACAGAGGGCCAGACATCGTACATCAACATATTCAAACGCTACATCGCCGCAGTGGCTAACCCTCACCTCGGTACGAAGTGTATCTGTCCCGGGAGCAACTGGTACTCAAAACCCAGAGTTCTTAGCGACCCAGACGGTCGCCCGTGGGAGGAGAACTATGCGAAGCTCATTGCCGATGGCCCAGACGACTGGCTGGTCGAGTTAGAAATGAGCTGTATCATTACAAAGAGGCGCTTCTACCTGGACGAAGCAATCACAAGGGTCTTGGAGAGAAACACGGAAAAGGAATTGCAGTTCAACGACTTCATGAGCCCCATTTGGAATACGCCCACCGTCGAATACCAGCTACGGCGCTTTGGCATTCAAGGGGGAGAACAATGGCTGCATAGTGTGGACGCGGCTCGTGGAAATCTAGACCACATGTACGAAAACTTTGCCGTTGCGGCATCTAGCAGTCCGGACTTGAAGGGCTTCGACTTTACCAAGTGCAAAAAACATCTCGACCTTCAGATGCAGCTCAAATCCTGGGCGACTGTGCATTGTCTGGACACGGTCGAGATGGTTCTTGACAATGACCCGTGGGATGCTCCCCATGACCCGCGGGATGCTCCCGACCAAAGCACGACGCCCAGTGGAAAGACCGATCTTGTGGAGACCGATCTTGTGGGAGCCGCTCAGGAGGTCTATGACTCTTTGGTCTTTCTTGCGGCTTTTGCGAATCAACCTGTTGGTGGAGTGAAGACATGATTAAATACTCGAGGCGCTTGAACAACTCGAATAATGAATGAGATATGATGGGTTGTACAAGGTTGAAAATATTTGGCGCAGGGAGCGAGCGAATGGGCTGGGATAACGAGGCAGGTTGGAGCAAGGTTGTTTTCCTAGATAATACCCTCATGACAACCCCAGAGATATGTGAAAGGAAGGGTACATGGTGGCAGGCGGATAAATGAATTCCGCGGAGGTAGCATCCTCTACTCTACTGTGGGAACTAAGCTTTCTGAAGAAAAGGTAGTGTTGCCTTGATACCAGCAGTCTTGTCCTACCCGATTCTTCCTCCATTTTTTGAACTTACACCCGAGGTGTCACGATCGGATCTCGCAGCCAACGATTATCTTGCATTTTGTACGCAGTAGTATTCCGTGAAGAGATTTCAACCCACAGCTGTTTTCAAAGAGCCCTTTTGATATTCCCTCAGTTTATTAAATAAGCAAGGAATTTCGCATCATAGCACAGGTCTGAGTATTCCCAGGTAGGTAGCTACCTCGAAAACAAGACAACTTAAAGAGTCCTCCTTCCCCTTCAAGAAATATACACTCGTGTAATCAACACACCCAGTCATCACCACCAAGACGGACATACCCAACCAAACCGGTCCACCATGGTGATATCCGTGTCCTTCATGGCAGTACTTGCCACCTCAAGTTCACATCCGTGCTGCTGTCGAATTGTACTTGTACATGCACCAGGAGTAGTCATGACCATGTGTGTTACTCGCGTCTCCCGAAGGACAACTATCCATTTATTACATTCTCCCCCCCGTTGGATATCACACTACGAGGAAGTAAGTCACGTCAGACTATCCATCTACATAGATATTCGCTAATAACTTATGCCACTGACCGGCTATTAAACTTCCAACGGCTGGACTAAGAAATCCGTTTCACTACTCTGCCACTTCCTTTTATCACAACAACAAACTCAGTGCCTGGTCCACAACACAGGCCACATCCATAACATACCTGCCCAACCTCCTCGCCAAATAAAGCATCACATCTGCCCAGCGGCCCAACAACATGCCTCCCCAACCCCCCCCAAGGGCCGTAGACTCCCCAGCATCAAACCAAACTCCGCCCACACCAACCGCAACATCCTCCCTCTGGTCCTCCTCCTACGCCTCCGGCGCCGGAGCCAAGATAGCCGCAGCCATCGACGTAGGGCTCGTGCTAGTCCTGGCCGTTTTCATCGGGGTAGTCATCATCCAGTGGAAGAGGCGGACAGGCAGCCTGGAGATGGAAGCAGACGAGCTTGGGACGGATAAGAAGGGAAAGACACCTGTTACCGGGAGTGACCGCGATGTGGATGAGGGTGGGTCGTCTGGGGCTGGGAATGGGTGCACTTCGGCGTCGTCGACGACTGGCAAGGTTGATGGAGAGGCAGGGGAAAGGACTTCAGGGGAGAGAGTAGACCGATCAGGCTGGGAAGTCGAGTGAGGACCGGATTGGACAAGGCAAATTGAAGAGGACATGGAGGCCAAGGGAAAGTCACAGACAAAGGACGGCAAGATGGTTAGCAGATTATTTTTTGGGTCGTTGGTTCATGAGGATGCCAGATTGTATCAGCCTGTCGAGCAAGAAACGGACCGGAACTCATCACACATGGCTGCTATGACAAATGAATCAAATTTCCCAGCTCCCCTTGTTTCATGAGTTTTAACCGTGAAAGAGACCAAAAGCGAAGATAAGCATTCCTAAGTACGCCCCCACCATGGAATTTGTCCCAGACGCAAGCGCATCAGCCGTCTCAGCCTTCCACGCAACGATACAATTCTCCCCTCCACCACGCCCCTACTACCCCCACCAAGACACCACTTAAGCACGAGACATGACGCCCCACGCACGGATGATGTTGTCGGTGTAACCAGCAAAGAGGGTCTGGCCATCGGCGCTCCACGCCAAGCTGACGCACTCGGGCTCACGGCTCTTCTTGCCGATGTTCTGGAACTCGGGCTTGAGCTCATCAACCTTGCTCTTCTTCTCGAGGTCGAAGATGATGATGCTGCTGGCGGTGGCGGCGCACAACCAGTATCTGTTGGGGGAGAAGACAAGAGCGTGGATCTCGTCGTTGGCGTTGAGAGAGTAGAGATGCTTGCTCTCGTTAAGATCCCAGAGCATCGTGGTACCGTCCTTGCCACCGGAGGCGCAGAGGGAGCCATCGGGAGAGATGGTGACGGTGTTGATGTAGCCGGTGTGTCCGATGTGGTCAGTCTGCAACTTGCAGCTGGAGAGCTCCCAGACCTATTTCTCACGCGTTAGACTCGGGGTTTCCCAAACGGTATGCATTGGAGAAAGTGTTCAAAGGTTGCGGGTGTAATCAGTGATTTGGTGTGTTGGTCTCATTGCTTGTCAAACAAGCTCTGAAGTAGCAAATACAAAATGGTGTTTCATCATGTCGTCGAGCGGTGAAATATGTCTGTCTGGAGCATCGAAACGTACCTTGACGAGCTTGTCCCAGCCGGAGGAGACAATGACGGGGTTCTGGGGGTTGGGCGAGAATCGCACGCACGAAACCCACTCGGTGTGGCCCTTCTCGGTGATGGTGAACTTGCAGTCACCAAGAGTGTTCCACAGCTTGATGCTCCGGTCGCGCGAGCCGGAAACGATCTGGCGGTTGTCGGCGGAGAAGGAAACGGACAGGACATCGTTGGTGTGTCCGACGAACCGGCGGGTGGTGGTGCCGGTGGAGAGCTCCCAGAGGCGGAGAGTCTTGTCCCACGAGGCCGAGAGAGCGTAAGCACCGTCGGAGGAGATCACCTGTTCGCGAGTATCAGCAAAACCAAATCCTCTCTCCCAGAGTAACCCTGGATATCCATTTATGCCATTTAACGTACGCAGTCGGAGACGATGTGGGAGTGACCGTGGAGCGAGCGCTTGGGGTAACCGTACTGGGTCTCGTCGCGGGTGAGGTTCCAGATGATGAGAGTCTTGTCTCTGCTACCGGAAAGGAGCATGTTGGGGCTGTATCGAAATGTAAGCTGTTGTTCTCGACGACGCAATTCGGCAGTATTTGGTCATACTTCTCCATCGACGTGGCCAAGCTGGTGACCCAGCCATTCTGCAAAAAACTGCCATCAGTTTGACTGTTCAGGATGGTCCTGCATTTTGCGCAATCCTGCACCCATCACCAATTCAATCGCTCCCGCATGGCGGCTCTCGAACTGGCGGGTGCAGGTGTCGCATTTTGCAAATTGGGAATTGGGAGAACCAGAACTTACGTGGCCCTCCAGGGTGCCCTTGAGAATCAGTTGCTCTGCCATATTGATGTCCTGTCTGGGGGTATTCGGAGGATCAATCGATGTGAGAATGGAGAGCTTTTTCTCGTGCCTCTTTTCGACCGGGTGGGAATTCAACGATGTCCAAAGCGGAGGAGCTAAGAGAAAATCCGAAATTTTTGTGCGGCGGAAAATAGTTGTAGGGTCGGGTCGGCAGGACTTGGACCGTGGGGTCGCGCCAACTGGGGCTGCGGGCAGGCGCTAATGGCGGGGACGCTCGTTGTGCGGGCCGACAAATTGCTGCCAGCTGTTTGGCAGCTTACCAATAATCTCACTCTCAACGTCTCTCGCTGGTGTGGAGCCTGGATGATCGATGAAGTTATGAACACTCGAAGAAGACGACGAGCAAGCACTTTACAACGATCAACCCTTGTTCATGGAATATATTCATCTCAAGCTAGCTTTCCGGATCACATACTGATCGCTATTGAGACCTCTATCTACCTAAAGTTTAGTCTGGCCCTCGGGATGTCAATCGTCCGAAAATGCCCTGACAACTCCCAACCACTTCTTCATAATAAATGCCCTCCAACGCCGTTGTGGGAGAATACAAGAGAGAAGAAAAAAACGTAAAAATGATAAATGCAAATTGCCCATTATCCGGTGATGTAACAGAAGCAACTGAATGCAGAGGCTGGGGAATCACATTCACTGCCAGTGCATGTTACCAGGGTATCTCATTCCGTTCCTGCCGACTGATCCTCTGATGAATGGTGCGCCTTTCCTAATAACTCCTGGTACGCCGTCTCGCCTCGCTGTAAACTTGAAATCACAAAACAAATGACTACCATTTGCCCCCCACGCCTTCGCCGGTGGCTCTCCGCGCTCCAGTTCTGGGCATCTCTCGTCGGTAGAACCGCCGCTCTGCGTTGACAATCATGGCGTGGTCGGCTATCTCGGCCCGTTTCTGAGGGCCATGCATTTGCCACGGAGCGGTTTCCTTTCCTTTGGCTTTGGTCTCGTCCTCAATCAGCTCCTTCATCACGGACTCCCACTGAGTGTGGCGTTCGCGATGTGTCGGGTCTTGCTGTGCTGCCAGCCAGACCTCCTTCTGCTTGGCGATCTTGCTCGCCCGCATCAGGCCTCTCAGGGCAGCTTCGCCAGCCTTGGCCTCCTTTGCTGCCGCTTCGCGCATCTTCTTAGGATCGCCATGCGGTATTTCGTCTGGTGCCAGAGGGCGTTGGGAGTGTACTTGCACCTGAGTCTGTGGCGCGTTGAGGGGTTGTGACTGCGTATCGGGGGTCACCGAATTCCATTCTTCGGCTGCTGTGACGGCCTCGACACTCTCGGGGGTATATCTATATGTATGGATGCTTGGGAATGGCGGGAAGGATTTGGGAATGTATGCCCTAGCCTTCTTGTCGGAAGCGCCGTCGAGTTCCGTCCCAAGAATTGGCAGATCTTGGACGATATGGTCGTCGATCTGGAGTGCTTCCCATTTGGGTAGGAGCTTCGATTTCGGGATGGGTGTCCTTTTGTGCGGTTGAAGTGAAGCGGTGCTTAGGTTATGACGCTTTAGGGTGATTTCGAAGTCCTTTGGGACGGGATGGGAACGTCGCGAAGCGTTGGCGACGGTTTTTGTGTCGTCAAGGATGGAAGCGAGATCTAGATATCAATGCAGTCAGTACAAACATGTCCAATAGCCTGGACACGTATGATGGCGCACAAATCTCGGTCATCGCGAGGAAGCTCTCCATCGCTTCAGGTGTGGCGCTTTCGAAGCCAACCTTCTGCAGAGCCAGCGCAATGCCCCTTCGTAAACCCGCTTTCCCAATGTCATCGGCAGTGATTAAGCTTGAGGCATGCGAAGAAGCAGTGTGGTTCTCGACCTTCAGAATCGCTGTGGGAGGCGTGATCTTTTGTCGTTTCGTCGGTGGCTCGTCGTCGTCTGTCCCGGCAGATCGCTTTCGCGATTCTGACGCAGGCGCAGGCGCAGGAGCTTCTGGCGTCGTCATTGTGATTGTCGCGGTTGCAGTCGCAGGAGCTGTGGATGTTGGCACGCCTTCCTCCACGGGTGCCGGAGACACGGAAGAAGGCATGTTAGGAATGTTGTCGGTAAAGCGCTGCAAGGTTTTGCATGTCGAGGACTGCTGTGTTGATTGCACTCTGACTGCGTTTGGGTGTTCAAACCTCAAAGTCTCGTCTCTCCATTGTGAATAATGGGTTGACGCACGGGCCCACTTGCGTTGCCACACTAGCTTTGGGCGGGCAGCTTTGAGCCGCTGAAATCCGCCCAAACGAGGCGCCAGCTGGGGAGCACATTGATGTGCCTGACCAGCAGCTGAATGAACCAGGGATCTTTAAACTGTAACCTTCAACCCTTTTGTGGGATAAAACTGGAAGCCATCGAGTGTCCTCGTTCATATTGTCTTTCATCATAAACACCTACCTAATCATGAATGGTTCTGTAAAATTTACATGGCGTGATTCGGACACCTACTGCTTTTATTTACAACCTGGAAATTCCTATCCTGGGTGAAAGCCAGCTGAAGGTGGAGATGAGTCGACTCCTGGACCCGCCTGTGCAGAAATGCGGTAAGGTCAATGAAAGCCTCACCCGCCTGGCCGGGCGAGACAAGCTGAGACGAAACGGCGCGCCCAACCTCTGTCAGCTACATTTTTATTTCCTCATCACTTCCCCTTCAACCTACTCGAGCCAGTTCTTGTCCAGGACTCTAGTGAGTCTTCACAACGGTGAAGCTTCTCTACCAGAATGGAATCCCAAAACCTCGAGACACTCAAAACTGGGGGCTACAAGGGCGTAGGGCTGACCCAATTCAAGCTGGAGCCACCGACAGCCCGTTTGACGGTGTTTCCACCCGAGATTCTGGAGCTCGGCGACACATTGGAGCAACTTGACCTCTCGGGGACCGGCTTGTCGTCTCTTCCTGCAGATATTGGATCCGCCCTTCCCAACCTCAAGATTGCCTTTTTCTCAGGGTGCAACTTTACTGTGTTCCCGAGAGAGCTGGCATCATGCCCCAAACTCGAGATGGTAGCTTTCCGGAGCAATGGGATGGAGGAGGTTCCCCAGGATTCTCTCCCACCACGTCTCCGGTGGCTTATTCTCACCGACAACCGCATTTCGGCTCTCCCTGCCAGCATTGGCCGCTGTAGCCGGCTGGAGAAATGCATGCTTGCCGGCAACCTGCTGCAAGAGCTGCCGGCGGAGATGGCCCAGTGCACCAAGTTGGCCCTCCTGCGCTTGAGTGCGAATCGGTTCGACAAGCTCCCGCCATGGCTTTTTGGTCTTCCCGAGCTGGCCTTCCTTTCCTTCGGAGGGAATCCGTGTGCTTTGTCAAAAGCTTCCCGGCCATCGTTCGGGCTTGCCGATGTCAAATGGGACGATCTTGAGGTTCAGCATGTGCTTGGGCAGGGAGCATCTGGCATTACTTCGCAAGCACTGTGGAAACAAACACCCGAGTATGGTGAGGAGGTCGCAATCAAGCTCTTCCGGGGCGCCCTGACCAGCGATGGCACGCCGGCCGACGAGATGGCCGCATGCCTGGCTGCTGGCGCGCACGAGAGTCTGATTATGGTGATGGGTCGTATCCACGGGCATCCCGACGAGGCAAGTGGGCCGGGCGTCAACAAGTTCCAGGGCGGAATCGTGATGCAGCTGATCCCGTCTTATTACAAGGTGCTCGGACAGCCGCCCTCGTTATCCTCGTGCACGCGTGACTGCTACCCCGAAGATGCAACGCACGGCGCCATTCCTGCCCTCTCCATGTTGACAGGCATTGCTGGTGCTGCAGCACATCTTCACGCCCGAGGGATTTCACACGGCGACTTATACGCCCACAATATCCTGGCCAGCACTGCCGACGCACATGCAGTGCTAGGGGATTTCGGCGCTGCAACAATCTACGGACATCAGCTTTGCTCCAACCTGGCAAGTGGTATCGAGAAGCTGGAGGTCCTGGCATTCGCACACCTTCTGGAAGACGTGCTCAAACTGTCTGCAGAAGAGGATGAAGCTCGGGGCAGAGACCTGCGGCGTGGGTTTGAACAGCTTCACGTTCGCTGTGCAAACCCACTCGTGGCGGCTCGGCCAACGTTTGCAGAGATCCTCGAAGAGCTCGAGGATATGATGGGTTGGCGGGGGATGATGCGGATACCGGACATTGAGCGTGCTGAGCGTGTTGAACCCGACACGATATAATGACACCCGGTCGAAGCCCAAGAGTCGGATAATGCCCCTATCCGATCGAATAAGCCCTTCCCCTACCACAACCAACGAGTTTACAAAAGCCGTATCAACCTGGGCCAAGATATCCCTATTACGGAAACCCAATGACAATCTGGATCAGAATCACCAGATGTGTCGTTTATCTGCCTGATGAGACATGAAGGAGCAATGGTGCTAACTGCATGCCGGATGCAGATCCTCAAAGACGTTGACTTGGACAAGTTGTACGACATAGACGTATAGACCTGTAGACATTGATAGACAATTAATTACCTGGTCAAAAAAAGGAATCGGAATCAGCTCCCGGCGGCTAGACGCATGTCGTTCGAATGGTCAACCATGCATGGACTTGGATGGCCAGCAAGGACAGCAAACGGGCAGGCAGGCAACGGTATTTTGTGATACATGCAGTCAGGTTTTGTTGTTGTTGTTGGCTGCTCAATGTAGCATTAACTTGCTCACCGCCATTGATCAAGAAGCCCTTCACCGGGCGGCGCTCTTCTCCACATACAGCAACTCCCAAAATGTTTACATAGCTCACATCCATCCTTTCTGCTCGGGGCCGGATAATGGACCAGGCTTGAAAGCGAGGCGGCATGGAGCCGGTCCACGGTTCTTCCCACCATGTAAGTGTACTGCTGTACGGAGATGTATTCATCCCATAATGGCCGAGCATCCCGATGTAGTACTCCGTCCTCGCAGTGAAAAGAAAAACACATGGCACCTACGGGATACTGCCAGATGAGAAATTGTGTGTGCTGGATGCACATACTCACATGATCACGACCAGACTGCAACGTTTCAACCCTTCTTGGTTCTAGAACGGATCTGCCTCTGCACATGCCATCATGAACTGTACATACCGGTATGTAGGTCTGTCACTTCACAATGCGGATTGGTCAGCCAGCATACGCCCAGGCACACGGCACCCGTTGACCGTTGAATCCCTCAGGTTCGGGCCGCAGGAGGAGGTCGGTCAATTAAATCCTTTCTTTTCATGGATCTTCGAGGATGAGATATGTAAGGTTTACGTGCCGGACAAGGAATAAATGACCGACGTGGAAAGATGGCCGGAGGAAGAAATATTCTTGAAGGAGTTGGGGATGCACGGGAGCGGCGACGTGATCGCTTACAGCCCTGAGGTTATTGGTCCGCTTGGCCCCCGATCTCTACCTTGCCGGAGGCACGGTCAAAATGCATCCTCGGTCTCAGTGAGTTTTGGCTCCGTATCGGTATTTTCTTTTCATTGAGAATGTATTTTTTGGGGTTACACTTCTAGCTTACAGGCGGAGAGCAAGTCAACCTGGGAAGTGGCTATCTTGACCCCAGCCATTTCATTTTTTGAGCGCTCGTCATGTTGAGCCGGGGAGGAGCACCGGACCGGAGGGTTAGGTACGGGTACCCGGGAACTTTGAGCTCTCGGTTCTCAGACTCTCAGTCCTGTAACTTCACAGTTGCTGCTTTGGAAACATACCCTTCTCGTGGAATGAGATAATACAGGTTTGTTAATAATACCTTCTTCATGCTCATGAGGCAAGATATCTCAGAACATGGGCGGCCGGTCGTCAATTTGGTGCCCGCGGAGGCCAAGAGGTTGGCCCGCCCCGCCGCCCGATCTCCCGTGTCTTCAAGTTGTTGGATGGTGGGCCAAGAGCTTGTTTTGACGAACGGTACCGCCAAAATAGGATGGCTGATAGGCAGGCTCGTCAGACAGAGCAGCCCCCAAACTTCTGTTCCAACTTCTTGTGTCCCGGTGATGTCGGTGCTTATCTGGCGCAACAGCATCCACGAGGGACAAAACGCACAAGAAGGGAAAGGTTTTCCCGCCTTGGCCCAGACATTCATCCAGAGCAAATCTGCATATCATATGGGTCTCAGACACATGGCTGGCATGGCACCGTGACATCCATCCAGTACGGACAATACAGTCCTCGTATCAGTTGGGATAAATGCTCAACATTACGGAGTATTTTTTTTTGTGTTGTGTATTCACAGACGGGACACCTCTTAGTTCCCGTTCCGTTTGATGTATTCCGCAAAATAAACCCAATATGTTATTGAGTGGTGAACAGCGGCGTTGTGACTGGAAACATCAGCGGTCAACACAGTGATAATCCGTACAGGGCTTTCCACGGAAACCCCATGTTGGGTTCGGGTGAAATTGCAATTATTTCCGTGAATAGTCAAACCTGCCGCTCACCGACGTTTGAGAGCTTTGAAACCCCGGACTGACAGCATCGTCATTTTCCTCTTCCGTCCAGGGTTGTGCTAGCGTCTCGCGGATGAAGGTCGTACCTTCAACGGGTCGTGTAACTTGATGCGTCATTTCCTTCCGCTACATCAGGTTGAGATTGTGAGCCGCGTATCTTGATCCTTCTCTTCTGAGAGCATCGAACTGGTACGGAAGTATCACCAAGACACTTAATAACGGCCCCCCCCAAAAAGGAAGCAGGATTACAGGCATGGGGTGGGCAAAGTGATCCGGAATAGACCTGCAGCGTTGTCTTGAGTACGTGCATACACAGATCCCCAGGCACAGTCCCCTATCCTAGCTCGATGAATTGTCAAAAACAAGTCAGGTCAGGTGGTTTTCTGGTGATCTGTTGCTCGTCTTGATGCCGTTGATGCCGTGTATCACTCCGGGTTGGATTGTGCGTTTTTGATGCGGCATCACGGAATCCACCCACAGCACATCCTCGCTAATTTTAAGCTTCTCGTTGCTCCTACTCCTCGGCCTAGGGCTGTGAGGGTGCTGGTGGTGCCACAGCTCGACGAGGTACGGAAGTACCCCCGTAAATATATCACGAAGCAGGTACCCTAATACTGTATTTCGTAATGTATTTCATGCAGCTGCACAGTACCGTCGTCAGTTTCGCTTTCGAGGCTCGGTTAGGGGTCAAGTCTCGCTGCAACGGATGGCTACTGAGACATGCAGCAAGTATTAAAAGTTCGCTTCACACCTGTCTGTGGAAAGGCCATATAGCAACTGATCAAGAGGCACAGTCAAGACATCAAACTTCTGAACCGGTCATTCCTCCTCTTTTCTCCTTCCTCTCATCATCCTTCTTCTGATACACCTAAAGTGGATAAACTACGGTCTCAAGGGCTTCGGGCCAGGCCTTGGTGAGCAGACACCTTTACGCGTATTGGCTTTGATATCCAATTTTTATTTCCATTTCTGCCAAAAGCTGCTTCGATCAAAGGTACATCGCCTGTGGGAGAGCCCAGTCAGTGGATCATTGCTCAGGCACGCCAGGTTCCATGCTACTCCGCTACTATAGCAGAAATTTAGTGGGTTAGATATAGGCCATGGCTCCACCAGGCCGCTTGACTACACCTCCTGCTGCTCAGGAGTGAGAGGAGCCAGAACCGGCAGGGCTAGCGCGATCTGTGTGTGCAATTGTAGC
>Ga0247781_1000512_pt1 | contig 12056 bp, 8 predicted proteins | sample UWRJL184509B5_FD_179922 | JGI IMG/M metagenome (GOLD analysis project Ga0247781, IMG submission 179922) | Plant litter microbial communities from Arlington Agricultural Research Station in Wisconsin, United States - UWRJ-L184-509B-5 | ecosystem: Environmental > Terrestrial > Plant litter >...
TCTTGGGTTCGATTCCCTACTGAGGCGCGTACCTGCCCGCCCACCCCTCTCATCTCCTTTCCTTCCCCCGTCTCACCTCCTTTCCTTCCCCGGGCTTCCATTTTTGTCTTTTTTTCGTATATTTCTAGGAGCCAACCTAATTACGATTATAAAGTTTTTTGTTCGCGAAATTTATCAGAGTCATCAGTGTACGCCCATGTCAGCCATCTATTCCGTTTAATTGAACAAGCAGTGCAATTGCACTTGGGCAATGGGATAAAAGGCGTTGACCTATAAAAATGGGCGATTCTTGGTACACAAAAAGAAAAGTCCGTAGGCGACTTCCGCAGCAAATCCATAAGGCTACATTCAAATGTTAAGGTTCTCTACGACAAAGTGGTGTCGAAAGATAGAATTGGGGGTTGGGGCAGAACGCCTCTTGCAAAATGTACATAGAATCTTTGCCGTTTGAGCGGGTCGTGAAATTTGCAGCTTTAATGCCCATCTTTGTTAATAAAAACTTCAATAAGAACAGCCCCTTGTTACATAAGTCTCAACAAGCAATTTCTCAACGCCACCCTCAACAGCTGCCTCCGACGGTTCTACCCTTCCAAACTCAGGCCGTCGGTGTCGCTGCTGCCGGCTTCGTCGTCGTCGCCATCACAGTGGCAGCAGCCGTGTTCCACGGCGGTCTCTTCCCGCTTGCGCTCGCCAATAGCGCCGACACGCTCGAGAAGGCTGGCTTCGGCTTGCTGTTCTTGTCAAAGAGGCATGAGTCGCCTGCGCCCGAGAAGGTCTGAGGAATCCAGCTATGACTGTCACCGTAGCCCCACACCGTGATACCGACGCATCGCGGAACGTCGAGACAAGATCCAACGATGGCCTCGTATTCCTTGGCCTGTCCCTGGAGCGAGCTGGAATTCGACGGCAGCGGCTTGATGCGGACGTCGAGCTCGGTGTATGCGACGTCGAGGCCGAGATCGACATACTTGTTCAGGGTCCAGGTGAGGTTCTCGCGCGACGGCGTGCGGCCGACCGTCATGTGCGCCTGAAGTCCCACTCCGTGGATGGGCACACCGGCGGCCTGGACGAGCTTGACAATGCGGACGGCGCCGTCGGCTTTGACGGGGAAGTATTCGAGGTTGTCTGGGAGCCTGTTAGCGATAATTATGGCGTTCATATATGCCAGGGGGCATAATTACAGTCATTATAGTAGAGCTTGGCGCTGGGGTCGGCGGCAGCAGCAAACTTGAAGGACAAGGCAAAGTAGCTGTCGCCGAGTGCCTTCAAGAAAGGGTTGTTGCGATAGGTCCCGTTGTCCTCGAGGGCCTCATTGATAACATCCCAGGCATAGCATTTGCCTTTGAAGTGGCCCATGACGTTGGAAATGTGGGACTGCATGACGGCAGTCATGGTGTCCTTGGTCCACGATCCAGACGATACTACGTTTTGGCACCACGCCGTTAGCTCATGTCTAGAATGGAGAGAGTCGAGGGAGTCGCGGGAAAACACACCCCATCCTGGCAATTGGCTATACCACACCAAGGTGTGGCAGCGCATGAGCATCTTGTTAGTCAGGGCCCTGCTGACGATGCTGTCGGCCTGTCCGTATGAGAACTGACCGCGCGAGGGCTGGGTGGCGTCCCATTTCTGGGCATTATCGGGTGTGTACTGGCCGAAGTTTTTGATGTCGTTCTGGAGCTTATAGTAGGCAGAGTCGCGACTGTCGCCGGGGCTAACCGCCGTTCCGAAGTAGAGGAGTCCAGCATCTTTGGAAAGGGCGTGGAGCTGGGCAAAGACCATAAGGGGGCCTGCCACAATGCCCGCGAGAATTGCTGTCTTCATCTTTGGGATCGTCGGACGACACTGGCAGGTTCGTCAAATGCTGCATAACGCAAACATGTGTCTGTCCCGAGTCCTGGGATGGCTCGGTATAATAAGGAGGGAATGAGCTGCTGGATCTCTACAGGGTAGGAGTGCGAGAAACATTCGTGGGCGATTTTATTTAATGCATAAAAGCTTATTGGCGCGGGAAAAGGGGTAATTAATATGAAAAACCGCTTGGGCGGGCCACCCGAGCAGTGCACGGAGTCCCGACTCCATGGATAAACGCCTACGAGTCCGTTACCCCAGCATTCGGCTAAACAATCAAATGACCTGCTAAAACCGAGAATAGAGCGCGGGGCTGCAAGTGAGAAAGCCGGGAAATAGGGGTGTAGGCGGTGGTCGCTTATGGGGAACACTCAAGTAAGATAAGCAAATTTGTATTTGGAGCTAAATTTAATAGAGAAAATGCTTGAGGTTTTGTCAGACTTTCGATCGATTGGGTGTGGCTAGTCTCGCAACAGTCCTCCCCAGCTAATTAAATACCTTATCTATTGCTTTATATTCGACGAGACAAGGCACAAAAGAAGCTCCGAAGGTACAATAATACCCTCGCGTTTACTTCCGTGAAGTTGAAATTACAACCCACGGTATTACGGGCACCGGCCCAATGGATTTCCAAGTCCAATGTGGCCTCTGCCACCTTGCCGGTCCGATAATCGCGGCAGAGGCCGTAGGAAGTACCGCTCGCCGGAGTTCGGCGGGGCGTAGTGCATGCGGCCGATCAGGATCCCTCTCTCACGGGGCTTCCACCGTCTATCTTTCGCGACCTACACGAAATGTCGGGGGAAGTCGACGTAATGGACCCATCTCTCGTTCCAATGTGGATGACAGACGGTCGCTGACATACTTCATGAAGACTACTCATTCTGCCAGTCGCCAGTCGACTGTGTATCTCGCCCATTTGGTTGTTGAATTCAAGGCCCAAAACCTGGCAAACTCACTCGAATTCAAATCGCACTCACACACAAATATCCCTGCACACGTCGAGTAAATAGTCCCGAGTTGCGGTCCAGCTCGTAATCGATGTGGGTTTGCATGCGTCTCGAGTTGACTGCCCTTGCTGGCAGGATGCGTCTTCCAGCGGGAGTGCAAGGCGCGGTGATGGGACCACATCCTCCCTTCAACACCTCACCATACAACCGCCAAAAAGCCCAGTCACCGCATTCTATTCTTCCGTTTCCCAGATCTCCAATAATCCCTACTGTTAGCCCCGTGAGGCGTTGTTATTCCGGTAGTCCTTTGCGTACGTTTAGAATAACCATTAAAATGCGATGACAGCAACTTCGAACTTCTACAAAGCTTTATCTTGAAAATATTTCAGTTCATGAAGCGTGAAGATGATTATTACATATATTCCCATTGAGCGGTAAGTGAAGAGGAGGAGTCCGTGTAAGTCAACTGGTGAGAAGCCTAATATATTGATATTGCAAGATAGCCGAATTAATTATTATTCCCGGACCAGGTCTTTAACAGCGATAATGAGCAGAACCTCTTCCACGGGTCCAATATCGATGATGGAGTTTATGGTATGGATAGGGCATGTGATTCCAAGCAGCTAAAACATGACATTTTCGAGCCCCCAAAATGAAGGATAATAACATGGAGTATGGAAGAAACCTTGAAAAGCTTGATCTGTCTTTTTGCTTTTTGAAACGACCAAACCCCTTATTCTCTGCTGCATGTCGCCGTGTTGGACACGCCAAATGATCCCAAAAGCAGCCCCACATTTACCCCTATTTACCCATAACAAGTGAGGCCCCACTTGTGATAACGCCACAACAGCGAGGCTGTTGTCCCGATTCAATTGCAAGGCTTCATCCAACTGGCCTTGGCGCTTCATCAATTTTTGACATCAAATGTTTACTGATCTTCCTTTTAATCGCTTTTTACAGTATTGCGCAGTCCTCATGGCACTGTATGCTGGGATTTTTCTTTTCCTTTTTTTAGGCATCCGGATGAAATCATGGTCGGCGCGCAAGGAGCGTGTAGGACTGTTTTAAGTCCTCGAACTGGTCGTCTTAGAGGTCGTGAATTTCCTCCGGTAATTGGACAGGCAGTTTTGGAGACCGTCTGGAGCTGAAGGGTCGTTGTCGTAGTCAGACTTCTCGAGATCCGTCGGGATATTTTCGGCATATCTTGTCTTCGATTACGCCGTATCGGTTGTTGATTATTCGCTTCATGATGTACCAGGTAACCTTCCCAGAGTTACCACATCGGTTCATGTGAAAGTTGTGTTGGTGAACCGAAGTTTTGCGTGTGCTGGAGTTCTGGACGAGTGTGCTGAATACCTACCTAGGTATGTATGATGGTACAACAACATTTATGCAGGTTCAGACTACCTAAGGTAGCCATGGAGAGACTTAACCACCATCTTTCTTTGCTCGACAGGTTACCGCGGTAGTCCACAGTGGTGTCTTTCGTCAGTTCCGTACCTCATAGTCTAACATCTTCGAACCCGTGCTCCTCAATCAATGGTCAAAATATTACCGAGACTTGTTATCATTCAAATTCTGATTCTAATACCGACGTACTCAAACGTGTCTTGTCGCTCTTTAGATCACCCCGATTAGTCGGATACTGATATATGGAATTTGTTAAAGTTTTCGCCAATACTTAAGCTAATAAGACTTGTACCATAAATATCAACACTAATTAATTAACTTTTTAAATATATCCACTTTGTTTTTTATTCATGATGATCAATCGTACAACTATATGAAGACCCCTTAGTTCATGTATGAAGCTATCATGCTGCTATCCCTATCACGACTAGCAATATGTTTCGTCCCAGGGACATATCCAATGCTTGCCCTCTCCGAACCAAAGATCAACCTCGGAACAAAAGAAACGTTAATGCGGCGAAAGCGCCGGCCAAGTGATAATTCAAGGTCATCAAAGCAAACAATCAGACATCTCCTAACTACCATTCCAACTGTTAAAGTACGTAGCCAAAAATGCAAAATGCTGCCAAAGAAAAACAAACGCTGAACCTGGAACTCAGTATGCCAACTACCCTACCAATTAATCCCACCCATTTCAGTATCAACCCATCCCAGGAAGTATATGTTGAGTTCCTTCTGTTCTTTTATTGCCTGTTCCCGCCACTCTCATAAAATCCCTCCCCTTCCTATTAGCACCTCCCCACAAGCTAATTATCATGACCAGTCCCGTCTGTCACCTATGTCAAATACTCAGTCAGTCAGTCAAGCAAGTAAACCTGCAACGTAGATTAAGCCGATCGAAATTGCATCGGGTTCATTAACCGTACATGGACACGAACTCCGGGTATGCGTGAACACGTAATATTGGAAATTAAACACAAGCTTTGCGGTAACAACGCAGATAACAGCGCTCACCCTTAAGCCGACAACGCTAGACAAGCGTCAACCGCCAGACCGACCCTGTCGATTACGTTGATTAGTACGACGTTCCATCATACGGATATTGGATGAGTAAGAAAGATAAACTCACCTCCCCTCCTTCTCATAAACAACATCGCTAATCAACTCCCGATCCAAATCAGGAAACATCCCCGCCAACGTCTCCACCACATTCGCATGCTCAGCGCGATGAAGTCTCTGCGCCTCAGCCGCCTCAGCACTAGCCTGTCTAGCAGCTGCCTCCTCAGCCGACAGTTTCTCCCGCTTCCGTAACTCCCCCCCTTTAGTCTCAGTCTCGAAATCACCAATTAGCTGCTCTCCCTGCGGCTGCGGCGTCCTAGCCGGGCTATTAGCAACAGCAGGAACGGCAGAGGACGACGCAGCTGGATCCTCTGAGAACATCCTCCCTATTGTACTTAGGGGTTTCTGGATGGATCTTAGAAGACCCGTAATGGCTGCTTTCTCCTCGCTGCCGCTGTACTCCCCACCACTACCACTCCCGCCGCCCCCTTCGTTGGAAGAGGTCGACGCTCGCGGGGTGGAAGGACGAAGAGTGGATGGGTCGACTTCTAGCGAGACACGTTTAGCTGAGGATAGCGAGTCCCCAGCAGAAGAAACGGGCCGGGGTTGTAACATTGGCTTTTCGGCGTGTGGAGGCGGAGGCGGTGGAGATTCAGAGCGGTGCTTTTCGGCGATGGCCGACACAGCCGCTTCAACATGGGTCTCAAATTCCTCGTCGGTGATAGTTAGTGTCGTTCTGTCCATGTTCTCGATGAACTGAACCGCTCCCATCTGAGATTTTGTCAGCAACTGCAAGTATGACATTGTGTTTTGGAGTGAGTACAAGGCACATACCAGTGAGGAGAGATAGTAACCGGCTTCTCCGCCCAGTTTCTCTTGGCTCCGGAACCGAAGGATATACTGTACATTCGATACCAGATGCTCGGGGTTCGCATGCAAGACAACATAGATGAGCATGGGCATGAATGAGTCGGCAGAGGAGTCCGAGTTGGAGTGCTTCAAAAGACCTAGACCATGTTAGTCCTAGCTAGCGAAGGAGGACAGTATTCACCTACCGAAGATGACCTTGCAACAGTTGAGGACACAGATAATCTTATCTCGTGGCGCGCGATACGTCTTGATCTTGAGCAGTTCTGCCATGTGTTAGTATTATATTCCCCCAGGCACCGTTCAGAGACTAACCTTGTTGCGCAAGCTTCAGAAATCGCTTGCCACTATCGCTTGCAGGCGGAATATCCAGATGTTCTTCCTTAACCCATCCGTAGATATTGATCTTTTGGGCCAGCACCTCATCCCGCTCCACATCTTCCTGATGTTGTCCCCGTCTTCCCGGCCCCATTGGGCGTTCTCCGCCTCGTCTCTTCGGCTTTGCTCCCGGAATCGGCTGTGGCGCCGGTATAGCGGGCGAGAAACTTTGGGAATACAGCCGGTTCATGACGAGTTTCTCCATGCCTTCTCGAGCGTTGTCAAACTCGGCATCCGACACATCCCGCCAGACTTCACACTGGGCCATCTTGTTTGAGATAAATGCAAGGAAATCGCTGATGATCTTGACCTGCTCGTGCACCATCCACTGCCTCTTGCTAAATTCGGACAAAAAAGACTTGAGGTATCTGGCAACTGGGTCGGCCTTCTTGTTGCGGAGCTGCTCGAGGAAACGATGGAAGTCAAAGGGCAATGCCGGTTCGGGCTCCGGCTCTGGGGGAGGAGGCCGATGTAATGAGCCTGCCGGTGACATTGGCGACTCGGTTGTCATGTGTAAATCTTGATGCGAACGTGTTGGGATATCGGGAGAAATCGACTGGTCCTTGGGTGGGACTGGGGGCCGATCCTCGTCTTTCTCTTTCGCTTTAAGCCGGACACCCTCAGACGACGAGTCGGCCAGTTTCATATCTTGCAACTGCTGGGCAATGCTCGGTGCAGGTGGCTCCAAGCTCGACTTCCTAGGCGGGTGTTGGATCGGGCTCCCCAGCAGAGGCGATGCAATTTCCAGCCTCGGACTCATAACCTCGTCGGCACCCGGGCCGCCACCCTCCTCGCTGAACTGTGACATGATGGTCTGGATTTCGGATCGAGATCCGTTTTCTTGTTCGTCCTCACTGATATATCTGCGCTCATCATCACCGCCGTCGGATCGTGTCGGTGACATGTCGTTTCTTGATCTGGGAGCAGAGCTCGACGGGGATCGGGAGGGCGGTTGGGACGGGGCGGGTGTAGAGGGAGTTGGGTCGACATAGGTTTTGGATTCTATGGTAAGGTATTGCGTGGCGGTCGTTGTTGTCGGGTAGGTGGTCGGCTTCAATGTCGCGATCGAGGAGGACATCAAGTCTATCGGTTCTTGGGATGGTTTGTCCGAGTCGTTGCTGTTGTCGTGTTGCTCATCTGGTTTCGTTTCCACGGCCTTGCTTTCCTCTGTTATCGGGTCGCTGTCCCCAAGATCCAGGAGATCCTCCTCCTCGTTATTGTTCTTCGCCATGGTGGTAGCGGGTTCGGGAGATATCGTGTCTGGGTTGGATAGACTCGAGGATTGTGCTACCTTGTCGGTGTTCGACGGTGCGGAGGCATTTTCGAACAGGCCAGCCTGGCTCGTGGAGTCTTCGTTCTCGCTATGGGGAGACATGCAAATCGTAGGGATCGCACTGCGCCACGGAGTTGTTGAGGTTGTGGAAGGTAGGTTGAGGTCGATGACGAGATGGACAAGTGATCCTAGCGCCGGACCTTTAGCTTGAGCTTGGGAAAGAACCGGGTCTAGGTATGCGCGTGGACAGGACCGGGACCAGCCAGGCGTCGGCACTGGTGCGAGATAACCGGTTAGGTTCCAGCTTTGTTGAGGCAGCTGCAGCAAGCAGTCGGCATCAACCGGTTGGTTTGGTGGGCTGCGTAGGTCTGGTGGGCTATTGTTGAGGTGGGCGGCGGGCATGGAATGGCGGGCAGGCGGGATGGCTGCAGGGAGCCTCATAGTGGATGCACCAATTTACGGCGTAGCATCTTGCATGTGGGGACACGTCAGTTCCCCGCAGACCGTCAACGCCCTCTAACTTGATGCCACAACAGGGCTAAACGGTAAGCCGCAGGACTGCCGAGGTATCCCCGTGATGCGACCACGGCCCGTCAGTGCCAGTGGCCCCTTCCCGGTAAAATAAGGGTTAGGGTCGTATATGTAATCGATCTATCCGAGTCCGTAAATGTCATCGCCCATTAATGAGGTTTCCCTTTCAACATCAAAAAGAAGAGACAGAAAGTGAGGCAGCTAAAAGCTGGATGAAAAGGGTTAAGGAATTGAAATTGGATTCGCATTGTATCATAATCCTCTCCGTGTATTGCAGAACTTTATTTCACGTTGTTAATCTTTTCCATGCTCGCAAGTTTGCCATCATATTATCTGACCTTGCATAAACACGGCTAGAGTAAAAGTAGTGGCAGCGATAAATCGGCCATGAATTTGAAGCTCACAAGATAGTACAAGACACCCTATATATCAAGGCGGAGGACAGTACTTGCTCAATTTGGCCGCAGTCTCTGGATCAGCACACGCCTGAGCAATCGCCAATTCAAGGCCCCTGACACTGATATCCATCGACTGAATACTGATATCTAATGCCTTGATGGCCAAATTAACGGACCAAGCACCACAGACGGTGCTGGCGATGGTGAGGGTGGCGACCATAACACCTGCAACCCAGAACAGAATGAGGTTGGGAAGACTGTTCTTGTCTTTGTTGTTAACTCGGGTAAGCTGTTTCACTCCCGACGGCGCCTCGTTCAAGATCTCGTTGAGGTCATAGATGCTTTTCCGCCAGTATCTGTAGTCGCTCCAGTTTAATGAGCGGTCCCCTCCACAGGACCCGAGAGCATAGAAGGACTCGGTCATGCCGAGCTTTTTGAGAAGAGCCTCGGTTGGGGGGTTTGACCCGGGGAAGAGGAGGTTGAAGGTTGCCATGAGCTCCGTGAGAACATCAGAGGGGATGGGTGATGTGTCGGGGAAGGTCTGGTGATTGAGAACCCAGACCTTGTGCTGGAAAACTCTGAGAGTTCGTCGCTTTCGTTCCTCGTTGAAATTGATGGTGAGGTGGTCGGCGAGATTTTTCGTCGGAACAATTTCGATTCCGTGGGTTTGTGCTAGATGAGCTGCAGTCAATGATCGGTCTATGGTTCCGGTCACCTCGGGGACCTGCTCTCTCATTGTCTTTTGGTTGAAGAAGCGTTTGGTTGCCTCGTTGATGTTTTCGTTGGTGAGCCACACGGGGATGCCGAGCGAGTATCCCGACTCCTCAAGTTGAATGTCTAGCATGGTCCATAGTTTTAGGATTGACAAGAAAGCGTTGCGAGGAGCTTCCCCATGCTTTGCACTTTTGAACTGTTGTTGAACGCGAGTTTCAACAGCGCTCCGAGACCAAGTCTGTTCCTTGACAATGGTCTCGAGTGCAGATTCACTCTCCGCTGTGTCGACCTTGAAGCGGCGATGTATGTCGTCGAAGATGAAGCTGATGAGTTCGATCAGGATGTGATAATGGCCAAGACTTGTTTGATCTAGATCTAGGTCGGGCCAAAATAAGCGCAATAGCCTTTCATCATCTTGGATGGAAAGTGCAGGATCATGGTGCGGTTGATGATTCCTAGATGGCGCTGCGGGGAGTTGGGAATGTGGTTGAAGGCTCATCTTGCTGAGATATCCGTGCAGTGCTGCAAGGTGCTCATACTATCATGAAAAGGGTTATTTTCTGGCCAAACCTTTGGGGGCGTGGTGAAGTCCAAGCCAGATATTCTGCACGCACTTGAGGAAACCGTAGGGTGGGGTTCCTTATGTGCCTGGAATACGGAATATTCCGTTTCCTTTTCTTTTCCCCTCGATTGCTGCCTCCCATGGCACCCTCCTGGGCGATGGGAAGGATATGCTGTATTATTGGTTCAACCTGGACATGCAGCTCGGTCAAGACCGACCCGTGTATTTTGACGGTGGCCTCGTGTAAATTGACGGTCTTTAACCGCTTTTAGCAATTGCCCACATAGCCTACCGCCACCAAAGTTTTGCAGAACATATCCTGCGAATACTATGCATTACAAATCGATAAATAATTCAAGATCAAAGATAGTATTCTATATTAAAAATGCGTAAATTTTATAATAGTAAGTACGCTTTCCAAGACGTTTTGTCAAAAATTACATACACATAACCCTAACCCTAACTGCACATAACCCTAACAAATTCGGAGCGCCAAAGCCGGGGTCAGGCACCCTAGAATATTCGGGATACGACCTATATCTGACGACGTTTTTGTATAGCAAATATCGACTTTTAATTGCTTTGCACTTTTCTTAGCAATTTGCATTTTGAAAATTCATTTTTAATTTATTTACAATACAATGAATTCGGCGATGCATTTGGCAATGTATTTACTTGCAGTCCAATCTGCAAGAGTGGCCTATACGGCTCCAAATTGGGTTAGAGACCGTCAATTTACACGAAAGTACCGTCAAAATACACGGGTCGGTCAAGACAGGCGGGATTTGGCGCTAGTGACGCCACGGCGTTTCCAGGACCTGCTTCGCCCCAGAAAGAGCTCAAGATCTCGATCTTGATTTGATCAACCCTTGGCGCATGAAAGCTGAACAGCTTGTCTCGAAAAGATCAGGCCTTCAACCTGTCCATTTGACCTCACATCATGGTTTCTTCTTGTTTTCGTTTTTCTGTTCACACAGACTGATCAAAAATGGCGGCCGGCGCTTGTTCGACAGCGGGCCGGCGCCTATGAAAATACCATCCCAAAGCGTTGCCTGCCCCATTCAACTTTCACAGCTTTGGTAATTGATTTACAACGTCAACAACCCCTCGTGGGGCAGAGCTCACTCATTATCAAAATTCATCAACTCCCATCATCTTCAAGTTTGTTTTCTCCATGGAGATGCTGCGGCGGCGCGCGAAAACCCGCAGTGGCCGTCTCAAAGGACAAGTCATTGCGGAAGACGAAACCAGAGGCAGCAGAGCTTGGATGCGCCAAGCCAAGGAGAAGTTCAGGTTATCCGGGAGGACACAGACAGGGGCCCAGCCGATACATCACTTTGGGAAAGAAGTTGTTGACCTTTCCAGCCCGTCGGCCAAGGACAAAGTATACAACACTGACATGGATCGCAAGATGTTCTTTGGGGAGAGAGACGTCGTCCTGGTGCCTGAAAAGGCCCAGAAAGTGTTCAAGACGTTCAAGGGCCGACTAGAGATGGACCTCGACCGAGCTTGGAAAGCAATCGAGCCCAAATCGACATCTAGAAGCGTGGACCCACGAAATCCTGGTCATTTCATTTCGGAGCTTGTTGAGCTGCGCATGTCGGGAAGATCAGAACATGGGCCCGATGGACACGTCGATTTGGTGCCCACTATCTGGGTACGCTGCTCGGAAGAACAGATGGAAAGTATGAAAAAGGCTCTCGACGACACGTCCATTAGTTGGATACACACGACAAAATTTGGGAGGATCATGCTTGGGGAGGCCGCCATGTTGCTTTCAAGGGATGCTTCTTCACACCATTACGAGATCCCGGTTGGCCGCGGTATTCCTCTGGGCCCGAACCTCCTCGACGGCATTACCTTGCATCTCGAGATTGAGGATGTGTCTGCACGCACATCCGTGGAGGGGATGTTCTTTCGCGCGACCCTTATGAAAGGAGGTGTTGTTCGGAGCCAGAAACTTTCTACAATCGGAGGGGTTTTGAACGTCGGCGGTCGGCCAGTCGGTGTGACATCTGCGCATGGCATCTTGGGAAATATCTGGGATGCTGCTCTCAGCAAGGAGG
>Ga0247781_1000513_pt1 | contig 12056 bp, 6 predicted proteins | sample UWRJL184509B5_FD_179922 | JGI IMG/M metagenome (GOLD analysis project Ga0247781, IMG submission 179922) | Plant litter microbial communities from Arlington Agricultural Research Station in Wisconsin, United States - UWRJ-L184-509B-5 | ecosystem: Environmental > Terrestrial > Plant litter >...
TCCGTTCGGGCTCGCGCGCTGGCGTCGTTTTTGTCGGCTATTACGGGGACGATTGCGTGTACTATTTTTGGATTTTTCCTCGACTCGCAGCGGTTTACTATCAAGACGAGGATCCGCGCTGGGTTTCTCCTTTCTTGTGGGCTGTTCACCCTGATGTGGATCTGGGTCATGATCATCCAGCATGAGTACGAGGGGAGGACGGAGAAGCTCGACTGGGCTTCTCCTGGGTTTGGTCGTGGTTTCGGCATGTACATCATGCTGGGGACTGTTGGAAACATGGTGCAGAATTATCTGTACTTTTTGATTGGTACCGTGGGAGATGGTACCGCTGAGCTTAGCCGTGGTACTGGGTTGCTCCGTGGCGTCGAGAGCTGGGGACAGTGTGCGTCGTTTGGCATATCGAGCAGCAAGTTCTCGCCGTTTTATACGACGGTTATCAATGTGGTTATTTGGACGGTTAGTCTGATTCCGGCGAGTTATGCGATTTGGGAGGTCCAGGATAGGAGGAGGCTGGATCAGGAGGTTGAGGCGGAGGTTGAGGCGGAGGTTGAGGCGGAGGTTGAGGCGGGTTTGTCGACGGAGACGTCTCAGGTTTCGGAGAAGGCTGGGGGGATGTAATGGATTGATAGGGGAGATGATTGGATGGAAGGATGGATTTCGGATTGTGAAAAAGTAATGTAATAATGGATAGATACCCGGTTTAATGATATAATTATTTAGTAATTGTCAGGTTTAGAAAGACGAATCTTTTGTACTTTGTGCTCATGAGGTGCTGTGAAGGGGCACTAGGTTCTTGGAGTCTTGCCTGTACCCCTTTATCGAACTATACTTATTGTTTCACTCCAACTCACAGGGAACAATTTGGACCTTTGGCTGGCATCTTGGATACGAATCAAAAGGACCTAACGAACAGAATTAACCGTCTTGACCTGCGGGGATATAGAGCTTGTCAGTGATTTGCCACTGGAGTCCGTATAGTATGGAGGCGGATGCTTGGAACGTACTTTGTTCGCCGCCCTGGGTTGTTATCTTTGAAATGCTTCAAAACACGAAGGTGCCCCATTCAACTTATATAGGTAGGTAGGTAGACAGGTGCATATTTCATTAGTACCTAGCCCGAAATCCATGAAACCATGCCCTGTGGTAAACAATGACGCCCATGTTATTATCCCTTGACCCACGGTGTCGCATCGAGGCGGATCTCAAAACACATCATATCGTCGCCTGACTTGTTAGATAGAAAGACCCTTCCGCCCTTTACCGCCACTACCAACTCCCTAAAATCGACAGGAAGCCAGATCAGCTTCCCTTGCATCCCCTGGTAAATCCACTTGGAGCCGACGTACAGGCAATCTTGTAGTTCTGTTGGGACACAACCATCGCCGTAACCTGACAACTGGGCTGATAGCTGACGTCTGGTTTGTGGAAATTGATGCTTCGGGGGGTTCGTGTCAGTGTTGACAAAAGGCTGTACGAGGGGAAGTCGTCCACGGTCCGAGTCGATGCGGTCGTCGACTTTATGTTCGTCTGAGAAGCGAATGCGCCTTAGTTTCACGCCATGATAGTTGATCCTACCAACTTGGGCCCCGTTCGAAGCATTCAGAAGCTGAAGGGTGTCATTGTCATTGTCATTGTCATGGATTTGCCAGGGCAACACAGCGACCATGCCGTTGCTTGCAGAGAAAGCCAAATCCGACACTCGCAACCCAAACTTGTCCAAAGACAACACCTGCTTTCCCTCAGCTGATATACAGACATTCCAACTGCTGCGGGAACTACAGATTGCGACATATTTACTGTCGGCGGAAAAAAACGCCTTAGAAATGCCGAAACCATCACGCCAAGCTTCGGGGCGAACAACAGAAACTTGAGCTCCGGTCGCCACATTGAAGAGCCAGCCCTCGTTAACTCTTGGTTTGTCAGAACTGCCAAGCCATCTGTCGGACTTGACACCGTCTTCTTCGGAATTGACACCGTCTTCGGCTGCACAGTCTCGGGGAACCAACAGCAGGGCTCCATCCGGAGAGAAGACAGCATGGTCGAGATGGTAACCATCTTCCTCCCTGATATTAAAGCGCGCGATACTTTTCCCGGCTGTTATGTCCCAAGCTTGCACCTCCAGAATCGCCCAGTTGTCAATCGTGTAGCTGGCACCTGTCCATGACACTCCGGCCCATGCCAGCTGCCGGCCATCCTGAGACAGTGAATAGCACAGGACCTTCGACATGGATGTTGACTGGGTAAATATGGACAGCCAAGTATATGTCTCAAGAACATCAATTCGCAGGCCATTCGTGCCCGCACACAGGAGGACAACCACCTTGCCGTCTGAAGAGAAAATGGTCTTGAGAACGTTGCTAAAGATTGGTGAGACCCTTTCCATGGAACGTGTCTCCAGGATGTACGAACCACGAGACGAGTCGTCGGCGGTTTCCGAACTGAGAACGTACGACTTCTCGCCGGCCCGGTTTCCGTACCATTTCTGGGCATTCGATTGTGCGTCTGAGTCTGGAAGTGTCACGTCGTACGTGTAGGCCATGGCAAGCTCTCCGTCTGGCGAAATGTCTAGGTGGTATGCAGAGTGCTGGCTTTTCCACCCTTGACTCTGGGCAGTGGCAGCATTGCCGACAATGCCCTTGCGAGTGTCCCAGATCGTTGTGCAGGGGTACCTTAACCCGTTCCGATCCCGTCTCTGTACTTTGGCTACCACCAAGCAATCGCTTCCGGGTAGGAAGGTGGCCGCCGTCAAGCTGGCCCGAGGCGCCGGGACAGAAGTTTCTGGTAGTCGCTCATTAACGAGGGTCATGTTCCACAAACGGACCGTCCCATCTTCCGAGGATGAAGCCAATTGCCGGCCGTCCTGGGTAAATGCGAGGTTGATGATTGCCCGAGTATGGCTAACCAGCAGGCTAGATACCGGGTCGCCGGTCATCATGTCGTGTAGTGCGATTGATCCATCTCGAAATCCGATGGCGACGTGATCACTGTGAACCGGGGAGAATGCAGCGGCTGTGTAGACTCCCCATATCAAGGTCGGTCGACAGGTCGAACCCCCTTTGCTGTCGGTCCATGTCACAATATTGCCCTCTTGGTTGATAGCCGTCACGCGCAACTTCCCGATTCCATCTTCTGATAGTCGCAAGTCGAGAATACTAGTATCGCCAGGCGGCCACTGGCGGTGCCCCTCTCGGCCGGGAAACATGAACATTTTTATCTCATCTCCAGTCTTGATATTCAAAATGCAACCCTCGGCTCCCACGCCCCCGACCCCGGCGACCGCCAAAGTCGCTCCGTCGGGTGACAACCGAATAAGGGTCCTCAGGTTATATACTCGTAAACTACTACTAGAATCACTAGATCCTATCTTGACAACCCGAATGATCTCAAACGTATTCATTTCCCACACACGAAGATGATGATCACGATGGTAAGATATCAGAAACTCTCTGTCGCCAGAGCCTGAGAATTCAAGACTTGTAACGGCCCAGAAGGGTTGATTATCCTTTGGTCCCAGCTGTCTGCGAGAACCAGTCGCAGTCTCGTACAAGAAGATAATATGGTTGGACTTGGAGTTGCTGCATCCACTTACGGCTAGATATCTGCCGTCTCGGGAAAGCGCCAGCCGACGAGAAAACAAACCTCCATAACTGAGGTCTAGCTCGAGCTTTGTTGCCCCTGAAGCAGCGTCCCATACTCGCAAGCCGTGGAAGTTGCTAGCCGCCACCATGGTTCCGTCCTGGGAAAAAGCCATGCACTCAACACGTTGCCGCCTGTGGGAGCGAAACTCAAGGACATGCCTAATGGGGCTTTCCTCGGGCCTGAATGTAGTCTCATGCGCCGGTGACAGCGGCTGGATCCAGTCAGGCATCAACTTGGCAAATCGAGTACCTATGATGCTATTGGCCGGGTGGAAGAGGAGAGCGGAGCAGTATATCTGCAATGGAGCACTTTCGATGATGGGATGAAATCTTATAGAGAGGTGTTTCGCTTCGCCAAGTAGGTCGTGCAGCTTCGGGCACGTTGCCAACTCTCCTACCATCGCTTTGAGGCGCTCAAGTCCGATGACAAATACGGGCTTTTGTCTCAATAAGACAAGTGCCTCGAGCCAAAACAAGAGGCATTTTTGCAGGAACTTGGCAACCATTCTGTCATCTGCCAGGGACTCGATGCGCTGCTGTTGGCCGGCCCTTTCGAGGTGCTCGATCCAATATACACAGGCATACTGCAAGGCTCCTGAGAGGTGTTTATCGATGGTGCTGTGAACAAGATCCGAAACACGAGTACCGGGCCGCTTGAGCTGGCACATATCGGGATGAAGGTCTTCCGTCATGATCGTAAGGCAGCTTTTCAATAACTCAAAATGGGCAAGTTTCGGATCTGCAAAGAATTCGGTCGGGCAAGCACCTCCCCGCCCCTCATCTCGGACAATGAACTCGCGAAATGATGGATGAACAAAGCTCAACGGGACAGCCTCAGCGTGGTTCGGGCCCTGAATATTGACCAAAGAGCCAAAGGGTCTCAGCTGCCGCTCCAAGTCCTCCGTCCTAGGAATCAGCAGTAGCCGAGTGAGTGTAGGAATCGTCACCGATTCCATGAGCATCGCAATGGTTCCCAGAACTCTTTTGATCCGGGCCTCCGCCGCAGGCCTCTGGGACTGCAGCTGCATCTGACAATGGGACCGCAGGACGTTGATGTAGACTTCGTGGATGAGGTGATAGTCTGGTGTATCCTCACAGATAGACCCGCCGCGGCGAAGAATGTGGTCCCACCGAAGCCCGGGTTCATCGTCTTCGTAGTACTCTCTGTCGAAGAATCGACATGCAACTGATGCGTAGACGAACAGTCCTCCTGTCATCTCCCGTAACCGTAAGAAATTGGCTTCTGTCGCCCAGCCCCTGGGAAAGTCGTGCGCTTTTGAAATGTTCAGAAGCTTGTGTGTCATGAAACGAGTGATGTCGTCGTCGGCGGCGTATGCAGTTATGGGGTCGTCAAGAGTAAATGAACCCGTCACCTCGACGAGCTTGATCTTGTCCAGATGGATCTCGTGATGAAGATCCTGCGCAGGATCCATTTTCTTCCAGGCGCCGACGATAGACGTCGTGGATCTGCTGGTGATCAACATGCGCAGCCGGACCCATTTGAGTTCCCTGAGGGGATCACTCAATAAAAGACGCAGGATTTCCTTTGCGTCTGATTCGTGACACTCGTCAAGAGCGTCGACGACCACAAATAGCTGGAGCGGAAGAAACGACTCCTCTCCGAGGCGAGCAATGGGATTGATGATCAACTCTCGTAGTTGCTTTTCGTTGGTCGCCTCTATGATATTTGCGTTATCACGAACAACCTGTGCGATGCAGCCCCTGAGCTGGGGTATACGTTGTGCGAGGCACCAAGCGATAGTGGAGAAGAATCTGTCGCTCGAATCCCTGTGTTGTCGTCCACGAGAAAAGAAGAAACTAGCACCGAGCCCGGTATTTTCGGCGAGCTTGCTTCCGTCCGCGAATCGGCCCTCGTTGAAAGCGTTGGCCATGGTGAGCGCGATGGTTGACTTCCCAGTGCCGGCGAGTCCACCGAGCCAGTAGATGAGTTTGCCATCCGTGTCCTCAGCCCACGCCCGGATAGCATTCAAGGCATCAACTTGCGTGCCACCATCGCACTGACCTGCGCCTACCACGACCTTGGAGTCGAATAGGGCACCGCCTGCTATTGGGAGTTTGTTGAGAGCTTCCATATCAGTGTTATCCTAGAGTTCCATGCCAGTCAGTAAAAAGCCCTATAGTTCATGTGAATGGAATCAATAACGGAAGATATACCATGTGTCTTTCCAAACCACTCGTCAAGTCGCTTGCCATTGCGTAGATGCCAGAAATGTCGGCGTTAGACAGCTGATTCGCCTCTCGCTCAGCATTTGCGGCTGCTTTCTGCGCGTCCTTCAACATGTCGTTCCAGTCATCCAACACCAAAGCATCGCGAACTACACACCAGAACTTTTTTCGGCCAAACTTGAGGAGAATTCGGATCTGGAAACGATAAGCTTGAGCATAGAGGAGCACAAGATTATCTTTGATGGCGTCCACGACCGCCTTGCGGGTCGTAGACGTCAAAGAGCCGCTTCTAGAAGTTGACAGGGTGTCCTCGACCAGTTGTCCCGTCACAAGAAGATGGCAGATCTGCTCGAACCCGTCTGCTGCGTCCTTGTCTTGTTGAACAATGTTAATCAGCATCTGCGATCGGTGTGTTAGCCCTGGGCATAAGCAAGAAGCTAAGTGAGAGTCCTGCAGGAAAGGAGTTCGTACCGACAAGATGGTCAGTGACGCACCCCAAGCTAGTTTGGCCTTGGGGTCCGCCGCCATTGCTGCTGTGATTACTGCCTTGTGTTTGTCGATCAGCTCGAGAAGCCGACGAAAAGTCTCCCGAACGACAACCTCTTTATCACCGATCTTGATGGTGAGACGGGTTTGTTTTAAAGCTCCCAGTTTCTTCTCAGCCCACTGCTGAACCTGGTATAGGGTCTGCCCGGCTGTATTCTCTCCTTCACTCCTTTCTCCGGCTCCATCATCAACCTTGTCACCCCGGCTCTTCTCGGCTCGTTTTTGGAGATATCTGTTGAAGTCTTTGAGGTAGGACGAAAAATCAGCATCGTCTTGGACAATCTTGTACGCTCTGTCCCACAGGCTCGCGCCCGCTGGTGTCGTCTCTGGTGTCGTCTCTGGTGCTGTCTCTGGTGCTGTCGCTAGTTGTTGTGGAATATCGCTGAGGCGAGCAGCTGTACCGCTACTGGGGCCACCAGAGTCCCCTAATATGAGCTCTGCTCCCCGGGACACATTTGACGGATCAGCGACTCTACTTTGGTCTTCCGAGTCCACTGGAACAGGCTCTGCACTCGGGGGAGTCGGGGACTCAATTGATGGATCAGCGACTCCAGTTTGGTCCTCCAAGTCCGCGGGATCATCGGTCTAGTGGAGGCGACTAGGTTAGTATTTTTCCCTGGGCAGCCATAGTCCTCAACGAATTACTCACGGATCGAATCTTGTCCTTTCTGGGCCTCCATGGAAGCTTTGCCTTCTTGAGGCGGTTCTTGGCCCTTTCCCTGATCCGTTTCATGGCTTGGCGCTCTGAAGGGTAACCCAGCAGGAGATCGGCTTAGAAGGTATGGAACTGACGTCACTTAACAGTTCCACTTTATCAGTTTGTCCGTGGCTGTCAATGATCGTTCTCGCTAAGATGGGTGAGAGTACTAAGAGCAAAGGATTTCCCCGCTTTCAGTTCGCGGAGATAGAGTGGCATGAAATGACACTCTGCATATAATGGGAAATTCTGATAGGTTGATAGACAAGTGCAGTTATCAGCTGATTTTGGAGTTTGATTCAGCGGCATATGAGGGGCGTGGAGAGCGAGAATATCCCAAACTTGAACCACTCGTCAAAACGAGCCGCTCCGAGAATGAGCCGTGTGGAGGGGAAAAGGCATCGTCAATTACCACGCCAATAATACAAAAGTACTCTACCAATCGCTAAAAAGTCTGGATTTCCTATCCTTTACAACCACAAATCTCCTCAATAGTAATTGTACTATCGAATCCCGGACTCCGGCATTATGCCACTAGTATTCTCTCATTTCTCTTGGCGCCGGGACAAGAAGGTAAGAAGTAATGTCCTAAAGTACGCGCCTTTTACTTCCAACGGAATATGAGAGATAACTTCGTATGAAGTAACTAGCAAGCTTAGTTGTTTTTTAAAAAGAGAGCAAAGGACGGGAGAAAATAACGCTCGCTACCAGCGTCTTGTCAATAATTTGTAGATAGTCGTTTTAAAAGCGAGATCGATAGTCGGGCATCAGTCCTCTTACAGCGGAGCACCAGTCTTTTTTGCCATATATAACCCTAACTCTATTCCATAAGCAACTGAACATCATGATGGCATTCGGGGAATCGCCTTATGGGTCAACGCCTTTTCCACTACATCTACCAAAGTGTTCAATTGCACTGCTTCTTCATTTACGCTGATGTAATTGACTTCTCGGGAGCTAGCCCACCAACTGAGTCCAATTAACTTATAAATTCAATATCGTAGGCGCCCCTCGAGTTCCGGCTACTCCAGCCAAGGACAGTACTTAGTAATTATAAGGAAAGCGCAAAATAAGGCATTTGGAATATTGCTCGGTAAGAAAAGTTGAGTTTGATTATTTAAGGCTGCGGTAGATACATTACTTGAAACAAAAGGAACAGCATTGTAATTTGCAAATGAGACTCAGACACCCTTTAACCTCCCCTCCTCTCCCCCTTATCCAACAAATCGCGAAAGAATGGCATGCCCCCCAAGGCCCAGGGCATGTGATTTCTGGCAAATGGGCCCAAAAGTAGATGTGCAAATCCCCGAGATGCGTTCCGCTGCTCCCTCACCACGCGTCAATGAGATTTGCACGCCCCCATTTTTGGAGCCAGCTGTCTAATTGTCCCTTCCCCCCTTCAACAAGTCCCAAGAGATCCGCTCACCATCTAAGGTCCCCAGGGCATGTGATCTCTGGTATCCAACCACCGATCTCCAAGGTTGCGGACGAAATCCCTGCCAAAAACGCAATAGTACTCGGAGAACCTGTCGTTCTTGTTGGGCGACCACAGGATGTAGTTGGGCCCCACCGAGCTGCTGCACTGGTTTAGGGTGAGTCGGCGGACGGTGTAGGCGGTGGTCCCGATGTTCTTCCACAGGGCAAAGTAATCGCCCACGTTGCCGTTGCAGTAGTGGCTCGTGCCCGTCTCGACCGTCTGTGTCACGGCGAAGCCGGCGTCGATCCAGCCGCCGCCGCTGAGGGAGGCCGTCCAGCCGATGCTGAAGCTCTTGGCGCTGTTGTACGCGATGGCGCAGGTGCGCGTGGCATCGCATTGCATGGGGACACTGAGCTGGACGTTCCAGGGGTTCTGGTGGGGGTTGCCGTTGTCAACACGCTGGACAAAGGACGACCAGGTTCCACAGGAGCCTTGACGCTTGCCGAGGGCAGAGTTCTGGGCGTCGAGGTCGGCCTGGAGCTCGGCTTCGGCAGCAGCCTCGGCAGCCGCTTCGGCCTCGACGGTGGCGGCCGAGATGATGGCGTCCTCGTTCTTGGCGGCAGTCTCGAAGGATTCAAGCACCTCGACCAAGTGGATGGGGCCCTCGGGGAAACAAGTCTTGAGATCGCGCTTCGTCAAAGCTGACAGAGGCTGGGAGTTGGGGACGACACAGTTGACGACGAATTCATCGTTGGTGACGATTCGGTTGCAGATGGCGCCTCCGGAAATCTTGATATCGTCGTTGACGGTGTAAGATTGGGATCCGACGGTGAAAGTGCCACCGCCGTTCTGGCCGACTTCGAAAGCGATGTTGAGGTCGGCAGATTGGAGGGTGCGGGAGCAGGACTGGGCAAGGAGGGTTGATTTGTCGTTGTTGTAGACGTCAATAGCAGCGCGGTCCTTGATTTTGTCGACTTGGAGGACAATTTGGATTGATTGTGTCTCTTGTCTGGGGAGGACGGCTGCAAAGGCAGATGGGGCAAGTGCCACGACGGGAAGAAGAAGGAGCTTCATGATTGGCAACAGAGGCGAGCTCGGTAGTTATCAAAAGAGAGTGAAGAGTGGGTGGATGGTAAAGGAAATGCATCATTGAAGACGGGGAAGAGGAGAGTCTTTATAGTCGTTTCGAGGCGTCTAAAATCTCTACACTGTGGTGAATCTTGGAGCATCGCAATCGCCAGACCCCTTGGTCCCTACGTTGCGGTTACGTTGCGGCACAGCCCAAAACGATGGCAAGGCTCTTTCAAGTCTGCCTGTGCGCTAAAGAAAAGATCGTGAGATGTCCATGTTGGTGTTTGTTCCAGAATTTCCACAATCTCTCCACAATCTCTCCACAACCTTAACGAAGGAGCGGCCGCTAGCCTGCGGGGAGGTTCTGGAGCTATACTCTTTTATTTGCAAGGGACTCTATAGAGTTCTCCAGGGGAGAGTTGGGGTAGAAAAAGCTCAGACCAACGGGTATTTACAGTTTGGGTTCATAGTTGATATCGGTGGGTACTAGGTGGCTGCGGTCAACTCGCCAAGTCTTATCTTGGCAAGCATGGACAAGAGTGTCCGAATGTTTGTCTCGGACCGTTAGCAACGTAAAGAGTGCATCCCATTATACTAGACCCTCAGGAGGCAATGTAGAAACATACCATCTAATCCTAAGGTATAATAACCAACCTTGTAATTCATATCCTTCAGATCTCTTCTTTCTCTACGTCCTTTTTTCCGTTTCCTTTTCTTTTCTTCCTTTTCTTTTCGAGCGTTTTCGTTTCGAGTCTCTATACACCAAGTCTTCTATCTCGTTACTCGCTAGATGTAGCATGCTCATGAGCAAACTAATTTTGGAGCCAAGAATAGCATGTCGGCCGCAACCTCTATGCCTACTCCTAGCGAGCAACATTCAAGTGCAAGGCGATGGTACACTAAAGTCCCTTACTAGTGCTAGCGTATGCAGCTCAACTCGACGATGCCCAGCGACTAAGCAGTGCTTGACAGAATTCTGCCTTGCGGCGCAGAGCCCAGGAAATTAGAAAGAACATTGATATGTCATGCTAAGTCCACCCACCCCGCTGGGGTGGTGTGTTGTCCAATTGGCCAGGGTTTTGAACTAGCACGGCGAACGCTAACGGACCAATAGAAACTGCGAGTGTACCATCAGAACTTCCTAATGTGGACATCAATCAGACACACCCCATTCTGTGGGTCGTAGTGACATTACTAACCCCCTTGCCAAAACCAACCCCGGCAGAGGTGTATCGTAGAATAAGTGCTGACACGCATTCTCCCAAACGATCAAGACTCAACCTCGGCCCGTCACGCCCAGGCTCTCGGTACACCTCTGCCGGGGCAACCTCGCCTAATGTACGCTTTGTCCATGTAACATTCAGTTCTTTCTCCCTGGGGTTGGCCTTCGATTGGTACCGTTCCTTATCGTCCTTTTCTGCAAGATGGCATAATCAGTAACTAACTGGTTTACAAGACTCGGACGAGAAACTGTTGAGACAGACCTCTTCCCATTTGAACACCTGAATCTAGGCCTAGGTATGCAGGTGGATCGATACAAGCCCCAACCCCTGTTGAGCCCATGCTAGTGTACTCCGGCGGATAGGCGGCAACGCCGCATTCCCTACCCGCCAAGATATGGAGTAGGATATTCCGTAATTGTACGGAGTATAACCAATCGTCGTGGCGGAGTCGAGACCTGGTCCCTTAATTCCGTAGGAATACAGCTTAGTAGACCGGACCCCTAACCGAGTTTCCCTTGGACCCTAATACACTATTCTAGTAGTGTAATGTTAGAAGAGCCTAAGAATCCTTCGGTGGAGATATTTGAACAAAACAACTGACTGCGCCGCTCATAGATCAAGGAGAAGGACCGAAAACGCAGGTGATTCACCTGCTCTGTGCCCACCAAAGCCAACTGTACAGGCTTTTCGTAACTAACAAACATCCAATGCGCAGTCTGGGCCCCCGAAAACCGCCTGACAAGTGAACTGCTGCCTGTCGCTGTTGCAGAATGCTACTTTGTGCAACTGTAAAACGCCTTTAGCTAAGTGATCTGAGGTAGTGTTCTCACTGGGGGCCTTTTTAGCTCCGTGGATACCCAGGGTAGTACTCAATTGAGCCGCACGGTTCAAAGCCCAACGCTCGGCTCCCGGCACAGATTATTTCATCCGACAAGACTAACATCTCTTCAAAAACGACTGAATCAACAAAGTAAATTGTGTATTATCAGATCCGACAAGACTACCTAAGTAGGTACTAATCTCTCTCTTCAAAAACGAGTCAATCAACAAAGGAAAGTGTGTATTATGTTATCCGACAAGACTAACATCTCCTCAAAAGCGAGTGAATCAACAAAGAAATAGGTATGTACTGTTCTGTCCACTGGAACTCCCCCTTCTCCCCCCCTTCTAATTCCAGCCCTCACCCATCACTAACCTCACACAACTACCCAACTCACAACTCCTCAGCCTAAAACCCCCTTCTCAACCCTTCCTCACCCTCACCTCCAGCAACCCCA
>Ga0247781_1000514_pt1 | contig 12051 bp, 14 predicted proteins | sample UWRJL184509B5_FD_179922 | JGI IMG/M metagenome (GOLD analysis project Ga0247781, IMG submission 179922) | Plant litter microbial communities from Arlington Agricultural Research Station in Wisconsin, United States - UWRJ-L184-509B-5 | ecosystem: Environmental > Terrestrial > Plant litter >...
CATGAGATTCTTGTTGCCGTTGTGGCTGTTGGCCAGCGGGCACGCCGAGGCAACACTATTGCGCCGAGAAAGCTCACTGGGCCTGAGCCTGTGGAGTCAAGGCCGTGAAGCCGATGCCAATCAGTCTCTCCAGGTGTCGATTGCCTTGACCGTCCAAACGCCGACCTCGGAGCCGAAACGTTGCTACGCATCTCCGACCCAACGTCACCAGATTATGGCCGACATCTGTCAGCAAAAGACGTCACTCGCATGTTTGAGCCCGAGCCGAAAGCCGTTTCCGACGTGATGAAGTGGCTTGAAGAATCGGGCATCGACAAGAGACACGTCCATGTTTCGTACGGTGGCGATCGCTTGTCTCTGCGTTTGTCCGTTCAAGAAGCTTCATTACTCCTGGAGACCACGTTTTATCACCAAACACACCGGGAAACTGGGCAAGAGCAGATTGCCTGTCAACACTATCGCGTTCCGAAGCCACTCGCTGGGCACATCGACTATATACTCGCGGGCGCACCTGTCTCGACATCTCATCGGCGAATCCCTCGAGAACAACAGGTCATTTTCCGGGGGGGCGATATCACAACCTCGGCGCCTCTGCCACCCGGCTGTTTGCAGCAGACATCTCTGTCATGCCTCCGAATCCTGTACGGGATCCCAGAAGATGTATCACCACACCCCAACAACTCGTTTGGCATCTTTGAACCATCTTGGTATTCCTGGATTCCAGAAGACTTGGATCTGTTCTTTGGCCAGTGGCAGAAGGATCGTGTTGGGCACCGTCCGAAAGTCGATGCCGTCAACGGCGGCTACTTCTATAGAAACGAGACTGAGCCGAACTGGAGTAAGGAGCCAAATCTTGACTTTGAGTACGCCATGGGGCTCACATCGCCGCAAGAGGTCACCAACGTCCAAGTCGGTTCTATGGAGGTGGGAAACCTGCACGATATGCTGGCCGCCTTCGACGAGTACTACTGCGACCCTCTTCCTTCAAAGGACAAGAAGTACCCACATATTTATCCGCCAGGATGCAGCGCCACAGCCTGCGACTGTGGTTCACTATCGCCGCCCAAGGTCTTGTCGATATCGTGGGGCTGGACGGAAGCGGAGTTTGCGGCAAACTACCTGCAGCGCCAGTGCCTCGAATTCCTCAAACTGGGCCTCATGGGCACAACCGTGGTCGTCAGCGTATCCGATCACGGTACAGCCAGCGGACTTGGGTCCTTCTGCATCCATGATACGACAGGCAACGCGACCGGCGGGGAATTCAGCCCAACCTTTCCATCGTCCTGCCCCTGGGTCACGAGCGTTGGGGGGACGCAGATGCTCCAGCAGACGGCGCCGACGGTTACCACCAACGAGACGGCTTGGCGCGATTTCATCAAAAAGCAGCTGAGCACTTCGGGGGGCGGTTTCAGCAATGTCTTTGCCGCTCCCCCGTATCAAGCCCCCAATGTCGCCCGGTACAAAGACGCCGAGAAAAACCACTTGGACACGATCCGGGACCGCTTCAACAGCACCGGCAGAGGCTACCCTGATGTGGCCGCCCGAGCCGATAATTATATGTTCGTCAATAATGGGCGGTGGAAGCCTGTCTCTGGCACTTCAGCATCGAACCCAGCCTTCGCTTCCATCATGACACTGATCAACAGCGAGCGCATGCACGCCGGCAAAGGACCGGTTGGGTTCATCAACCCGGTTTTGTACGGCAACCCGGATGTGCTCAACGACGTTGTGACGGGTGCCAACCAGGGGTGTGGCGTTGATCCGGCGTTTCGAGCTGCTCGTGGGTGGGATGCGGTGACGGGGTTGGGGAGTCCGGATTATGGGCGAATGAGGCGCCTGTTCTTGAGCTTGCCTTGATCCTGTGCTCGAGGATGGGTGGGATGCTGAGTGTCGGAGGAAGTGTATGGGCCAGGATTTGCGTTGATTACCTTTTACATCTTGTAATGTGGGCACACAAAATTGCTCTTTTCGTACTTCGTGCACGTGCATGACTCACTGTTGGGTTCTAGGTACTCTGCCGTTTTAGTTGTCTTTCCGCATAATCAATACCGTCTCGACGGATTCGGCCACGGTCCTGAGCTCGAGATCTGGGCTGTAGTGTCTGGCTTTGGCTTGTGATGGGGAGGTATCAGCAAACTCTTTGTCAGAGATACATTCGAGGAACCACTCCGGCGTCTGGGCCCCCTTGGGGAAACCGAAATTGGATTCTATTCCTATGCCTACGAAGCGCTTACCCCAGCTTGATCTCATCCCACGACTTGTCCGGAAAAGCAGCCTTAAAGACCTTGTCCAGGCCAACACGCTCCCAGAGCCTACGCTCCAAGTTCCGCTGCAGAAGCAGCACAAAGTAAACGTCCCACTCGGACTCGCCGCGTTGCTTGGGAATATAATAGGTCTATACGGGGCACTCGTCCCTCGTAAGCCCGTTGGCGTCCGAAATGGCAATAAAGGGGAACACGTGCCGCTCGCGCTCCCCGCGGATCCACCCGTCTTCGAACACGATGGCGCCGCACCAGTCGCCCGCCCTGTCCAGGATATCACACGCGCTCCCTAGCCAGAGGTAGAACCACGGGCCTCCGGCGTGTGGATAATTCGACACGTTGATGATGGAGGTGCCAAAGGCGAAACCACATTGGGGGTTTTGTGGCCCGCACAGACCACCAGCACCTCCAAGACTCTAAGGATTTTAGCATGAGCTACTAACGTGCGCGATTGCCTTTTTCGGTGCGGTTCTCCACTTTGTGGGACGGCACGTGACCTCTGTAGTCGCTGCACTGTGTCTTACACGTTCCTTTCGGCATCAGGGCTTCCCTTGGGCCGCTCCAGCCCATGTGGCGACCAGGGTCGTCACAGTATACCCAGTACATACGTATATCGTAGTCAAAACCAATGTCACCCTGACTTCCAGCTGGCGTGGGGGTTTGACAGCTGTCTTTGGTTCGGCCGGAAGGTGGAATAGGGCAAGAAGACCTAGAATGCCGCAGTAGGGACATTTGAATTGACTAGTGAATGGGCTGTTTTGTGAGACGAATCTGGGTTCACGGGATTCCCATTTTCGTACCTTGCCCACGTGACATTTCTCACCCCAGCTTAGTTTTTGCGTAGAAATTTACCCAGGGTTTGCTCAGGCTTGCTCACCTTACTTACCCTAAATAACATTTTGGCAGGCTGCGCCGCAGCATGCTGAATTGCTTTAACTCTAGCCAGGTAGGCCTAGAATTGGTCCTATATATAAGATAACTAATATGAGCCCCATTATTGAAAATGTGTAGTTTCACCATTAACTCTTATATTTTTCGTGTTGCTTACCTGCTCGCGGTATTCGACGAGGCCTTTACGGGCGGTGTATCTGTTAAGGAAAAAGAGGAAAGCTAGATAGGTAAGGCGGTTAGAGAAGCAGAAGCAAGGAGGGAGGTCCTAGGCTTTAGGTTTAAGGGATCCTAGTTAGTAGACGTCCTGGACAGGTACGTCTTCCTTTCCTACATGCCGACCAACGGGATGCTCACGTCGTACCTGTATAGGAGTACACCCCTTACCAAGATCAAGATCTCCAGTCGCTATCTGCCCATCGCAATATACTTCAGCCTCGTTAACGCCGCATTCTTCTTGGAACTTAAGTAAGTACTCTCCTTTGCTCTACGGTAGGCGCCTTGTTAACGATACAAAGCTCCGGTAAACCGCTTCTAGCAAGTTAAATCTTTACGGATCCCCCAGCCGTAAGTATATCGCCTAATACATTTCCTGCCATATCTCCTAAGTGGACTATATCCAAACCCAGCTCTTACTTAGGTCAGCTACGCCCATCGCACGCGCCCTTAACCTCATTTGCCGCATGCTTGCATTTCGTACCTCTGCAAGGATTGGCAAGAAACTCCCTCTGAGAGGCACTTTACACCTCACTTTCGCTTTCAGGATCGACATTTCGCCTTTTCTCTACGACGATGCAGCACCCTTTATTCACTACTGTCAATACCCCAGGTGTACTGCCTTGCAGTCTAACCCCCTTCAGGTTCAGGTTGTAACACTATTCTAACCATGATATTACGCCAGCCCACGCTGTCAAACTTAAGCTCCCCAAAATAACCATAACTCCGACGCGAAAAGCAGTAAATTTAGTCCATCCTGGTCAGTCTGCAGACTAGCACAGAGGTATCTGTTTTAAGCAGACTGGCCCAGTCTGGAACCCTAGACCCTGCGGGAACCACAAAAACTGGTACAGTATACCATTTTTTATAGCTTACGCCGGCGCGGTACATCTCCGAATACATTGCTAACGCCGCCCATAATGTCACACTAGAATCATATCATGTTCCGGCCCTTCTCTCCACAACCCCCCCTGCATAATCCTCTCCGAATGCATGTAACAATCCCCGACAAGTCTCCACGTTGTCTCGGCCCCATTCGGGCTAGAAAAAGCGCGCCGAACCACCAGCGGCACATTTACACCCCTCACCAGCACCAGTGTATCCCCCATCTCGAGCCCCGCTGGGCCCATTCCAAATACACCGTCCTCGGTCACGAAAAATCGCCGTCCCACTGCTGCAGCCGCCAGTTCATCTGCAAACCTCGCCGCGCCGCCATATTCAAGCTCCTCTCTAGAGCCAAAAAGTGCTCCAGCCAGCACGTTCTTCACGGCACGCCATCCGAGCTCGAGCTGTCCAAGCGTATAAAACCCCCCCAAACTGAAATGCCTGAGCCACCTCAATCCCGCCAACAAATCAACCCAAGCCCTAAAATCTCCGTTGCATGTTTCCCGCCCATCCGCGAGCGTATACTCCCTACCGAAAAGGAGGGTGCGACGATAGGCGTCGCCAACGGTTTCGTGCCCAGCCGTGGCGTGGTCTTGCTGCGCCGCGGAGCCGGTACAGGGATACGGCTTGGAATGCTGGCGTGGCTGCGCGTCTGCTATGTCCTCCCACTTTAATATTATATCTGCCTCGGTCCTGCATCGTTGGTTGAAGTCGGAGATTTCCATCTGTGTGTCTGGTCTGTCCGTACGGGTGAGGGCAGGCCCAACCGTCTTGATCGAGATGGGACAATGTACTACTCTGATGGTTAACTGACTTTGGTCAGCCGAGACCCCAAACGGGATGCCGTCCCCCACTTGGGGCGACGGTTGGAACTCGGCCCTTGTGTTGAACGCCGTTGCGTCAAGCGACATTGTTAGACATGCTAGGGACCAGTCAGGCACCCAAGACGGCAGCTGTAATGTGCACCGCTCAGCGATCGGAACACGAAGGATGTTGAGACTCGTTGTCCCTTCCATGATAGCAATGGCGGCATCTCGATATACCGACGCGATGCCCTTGCTGTAGTCCGGCAAGACTCTCGTGTCCTGCGTGATCGGATCATCGGCCGCCAGGTTTAGAAGAGCAAAGACCTTATCTCGAGCATTGGTGGCGTCAAACTGCCGATACCTACAAAGCAGACTGAGTAGGTCGACGGATGCCTCCTGTCGCCGCTCGTATATGTCACACGCGTCTTTCCCCCTGGCTGCATCGATCATGATGACGAAATCACTGATGACAGGCGAGTACCGCGCGGCACCACACAGGAGGGCAATGCCACAGGCCTGTACCAGCTCGTCCCATCTTGCCGTCTTCCCGCCACATTGTATCGTCACCCGGTTGCCTCCCATGCCGACTTCCTGAACGATCCATACCCGCCTGAACCAGGGTTGTTGCAAGAGCTTGAGCACCTTCTCCGAGTATGTGAACGCCTCGGTGCTGCTCATTCTTGCTGCTCCGGCCGGGCCAGCATGATTTCTGCCCTGGGACGCGGCCTCTTCTTTGGTCCATTCCTGCGACAGAACGGCGACGGCCGACATGGCGGCATCTGCATCAGGACTCGCCTCGCCAAGCCAGGCAATCACTTCGCTGGCGCCCTGATAGATCTGTGCCATGAGGGGTATCTGGCTTGATTTTTCAGCATTGTCGGCTTGATTGATGCATATCGCATCAACCCACAATGTGCGTGGTGAGTGCTGGTCCCGCAGATCCCGCAGCGCTTTGTCGAGGTTGTGAGTGATGCGCAGGCATCGGCTTGGTAGAGCAGCGGAGGATTGGAGAACGGTAAGCATGTGCGATTTGTTCGGTACACCCCAGCAGTAGGACAAGGCGATGAATGATGTCTTTGGGGGAAGTTCTAATGGTGATATTGAGCAGAGTAGAGGTGAATGATGGTTTCGTGAAGGCAATAGCGTCATTAGGCGGATGGCTAAGCGCCGAGGAAGCTTGTCGTAAATATATTCGTCCATAGTGAGCGTTCTGGCGGGATGGATCTGTTCTGTTGAAATGCAACTATGAATTTTCCTGGGCAGTGTTGGATGCGAATCGCCGATAGTGATAGAATCGAGGGAAGAATGGCGTGGGTGGGAGTTCACAAGCTCCTGACAATCTCATGATCTCCAAACCCCCACTGTCACACCACACTGCGTCAGTGTGGCTTAACAAGTGCCAGTGGCCCACGTCGACTGTGAGCACCCCACGGACCCTGCGCTTCTGCACTTCGGCCAACCGTGGGAGGCTCACTACCAACGTGTCGGGTTGTATCACGTCAACGATTATTATGACCAGAATCTGGGTATTCCAGTGTTCTGGCGAGTGCAGACACTCTCCAGTCGATCCAGAAATTTCTAGGTTCGCAATGTCGATGGCATTGAAGAGTTGGATCAACAGGCGCTGGGGAAATTGGTGCTCGCCGCATATCTTTTCCGGTCATCACACTTCGAAGCCATTTCTACGGATGCGGTCACGCAGCTGGCGGCGAACTTTGCGTTGGAATGGGCAGAAGAATCGATGCTTTAAATATATATTCTAGAACTTGTTAAAGGTTCTTTCACCCACCTGATTGCCTGGAGGTACTTGGGTGTTATTTTAGCTGCGGATCTTTAACTAAGTCATTTCTGACCACCGATATAGGAAGTTTGTTAGATGAAATTGAGAGACTACGAGCCGAGCTGCTCTGTGAGATGGAGATAGTGGAATGGAAACTGCGCCTAACCACAACCTCTCACACAATGTGGCGGATAGTTTGCCCGGAACGTAACAGGACGCACCCGGACACGGCTAAGAGATGCCATCCTTGTAACAACGCCAATTTGTCCGTCATGTATTGCACATTTGAAGCGAGGATCGCCGATTACTTTGCTACTTTGAGGGCATGCGGGTTATGGCCTTCCGCTATGCATGGTAGTCTTTTGGCCGGTGAGTTTGCTGCGAAGATGGCAAATATACTAAATTCCGTCTCTGATCATAAGTGCCGGGGGCCCAATCTTGTTCGTTGAAAAAGGAAACGGTTCGGCTGAAGAAGAGGGCTCTTGCTATACTCGACGCCGCTCGGGGCGTATCATTGCCTTAGTAATAAAGAGATGTGTTCATCCTTCTCATAGCTGGAGACTTTGCGTCGAGGATTCCAAAAGACCAAGACCGCCTCCCCTAAAAGGGACTTTCTGTGCTACCTTTCAAAGCGAAAAATATGTTTTTATTATATCTGCGGATTGCCGAGGTCGCCATCCCCGGACCCGCACCCAAGACCCCAGCGGAGCACTTCAGAGCCGGAAAAAAAGGCGTGAGACTGTCTGTCTTCGAGGCATGTGCCATGCAGATCAAGACCATCTATGAGAAGGCGATTCTGCGGTACCCCAATCACACAACCCAGGACAGAGTCAGCGATCTATTGCAGCCGGTTATTCAAAAGTTGGAGCAGAGACTATCCTATCAGGGCCAAACCCGGCTCATTACCGCCGACGAGTGCGCCGGTGTCGCGAGGTCGGCGTGGCTGTTTTGGTTTACTATTATCGTATCAAAGAAAGAAGAAAGAAAAAAACACATTGGATTCAACGCGCTATAGGCTCTCTGAAGGTCGTTTTGACACGCAGTTTCCCCAATTCGTTTCCCCAATTCTCCCGAGGGGCCAGCTGGTGTAGCCGTTCGCCCGTCGCCAGACGAGCGGTACGGTCCCAGCGCAACGGTACCTCACGCCATGGAGATGGAGCGACTACCGAAAACTGGCCAACAAACACGGCTGCAAACGGAGTTCGTCGAGCCCTACTCGGCATCTCACCGATTGCCAAAACCCCTCCTAATGCCCCGCGCCCCCTCCTCAAGCTCGGCTCTCGACACCCCCGGTCACTACTACAACTGCCCCATCGCTTCTCAGCACTCATAAGAAAGCTGAGAATGTTCGCGAGGTTGTAAATAGCCTCAAAGAAAGGTTTCCAAAAAAGCAAGCACACTCTTAAAACGCTCCTTCGCAAGATGGAGAGAGCGCTGGTTGTAGGGGCTGCGGAGAAGCCACTTCTCGTGGAGGGAAGGAACCGCCTAAAAGAGAACCAGCGCGCTTCAGGGCCCTCACACCAGAAAGAGAGTACATGGACCAGCCAACGATAAATTCTCGCTTGTTATCAGCTTATATAAGCAATTGGAGCCATTCGCGGAAGTAGCCGGCTTGGCAATAGGGGACCCTGCAGGCCAGAGATTCTCTTCCACAGAACAACAACAATAAACAACAATCACCACAATTGGCCATGAGTGCTAGATTCTGACACTTGTAGAGGACAACATAATAGGGGCTAGAGAGCCACGCAGAATATGGAACTAAGCAGTTGTAGTCCACTTTCAACGCTATAGATTCCTGAGTGCGGTGTTTCTGACAGAAGTCGGGAATGGTGGCATTTCGACCATCAGTTTTGCGAAGACCAAGATACGAGGGCAGGGTCCTCAAGAACCGATGCTATTACTGGCACTGGCTTATTGTGCCATCAGACATTGAAGCCCGGTATAACCTGACCAAGAATTACATGAAACAAGGGTTATGGCCTAGAGGAAAAGTGGGGGCATAGTTGAAACAAAGCGGCTCGGGATATAAATTTTGGCTGCCTATCACTGATAAGCAACCGATAACAGTCACTGCATTTTTAGCATAAAAGGAGGGGGCCTAGGGCCCCACTTCTTCATGCATCAGCTTGTAGAACCACACCTCCTGAAACTTCACAACATTCTGCACACCATCAACGTGAGAAGAACGCCAAAGAGAGATGCATCGTGTGAGCGCACAAGTTGAATTGTCAATGTCGCTGACATCTAGGTACCTCGAATTCCCCGATTGTTGCATTGACAAGACATCTTCCTTTTTTTGTGCACGGCGTCAAGAACCCTCCTCCCCCTCCAGACGTTGCTTCTTGTTTGCTAGGTCCCCAACATAAGCTATGAGGATGGTAAATATTTCTTGGCTTCCGCTCCAAATTAAAACCAGCATACGTCTATCAACAAAACGTTGCGTTTGAGTTTTCGCACGAGGCTTTCCGCGTGCTGGCCTAAGGCACCCTGGGAAAGAATAGTAACAGCGGTTCCACCCACACCAAGATGAAACTTCAAAGTCAATATGTTTTGCGAACAGCTGTGGGCTTTTGGGCAAGTGGGACATGTCTTGTTGCTGTAGAGATGGCTCTCTAAGGTGCGACAGCAGCTGACTGTCTCTTTTGCCCATCTGTGAGACTTGATACCTCGTAGCCCATCTACCAGCTCCACCAGACCCAAGTCTCCGAATGAAGCGGACTGAAGGTTAAATTTCAAGCTATGCAGGCCTTTCATCAGTGCCCCAAGGTGCATAGTGCTGCACTCAAAATCGCAGCCATAACGGCCCTCAGTGTAGCCTTGGAGAAGCTCCTTCAGACTCTCGGCGGCGAGTGTTAATCATTTCTATTTTGGGGTACCATGTTAGTTAAAGGGAAAAAAATAATAAATGATGGCGCTACAAAGCCTCAGCCTCAACCTTGACTTCAGGTGAGGCAGTACTTACCGATGATGGAAGACGGGATGGGGATATCCCCGGGAAGTTCGAGGTCATACTGCTCCGGAGAATAGCTACCTTGGTCGCCTGACGAAAGTGCGCATTCTGCTTGAGAACCCACGATATCAGGATCCACAACACCACTTCGCGATAGAGCAATATGGGCACCGATGAGAATGAGAAACCTTGCATCCACAGCGACAGGATGAGCTGCAAGGGTTCCCGGATGTCGTAATAGTCGACAATGACAGCGATCTTAGCCAGCATCTCCAAGGACACCGTTCTGGGAACAAGACTCCAAGTCACCTAACTTCCGGGCACTTTAACGGACAGGTTTGCTAATGGACACGGGGAATCAGCTATATATAGGGAATTTGAGATCCTTTCTGCTATCCTTAACCTTGATAATGAGATTGTGAGGCAGTGTCAGCGTATGTACAAACAAAACCGCCTTGAATACTGGTCACCACCGTGGCCCGTATCCGTGAGCGGATTTACTATTCTGGACTGTCGCTTGAATATCATGTGGTTTTGATTAACGTCTTGGATTGACTACCTACATGAGAAGAATCTTGGGCATCAGTTTGATTTATAGCAGAAAGAAACCGATTGTATATATTAGACAGACAGAGAACCACGTGTTAGCTCTACGAAGGAGCAAGATCATGGTTCCTCTTTGCCGGAGAGATCAGAGCAAAGAACAAACTTGAGGGACGCCCTTCTCGAGGGAGTCCCCGCCAACATGTCAACACTTCAAAGATTACCTTGAGAGGACACATGCCCCTAGCCGATAGTAAGGTAAGTGACGCTCTTGAAATTAAAAAAGTCCACATTCGGCCCCAAAGTTACCCTCACAAGCATATTTGTCTGAGTCCCCGGACGCACTACAACATCAACAACATGATCAAAGTACCCGGAAACATCAATCCTGGAATCCGCCGAAGCGCTGGTCTCGACATCAAAAGATCCTGTCGTCCCGGGCTCACTTGAGCACACAACATTCAGCGTCACAAGCCCGACACTGTTGGCCCTCACATCCATGAAATAAAACTCTAGCCGCCCTCTCTGCCGCCTGTCGTCCGGGTGGAAGTACTGCAGGCTGTCGGTCTCACTTCACAGGTTCCAGCCCCTACCGGAGGCGTTGATGTATGAGAGGGGCGTGGCTTGGTACGGATAGCCCGGCGAGAGGTAGCGCTGGTTGCGGAAGAAATTTCCGGGGTCGAAATCGATGCCCGGGATGCGGATGAGGCTTTTGAGCATCTCGAGGCGCTTGGCCGCGCCGACAGGACGGGCAAGCTTGATACTGCGAACGTCGGAGGGCTTGTCAATGTGGTTGGTGGCATGGTAGGCCCAGCCGTCGGTCTCGCGGAGGGCGAGATCATCGTGCTCACCTTTGCGGTCGGGCTTGTCGGTGATGGTTGGTTTGGTGTCTGGGGTGTTGGCCTCCATTTGAAGGATGACTGATGGATGAAGGTTGAATGGTTCGTGTGCTGCTGGGTGGTGTGAGGGAAATTGGAGAAATCTCCCCATGATTTTCTCGGCCACCACTTTGTACATCAGCGCATGTGCGTTGTAGCGGTCATGTGATTCCTGATTTCATCTTATTGGTGCATTTTCTGTTCTTGTCCGTGACGCGGAGATTTATCTAGCCCACGTCTGATCATTTTTAGTATGTCTAAAACGGTTACCACCATGGCTTTGGACACCGTACCTACCTTTGGTACCTAGACAAGAAATGGAGGCCTCAGGCGACTGTTGGGAGAGTGGTAGAATTCATTTGCAGCCTTCGGAAAAGACCGAAACCGCGATGCTAGACTTGACGGTGAAGAAGGACGTCTACCCTAGTTTTCCTTGCGATCCTCAATGACACCAACAACTAGAATGAATTTTTACAGATATCGATGGAGGTATCTAGACATGCGAGGGCATCGTGGCCCAATCTTCGTTATAAACAGTCTAGCGTCTTTAATATTGCTGCGTCGTTCAACTTCGTCCCTTAAGGCTCTTTAGATAAACCGCTTTGTGTTTTTGTCTCCTGTGGGGTGATGCTTGCGGATTTTTACCGGTCACTTTTTGACTAGCGTATGTGGGCCTTTGACGGGCGCTATCATTGTTGGCTCTCTCTCACGGATGAAACACAGCCGACAACATCTTCCACGGCCACACCTATCGCGTGGTAAACTCTCGCCGATCTCACGTTAATATTTAGTGCAAGGTGAAGGCAAATATGAAAAGAGAGATGATACTGCCGAATCGGTC
>Ga0247781_1000516_pt1 | contig 12038 bp, 9 predicted proteins | sample UWRJL184509B5_FD_179922 | JGI IMG/M metagenome (GOLD analysis project Ga0247781, IMG submission 179922) | Plant litter microbial communities from Arlington Agricultural Research Station in Wisconsin, United States - UWRJ-L184-509B-5 | ecosystem: Environmental > Terrestrial > Plant litter >...
ACAGCCAAAGTGTGGTAGACCTTGAACAAGGACAAGACGCTGACGAGGACCATCGAAGAGCTAGAAACAATCACATATATCAGTATTGACCATCAACGGGGATACCATAAGCGCTTCAACCGAAAAGAAAACATACCCAGCTACTATAGCCAGTGCAACACCCGCCCTGTTTGTATGATACCAACCATACCCATACCACCTCGACTGCCCGGCAATAGCTACAAACACACCTCGGTCAGTTCAAAATCCACAAACACAGGCCAAAGGTCTCACTGCCGCCAATCCAGAGCCAAACTCACCACCAATCGTAATAACCGTAACCCCAAGCGCCAAATCAACAAGCGCCACAAGCCCCCTCCCCAGCTTCCCCGAAGGTCTGTCCCGTCCACCATCCCCATCCCCCTCACCACCAAGCACACATCCCGCATCCCCAATCTGCAGCGAAATCCTCGGCAGACATCCCTTCTTCCCCCCCCTCCCACTCCAAACAGCCTGCCCCAACTGAACCACCTGCCAAACCAACACAAACCACAGCAAGACAAACAACCCCACGGCGAATTTCGACCCACGAGCCAGACTCCCCTCGTCGGCGATGAACACAATGGCCGAGCCGAGCGTCAGCGACGCGAGGATAGCCCGGGCGATCCAGGCCACCCGGACGCGGAATCGGAACTTGGGGTCCTCTGGTTCGTCGATGCCCAGGTAGCTGCTGCCTGGTGCTGGGGGGGTTAGGGGGCGGTAGACCATTGTTGGGTTTAGGCCGCCGGTGGTTGACTGCTGCTGTTTGGGGGAGGACATTGTTGGTGGGTGGTTGGTGGAGGTCAGGTGGGATATGAATGGATGAATGGGATCAAGAGGTTGGTATTTAAGAAATAATTATCTTCCCAAGGGGGTAGATACAATGGAGGATTACATCAAGAAGAAGAAGAAGCGAAACCAGTGGCGTCCCCGGCGTCTATATACTTACCTACCTACCTACGGGTACCTGCCTAACCAACAAACCAACATATACCGTAGCTACCTAGGTACGGCACCTTGGTAGGGGGAATACTCCATCCAACCCGAGACGCATATACATATGTACGCATTGGATCATTGAAACCCCCCCTTTTGGTTCCAATAATCGCGCTCTATCGAAAGAACCAACCCATGACGCAAGGCTGGATGAACGGCATCTAGTTCATCTCGGTGCCTGGGGGAATAGGTATCCCTTAAACATGCGGGGTTGTTTGGTCTTTGGAGGGCGGTGGATGGATCGATTGGATGTGTCGATGGCAGGACGCGCGGCTCCGCTGATGGTTCTTGGCGGGGAGGTGTTGAAGGATTTGGACCGTTTCTTTGGTCGTGCTTGGCTGTCCTGGCAACGCAACGCGGAAGTTCGGTTTGGGGGCGAAGAATTTGATCTTTATTTTTTGAAATGAATGAATGGGATGGAAAATGTCAATTCATGTGTATATGGTCTATAATACAGGTGGTTATTGTAAGTTGATGAGATATTGGGGCAGCGTCAAGCCTTTATTGACTTTGGTTGGTGGGGTGAAGAGGGGTTCAAATCGGAGCATCCAGTAAGCCATCGAGCTATATTTCTTGATCATGCTTCCTGCTAGGCACTAGAAGAGAACCCGTCTCGCCTTGTCGATACCTGTAATATCCCACTCGACGGGTTTCGTCCGATCCATCCACTTCATCCAATCCTGATCCTTAGCAGGCTTCATCATATTGGCATACTCCCAATAGTCCGGGTACCACCCGGCGCTCTCCCAGTCTACGACGCCCGTTATCTGACCCTTGCCGTCCACCAGGATATTCCGCGGAGTGAGGTCGCCATGGGTGAAGACGGAGGTCGACGAACGAGGAAGCAACTTGGGGAGGTTTTCGGGGTACGATCCGCCATTAGAATCGAGGTATCGTTTGTATATACGGTCTCGTAAAGCCTCGTCTGTCAAGATAGGGGCGGGAGGCTGGTTGAGGTCCTGGAGCAGCACGTCAATAGCCGGGGAACCGTCGGCTCCGCATTGATACAAGCGGGCGAGGGCCGGCGGGCGCGGTATTCGCTGTAGTTGATGGACTACTTGCCAAATGTCGCGACAGACGCGCTCTTTCGTCTTGTCGTCGTAGCGGTCCCATTGCGTGTTGAGGGGAGAGCCGTCGGAAAGATCCATGAGCAGGGTGCCATGTTCTCGCCCGCTTTTAACGGGGTAGGTGGCAGATATTACGTCGGGTACGGGGACTGTGGTATGTTCCTTCACAAGGCGGAGGGCAGTTTCTTCATTGCGCGTGACGCGGTGTCCCGTCTTTCGAACAACACCCTCATATATTTCTTCAACCCTGGCGCCGGGCTGGTTGCTGAATATTCGGGGTTGGAAATTGTCTTCGTCTTCCCTAATGCCTGACATATTTCGAGTATCGGGACGGAATGCGGCTCAATTGCAATGCGTTGGGTGGAGATTGGGGAGATTGTGGGGAGGAGGAAGTATTCCGTAGTGGGGTTCGATCGGGCAGCTTGATGGTGGGGTTTGGAGTCGTTACAAAAATAAACTAACAATTTGCAAGGAGCATTTACGCCGTTTGGCCATGCGGAAATACTAGCCACATATGTATACCTACCGTAGTAGAGTTGTACAAGAGTGGGCCTCGAATATACAACTACGCCGTAGTCCGTCCTGCCCGTATATCTTCGCCACTTCGGTACCACATCCTCAATATAAATAGTCGTTTGTTGCTATTTGGGATTCCAAGACAACACGCCTCACCGCCTGTATGGATACGCCAATGTTAGGTGGCTTGAAACAGAACGACCAGAAAGCAAGCATATAATTGCCGACCGCTGCCGACAGCATCTTATAGGATTCTGACCCAAGATTGGATGATGGATTCCATGCCACGCCATTGCAGAATCCCAGCGGCCGACGGCTACCCCCACCAAGCACACCTTCCATCCTGCCAGTCAGGTTCGACTGGCAACATGATACAGCTGACATGATGTTGTTTTCCGTGGCCTGGATGGCCATGTTCCAAATAAGAAGTCCAAATGGGTGATGATAACTTCTTCTAGGTGTGGCCAGCACTTGTTTCAGGACATTGAGATGTGAAATCTCTCACTATAGACGCAACGAGATGCCGGCCGCCGACTCTTGGGATACAAACGGCGATGGATACAAAAGGGCGATGGTCTGTCTGCTCAGGGAGAGTAGATACAGACATCATCACAAGACTACTACACCTCAACTATCTTCAAGACTTCCCAAAAAGGCCCCATCGCTCTATCATACTCCCTTTCCACTCACCTACAAGCCGAAAAGATGTCCGAAGTCGTACCCAGCTCGATCAAGAAAGTGGGCAGGCGGGAGTTTGGCATGTCCCAGGACGGACGCCAGATGACACGCTCCAATGGCGGCCGCTGGACACTAGTTGACAACGGTCCTGGGCCCGAACAATCCAGCCCCCTTCTGCTCATGCTGGTCATCCAACGCCAGGCAGAGGGCGAGCCACATCATTGGTCGTTGGTTGTTGGAAAAGAGGGCGAGTCCGGCACCGTCTACCAGGTCATGGGTGATGCCACGTGCATGTCATACAAACAGAAATCGAATATCGACATCTTCCACTCCCAAAGCTACGAGACCAGTTACGAGATGGCCAAGCTCCGAGCCGGGGACCAGGCAATAGTGGAGGAAGTCGCTACACACGAACCGCCCCCGCAAGCTGAAAACCAAGCAGCTGTGAGGGAGAACTGCCAAGACTGGACTGTCCGAGTCCTGACCCGCCTTCAGGAGAGGGGGGTTGTCAGCAGTGAGAAGCTTGCGGTTGCCAAGGAAGAAAGAAAAAAGCAGCCGCTTCAAGTGTCTTCATCGTCGCGTGGAATATCTCCAACTTCACGTGGGATAATGGACCATAATGCCCCTCCCAATACCCGCTCTATGAACAGGAAGGCCAAGAAGGGCTCACGTGGTGGTGGTTGGTGGCGTTGTTTAACATGCTGCTGTCGGTGTAAGAGCAGGAGGAGGAGGCGTTAGGGACATGTATCCGGGAAAGTAGGCTCCATTATCTATGTTTGGGTGCAGGATACCACCTAAATAGACAAAGGGGACGAGGACTGTCCTGGTTGACGAGCCCGTCCCGAGGAGCCCATGGGGAAGAGGTACCGATTCAAGTCTGTGACTTGGAGTGGAGGGTTTATTTAGAATAATTATATAGAGAACGTGATTTCATCATTACTCCCGTCGGTATCCTGTTGTAGATAGTGTGCCTCTCTCACCCTTGGTTGCCATGGAACCTGAACACTGATATGAGTGAAGTTTGTAAGGCCTAGTTCTAGACAAAAAGAATCAGGCATTAATTAGACGTTGTTGACAAAGCCAAGGCAACTTGTTTGCACTGGCCCTTGATATAATTACTGTAGAGTAATGCAATGATACGTTGGGTTTGTCGTTTTGATCATTCCGTAGTTCGCTTCGAGATTCTGCACATTGATATCGGCACGAACCCTGTCACAGGCACACCTCGGGCAAACTTCCGCCTGGCAACAGGGATCAGAAGCCTTTATCCACTTGCCGGGTGGCAACAGCTGTGAGACTCGAGAGCACTCGAAGGATGACCCCCGCATGCAGCCGGGCAGAAAAAAGAAAATTAAGGCGGTGTGGAGCTGCGATTCGCATCAAGCACCCAAACTTTGGAAATTTTTTGACAGTGAATCACGACAGCGCCAGTATACCCACTCCAATCGGTAGGGACTCTGAACACATATTACTTCCATGTCGGCACCACCCTCGTGGCTCTTCTCAAATAACCAAAAGTCCACACAGAATCCCCCTCAGCAAGGCGAATTGAACTCGCCACAACCCGCCAAAATGGTCAAGGACAAGAAGGACAAGAAGCCCAAGGCGGCTTCAACTTCTGCCGACAAGAAGAGCAAGACTGCTGCTTCGGCCACTACCACCACCCAACCGCCCCCCCAGCTTATGGACCTCGTCGAGAACTTCCTTTCCGACAACAACTTCGCCGAGGCCCACCGCGAATTCGCAAAGCAGCGTGCCAAGACCTTCCCCAAGTCCAAGAAGGACTCGACCAAGGCCAGCGAGGGCAACTCTCTTGTCACAGTCTTCCAGACATGGGAGACCTCGTTGAACAAGACCGATTCCAACATCAAGTCTGCCGCCGAGAAGGTCACAAAGGTCAGCAGCTCTAGCGACTCGAGCAGCGATGACGACAGCAGCAGCAGCGACTCCGATTCCTCCAACAGCGATGTCGACATGGCAGATGTTGCCGCCAAGGACGCCGATGCCGACTCCGAGAGCTCCGACTCTAGCGACAGCTCCGACAGCGACAGCGACAGCGAGAGTGAGGACGAGAAGAAGGAGGTCAAGGCAGCCAAGAAGGATGTGAAGGAGGTCAAGAAGGCCGTCGCACCCGCCGCCGCGAACCCATTGAAGCGCAAGGCCGAGAGCGACTCGTCGTCGTCGGATTCCTCGTCGGATTCCAGCTCCGATTCCAGCTCCGAGGACGAGGCCCCGCGTGCTAAGAAGGCAAAGGTTGCTTCGGTCGCTTCTTCGTCTGGTTCCTCGTCAGACTCGCCTTCATCTGACTCTTCTTCCTCCGACTCCGACTCGGATTCGGATTCTGCCCCCAAGCCCAAGAAGGCTGTGGTGGCGAAGAACAAGAAGGTGAAGGCTGCTTCGTCCTCCAGTTCTAGCTCTAGCTCCAGCTCCAGCTCCAGCTCGGACTCTGATTCTTCTTCGGACTCTGATTCTTCTTCAGGCTCTTCCTCCGACTCTTCCTCGGACGACTCGGACGACTCGGAAGTAGAGGAGGCCGTTCAGGTCCCCCTGCCCGAGGGAAGCGACTCTTCGTCGGATTCCTCGAGCGACAGCAGCAGCGACTCCTCGTCTGACTCGGACTCGGAGGCAGAGAAGCAGACAAAGAAGCCAAAGGTCAAGAAGGCTGCATCCCCAATACCAAACGGATCAGACACTTCTGCCACAATGGGAAAGACCTCGCCCGAGATCTTTCCCGTAAGCGAGTTCGCCCCCCTCCCTCCCGACCCGACCAAGAACAACCGCGGCAAGGGGGGCGAGAAGCAGCCCACCGTTCCCTTCTCTCGCGTCCGGGCGGGTATCAAAGTCGACCCTCGCTTTGCCGACAATAGTTTCAACACTGCTGCTCACGAGTGGGGCCAAAAAGCGCACGAAGACCTGATTGTAACGCGTGGTAAAGGGTTTACCAAGGAAAAGAACAAGAAAAAGAAGGGCTCCTACCGCGGTGGGCGCATCGACACCAACGTTTTTAATGGTATCAAGTTCGATGACTAGGCGTTATACAGGATGCTAAGGAGAGGACGATGGGTTGCTGTGAGAGCGAGACGGTCATCACGCGGTTTACATCAGGAGAAGAAGCGCAAGAATGGTAATTAAATACCCTACACTAGACTTAGACAGCAGTGTTATGGGGGATGCGACGGTGTTTTGATAGCTACCTGGCCTTCCAGGATGGTAATTTGGGGATTGTTATTTCTCAGGTTGGGCAAGTCGGTCGGGAAAAGAGATAACCATAAATAAAAACTGGACTGTATTTACCTGAGCGGAAAGTTTCCATTTGATTCCCATATAAGTAGCAAGTGATGGGTGCGGAATGCATGCTCTATTTCGACCAAGAACACAACGTACGATGAACAGTTCATAGCTCGCTAAGGGGTTCATCCTTTTCTATCCCATCCTACACTGCAATCCCGGCCAGGAGGCATGAACTGCACGATACAAACCCCTTTCCTAGTCGTGATCCAGCCCGCAAGTCCACTCCCTACCCACAACTATCCCACCCAGTGGATACAACCCGGTTTGCAAAGTTCACACAAACAGGAGCAGCCCTCCAATAAATAGAGGATAACCCGGTGGATCATTCACAAATCATGTCAGTAAAATGACAAAGTCAGAACAGGCTGGGTGGCCGAGCGGTCTAAGGCGCTAGACTCAAGAATTCCTATTCTTCTTCACAGTCCATGTGAGGTGATTTCTAGTCTCGAAAGAGGCGCGCGTTCGAATCGCGCCCTAGTCAGTTATTCATTTTGTCTTTGTTCCCTAAATGAAAAAAAAGGACATGGGTTCAGTAGATGTTTTCATTTTTATTTTCCTTTGTTTTTCTTTTATTGGCTGCCTGGAAATGTTAGATTCATCAACTATTTCTTTATTGTTTTGAATTCCTCACCGGGTATAATGTTGAAATCATCTCTGGACATGGAAGTGGGCGGGTAGGTTCGCTGGCGAATACCCCTATTTTGCTTTTTCAGGGGTATCTCAGTATATCCCTATCCTCACCACTAATCACATCTTCTCCCATCTCATCCCCTCTCGCCCGCCCACATAATCCAGTCCAATCCAAGTCACTTCACATCACAACAAGCCTCAAACAGAAATACATCCCATGTACTTGTATTCATTGAATCTCCATGGTACCGACAGACAGACAGAAAGACCACTACTATTTCTTCGTCTCTCTCTCAAAGCAGGCATCGAGGTAGCCAGCTATGTATTTGCTATTCTCCTTTGCTCTGCACCGCATTTCTGGACTTCGCTGTCCTGCACTGTACTGTATTTTAACCCCATTCATTCCGTTCCCATTCACCCCTCGTTCACAAATCCATCCATATACTTCTTCACATCCCCTCTGCTCATTTCACCCCCTTTAGGCAAGCCAGGTAACCAGTCCAGTCCAGTTCACATCCTCTCTTCCCTAGTCAGGCAGTAACCCATCCAACCCATCCTCCATCGTATCATGCCATGCCATGCCATGCCATCAAGCCATATCAACCCAAGCCGATCCAGTTAACAAAAAGAATAGAAGGAGAAAGAAAAAAAAGAAAACGAATCAAAGATGTGTATTCATACAATATACAAGCGAGGTTTTAAGCAAGCAGTCCGTAATGGAATGGAATCGTGAATATGCTGCGGGCATCAGCATCGGCAAAAAAAAGAAAATATGCTCTTGGTTTCGTTAAAAAAGGAAAAGAAGAAAAAGAATAAAGGCAAGAAAAGTGAAATCGACAGAGGGAATCTTCGAGGTGGTTTTGGTGTTTGAATACAGAGGGAAGAAATTGTTCAAGGGTAGGGGGAATTATCGGTCATTACGTTGTCTAGTCTACTAGCTTTTCCCTCTTATCTTCCTCCTAGTTGACAGTCATCATCTGCATCCTGGGCGAGTCGACCGAGTTCTTCTTGCTCAGCACCGAGTTGGTGCTGTGGCTCTTGGGCAAGCGTCTGGGGGGGCTCGCAGCCGGGTCGGTGAAGACTCGAGTGAAGGCCGGGCTGCCATCGGGGTTGTGGTGGCGGCCGTGTCTCTCACGCCGCGGGGTGCCAGCAGGACTCTGTGTGAGCAGCTCTGCCCGACGGACCGCATCCGATAGCGAGTCGCGGAGGTGGCCGGCCCGCTTCACTAGCTCCTGAAGGCTGTTGGTGTCAAAGAACAGCTTCGAATTGGATGGCTTGTTCGGCGGAGGACTCTTGATAGGGTCCGAGATCGCCCGCTGTTGCTGCATTGCTTCTATTACCGTTGCAATGACCGCCGAGTTTCTGCTGGGACTTCTTGATGGCTCGGGCGTATGGGGACGCGTGAATCTCGTGCCGCTGCTCTCCTCGTTGAGGGGCCAGTTGTTGCCGAAGATGTCGTCGTCTGGCGAGAAAACAGACCGACGACGGACGACTTGTCGCTCTCGCACAACTGTCGTTTTGGTCATCTCGCGCAACTCGCGCTCCGGCGTGCCGAAGGGGCTGTCCTGGTCCAGAATAGAACCGTCGAAGCCGTCCTCCAGGTATCGATCGTCATTTCTGGAACGGTCCAGCTCTCTTGACTGTCTGGCAGATTCTGCCTCCTCCTCGGCCTCTTCGTCTGGGGATGCAAGGGCTATGATGTTCTCGGCCTCGAGCCACTTTGGAGCTAGAGATCCCATGAGAATATCCAGGTCTTTTCCGTGGCGGCATAGTCGTTTCAAGTCGTTAACGAGCAACGAAAGCTCCCGGATCTGTCCCGAGTGGGCCTTGACGGTAGGCTGGGTCGCCTGAATGGAGGCCGGAACAACCATCGAGAAGCTCGTAGCTGAATCCTTACCTCCGCCTGACAAATCGGGAACACCTTCTTCCTCAAAGTCAAAGTCGTCGTCCCAATCCTCACTGGCGGTTTTGGTTCCCAAGCCCCACGTCCCAAACTTGGGTGCAGGTTTAGAATTATCCGACGGGTCGGGAACGAGAGGGACACTCTGGCTCCGTACGTGCGCGGCACTGGGGCCTTTCCGGATTACAGAGCGGCCTCCTCTCAAGTCCATCTCCTGCTTTCCATGCACGGTCTTTGGGCGCGGTGAGTTGCCATCGTTGTCAAGCTTGTCAAGCGCAGAAGGCTCGCACCAGTCGAAGATGTTGCTACGCGGGCGCTCTTCCATCGGGTCTCGGCGAGTATCTGATACTGTGTTCGCATTGAGACGCAACAGCGCGTGTCGGAAAGTTGGGCTGACACGCCGAGAGTTGGTCGAGCTGGACGGCGGTGAAAGATGGTTGCTCAGCGTGTTCTCGTCGTCTCGTGCCCAATCATCGTCGTCGTCGTCGTCCAATGACAATCGTCCGAAGTCGCGATTGGCCAGCGAAAGCTCCGGTGAGCTATCAAAACTGAACCTACCCTCAGTTTCATCTCGGTCGGTAAACTCGACGGGAGCGCCGAGGTGCACAGCCCGAATGGGCGTTGGCAAGCTCTCCTCTTCCTCCATGATATTTGTATCTCCGTCCCACGAGCGGCCCAAGATCTCCTGGATCGACAGTCGCTTGGTTTTGCTGTTGCCTGCGGTGCTCGGAGGCGACTCGTCAAACATGGATTCTAGTGGGGTCTCGACGGTTCTCAATCGACTCGAGGATGCGACAGTGCGGAACGAATCAAACATGCCATCGCTTTTAAAATCAGTATCCTCGTCGTCCCCCGAGGTACCCGACCGACCTTCGAAATCCGAGCTTGCTATGGTGGACGTCTGCTCGCCCGAGCCACCCCGACTCCGCGGTGAACCTGAAAGGGTCAGCGAGCCTGCCATGTAATTGATTGGGCTTGGTATTTGTATCTGCTGTCGCGGGGGGGCTACGGAAGAAGATGACGATAAGCTTGACTGACCCAACTTGGCGACATCGATGTTGAAGCTAGAAAGGCGGGATAAGGGTGGAAGTGGGGAGGATGAGTTGCGTTTGCGCGTCCGAAGGTGGGATGTTTGCGTTGTTCGCGCCGTTTGCTGTGTTTCAGATTCTAAGTTTTGGCGAGACGCAGGCCCTGGACCTGGGCTAGAAGTCGGTACCGGTACAGGCCCAGACTCAGCCGGCTTAAAAATTTCATGCACACTCGGCTTCGCTTCAGGTGCTTGCGTCGGGCTCGTCGTAGCTTCCAAGGCGGCGGCCGGCACATGCCGGACAGTCCCGCTTTTTGCATCAACCGTGCCCCGTCTCGCTCGCCGGATGCTGCCCGTTTTCGATATCCAACTGGTCGGCGAACTAAAATGCATCGATATCGATTTCCGCGCCCGTCTTGATGGCGTCGAGTCGGCCGAGTCGGATGCGTCCTGCGAAGCTTTTCGATTTTCCGGCACAATCTGCGCTGCCGGTGCCAACCCCAGCGCTGTTGCTGGTACTGCTGTCGACGCCGGTGCTACCATGTCTTCTGGCCCGACCGTTATTGGAGATGCGGTGATCCAATTTGCCTTTGTGAGGTAGGGCCGAGATAGGACCCCAAGGTGCACCGACACCTTCCGTTGAAGTAATGGAGAATTACTGTTACCTGGGCTGCTCTCGCTTGTGCGCCCGAGGTTTCCTCGACCCAATGGCTTGGCTGCTCGCGTGCTGAAATAGGACGTCCACTTCCCAGGAGCCTGGTCGGTCTCTGCAGCGTCCGGAACCGGTCGCGCTGCCATAAACGGCTCAATCGGTCTAAATGGCACATCCATGGGAAAGCCTTCCTCGGGCAACGGGGGTGAGGTCATTCCCTGGCTTTGAAATTGTTGAAGCGTCGCAGACCGTTGGTGGCTCGTGGCCGGCCGCCGAAGTGTTGGCATCTGTCTCGACCCCCGTCCTGTTTGAGAATCCGGAGTACCGGTCTGTCCAGAGGGCGTTCTCTTGACCAGCTTATTAGGCGCGGTATGTGACACGGGAGTCTTTTGTCCCAGTATAGGGACGCCAGAACCATTGGAAAAGGTCAGAGACGGCGAATCTGGTGGTGCCATGCTAGACCTCGGACTTCCATGTTGGGAGAGCGGTCGGATGGATAGCCGCCTTATCCACGAATCCCTCGACGAAACCGAGTCTCGTTGGGAATTCTCTGCAATGGGTCGCGAGGTAACGTCGCTCTGTCGAATGAACGAGTGCCTCCGGCTAGCACCCTTCGGAGGTGCAACCTGGGCAACCTGGACGCTCAAAGGCCGTTGTGTAGCCGTCGCATTGAGAGGATGTGACTGTGACGTAGGGGGCCCAGGCGTTATATCACCGAGCTGGAGATGGCGAAAAGAATTGTACGGAAACTCCTCCTGTGGTGACGCGCTTGCCGACGCAGTGCTCGTTCCGGGCCGCACCCGCACCCCGTCGTACCCGGGAGCGAATTTCCTCCTGCTCGTGCTCGGTCGAGGGAGATCGGAGTCTGGTGGTTGGCCGAAGACCAAGCCAGCAGCCGCAGCCGCGACGACGGTGCCGGTTCCCACGAGCTGTAACCAACCGCCCAGTTAGCATCAATGGCGAGGGGATACAATATCCAAGTGCGAGAATAGGGGCGGGGCGGGGGGATCCCAGAGGCAACGGCAACAAAAGTATTTAGAGTTCTATCTCGGGCCTCGCTGCCCCTTTATGTTTTTTCTTATGGACAAGATGTACAGGGTGTACAGGATGGGCCCATCGAAATATGCTTTTTGCTTTTGGCCCAAGTTCAAGGTGGGTGGGTGGAGAAAGGGCGTTCTTGGTCTCGACGGACGACTTACACTCGGCACGGCCTGCATCCTCGCAAGGGATGATTATGTCGACAATAAGCGGCCGCGAAAGGGA
>Ga0247781_1000517_pt1 | contig 12017 bp, 9 predicted proteins | sample UWRJL184509B5_FD_179922 | JGI IMG/M metagenome (GOLD analysis project Ga0247781, IMG submission 179922) | Plant litter microbial communities from Arlington Agricultural Research Station in Wisconsin, United States - UWRJ-L184-509B-5 | ecosystem: Environmental > Terrestrial > Plant litter >...
ACAGCCGCGCCCATATCATACCTTGCGAGCTGCGCCCTACCATGGGAGGGTATATCTGTCTCGGTGACCAAACCAGAAGGTATCAGAGATGGGTAACCTAGAAGCATCATGGAACATGCAATGGAAGCTTCCATCGAGCGTAGCATTCGCCAAGAGGATTGAAATGTACAATACCTGACTAAACTTTAATTCTTCCTATTCCAAATACATTTATTTCGGCGTGTGCGTCTTACAAACAGCCGATTCATTGGAATTGAACCAGCATGTGTAATAATCTATCTTACATGCGTAGTAAAAGACTTCGTATACCTTGTGAATTCTGCACGAACTTTTCGGTTGGAAACGCAATAAACTATTTTACTATGAAAAAAGACGGGAGCTGAGTACGGCAGATAGGTAGGTAAGCCGACTGCCGTGTGTTTACACTTTACAGCGGCTCAGCCATAGCAAATATGTGGTTCGTTGATCAATATTTAGTGCAAAACCCGCCGACGCTGCGGCGCTACTGACCTTGGCGCTGGAAACCCGCCGACGCTGAGGCGCTGACTGACCTTGATGCAGGAAACTTGGCGGCGCTATATAGGGGTAATGTGGGTCCAAGGGATACACGGAGCCAGTGTAAGGTACGGGTGTACTATCCACTTATCTAACGCCCCTTCCAAGGGTTACACACGTCCAAAGTCACCTCAGGAACCCTTGTGGCCAGCGACTAAGTGATAAGGCGTCAACATTACACCACATATATCCAGTTCAAAGGAACACTGTGGTTCGACACTGGATTCGAACAGCTACGTCCATGTCACCAATAGTAAACATGAGCAATGAGATCGGGCCGTCTTTGATGCTAGGAAGTGTCCATAGCCTGCTAAGCTCTAAATCGACTACACAGATCATGCCACAGTAAACCTTCCGCCATGACGTGACGGACACTTTGTAAAAACACCGCTTCAGCCGGACACGGCTGATAACACCAGACTCGACGAGGCTCGCGTCATCGCGGCGGAATGTCCATTTCGGGTACAGGTTTCCGGGTCTTGTCGAAGCGAACCGGTGTGATGAAGTTTTACACTTGCCGGAGACATTCCGAAACACATGAAATACCGACGGTTAAGACAGGACGGGCCAATCTACGGACTACGTTGAGCCGCCCCCGGTAGCCAGTGATCAACCTCGACCTATCCGCTCACCGACGACCGTTATGTGGCCGGGGGTCTCAACAACCACGGAAGGCTGGTCCAATACACCTTTAGTGAAACCAAGGAGACTCTTCAGGGTCCATTATACTTCAAATGCAAACGATTAGCATGAATCTCCGTCGGTCTCTTGTTTGTTTCCGTAGCTCCTACTAAACCAGAGATTAATCATCAAATACAGAAGCGACGAGGAAGTTGCCCTCGGACGGTACTTCGCGAGTGGTAACCCCCACCTATTTGTCCCGACCGATGTTTTATGATTCAAGTTTCCAACTTCCAGGTTCCCACGAAACTTATGTCCGTGTACATGTAACGTCCACCTCTCCACCGAGGACAATAACAGCGGCAGAGAGTTCTTGATATCATCCCCCGTTGGCAAGATACAACCAAGTGGTGTCACCTGGTTCACTCTCGCACTCTCTCGAGAAGCCTCGCTCGACCATTGCCAGCCGTGCTCCCACTGGCAGTTATCCTATCGATCCGGACTGGTCTGAGCGGTACTCTTAGGTGACGGCTCACGATACAGGTATGCTACCCCAGGGAGTATTTGGTCTGGGGCTCAAACGTCCAGGGTAACGTTTTCTAGAATTGGCAGATGTGCCTGAGATTGTCCCCTTCTCACGAGATTCGTGCCTGGCCACCTAGTCAAGAACCCTCGGCCGTCTCGGAGAAGCCCTAGATAGTGCCTGACTAAACGTGTATTGATGCCTGACTATCGGTTGCCTTTAGTTTTGACGGACTAGCAAAGACTATGTTGCCGCCTTTCATCATCCGATTTAGTTACACTCAGTTTGCCAAGGTACTGGTACTGAAGAAACTTATCGTAGTATAGATTCCACCCATTAACCAATAGTACGTTTCCTTTTCACATGTTGTAATAAGGCCCGTAATACTTCTTCAGAAAAGATGCCTACAACATGACGTAATACCATAGTTAGCAGTCTGCAACAACAAAGACTATTGTTAGCTACAGGTACCCAAAGCAGTTAATTTGACTATAAATCGGGTGAGTACATGGGGCAAGGTAGTGGTGTACTAAGGGGTTAAGCATCCTGTGATTTGACTGAAAGCTGCGCGGGAATCGTACCGGAGCTAAGCTACAGTCTGAGCCCTCCATTCTTGATCTCATCTAATCATTCTAACTGTCAAGAATACTCTGAAAGACGACTTGAACTGCAGGCTCTGACGGCGAAAACCTCTCATTATGAAAGTAGCATACACCGCTGGTCTCTCAGATAATATATGGAAAAGACCGACTATCGGGTCAAACTGCCTTCTCCCTCAGTGGGGGTAATTAGAATAGCCGGGCGGTTACTCATCGCTACTAGTTCGGGAGGGGTTAGTGCAGATCATGTAGCAAAGACTTGGGTCAGACTCCCCTCCTCTGTCTTGCGGGTATTTTGACTTGATTGGTGGGACTAGTATAGGAGTGCTAGGACTTGCCCTCTCATTGCCTCTACACAGGGGTTCCAGGTTATAACTCTATGCTTACCTGCGGTTATCGCCAGAATCATCGCCATCTTGGTCGAAGTCTCGGGCTGCCCGCCGAAATACTCATTCTCGCCATTACTGACGCCATCACCCGCGCCAGCCCTTACCTGGTCAAGTCCCTACACCAACAACTCGGCACTCGGCATGGGGAGCCTGTCGGACCTGGGAGGTCACGCGGCCAACGATGGCTGCCACGACCTTTTTCGAGCCAATAGAATTTGTCCGCGATACAGTCTCCTGTCTCGACATCGGGACAACGACCCGTTTGAGGTCGTCGTACGTGGTGAATATCGGGATGAGGCTGGCAAGGCGATCGAGATGGCACTGGGTTCGCTCGGCACGGTCCGGCCACCAACTCTAAGGCGACGCACGACGGGCTTATGGGGAGGTTTGGTGCCAAGGGCGGCAGTCTGCAGATACTGGTGGACGTTGCGGTTACTATGGGATTCCTCATAGCCTGGCGTGAGGACCAGGGGAGAATGCCGGGGAGGGTGTACGCGAAAAACGTGCGAAATCTATATTCTTTTGAAACCAATATTAATTCAATCGATTATTCCTCTTCACTTCAAAAGAAAATTGCACTCGTCGATCGACTAGCTTAAATAACAATCAATCAAAAGAGAAAGAAATTGAACTCAGCCTGGAGTCGAACCAGGATCTTCGGCAAGGCCAGGCAGGTAGCAAGCCATTGGGCAGGCACTATTGGCGTGATAACATAACTCGATCTGTTATAAAAGCCGTCTATGAGTCGTGGCCCACCCGACTCCCACACGGCTGAACACGCAATATGCTGTCCGTTACACCTGGCTTTGAATGTTTGTTAGATTGTGATTATTTAAGCCGACCCATATGTCACCATGCTACCGCCGTGACACTGCTATCCCGATAGAAATCCGGCAAACGCCGAGCACAGTACGATACGGCATTTGATAAGAATGTTTGCGAGGCTCCACCACTTGCGACGAGCACCTAAGAAGCAAACATGAGAAGATGAACTTTACTGCCCCGCGTCGACGCGCTTCCAGTCAACGTCACGCGACTTGGCGGGGGATAAGAAAAGTTTTCGGTTGTGTTCTCACTCTCAGTTACTTCGTCAATTTCCACCACCGTCTCCAAATCCAACGTCTCCAGAGGCGATCGATTTCACACACCTATCCCCTCCCTTATTACACAGACCTTCAAATTCACAATTTCATTCTCCTTCTTCGTTTGGCTTTTCGACTCTAAATCAGGGCCTCACAACCATCCCCCCCGGCGAGAATCCAACTTGGAAGTTATCCAACAGGCCTCCAAAAACGGCAATCCTGCATATTCTCAAGTCGTCAAGCCTGAAAGTTATTCTCCACGACCCAACAAAGTTTCCATCAAATCACTAGGTTGGTATGTCTCAGATCTCCCGCATTTCTCTGCAACAATCATATACAGGACAACTTGCTTACTTGACCTCCCAGATTCTCACCGAAGACATCATGTCGATATTCGCCAAGATTCAGCGTGCCATCCACACGATCAGAGCCGCATCTTCCAACTGAGAGATGCAATATACGTGTTGCATGATGAATGCCGTTTTTAAAACAGCCTCGTTTAGTGCTTTTCTTTGCCTACGAGTTACCATACGGCGTGCTACGTCGGACAGAACTTTACTCAAGGATATAATATGGGGATATTTGTACTGAACTTATCATTGACAAAGGAATCTTATGGAATGGGTGCAATAGTATTTGCAGTTCAAGTCTTGTCTGGCTCAGGCACGTGGGTGAGCAACAAAGAAACGGCCCGTCATTATCTATCTTACTATCTTATACATGATAGTGCTGTTATGGGACGGAAACTAATCGGCTTCCCACTGACCCCAGTAGAACATGTTTCATTATCATGAATCCATCATTCGTACATTCATATACATAATTGTGTCCACCATCGACCGTAAATAAATCCTTTTATAGAATGATAGCATAGTATGCCGTCATGTCTATTATACCCGATATTGTAGGAGAGTACAAAACTTCGTTCCCCTCATATGCCCCCACAAACAACTTCGTTCCCCTCATATGCCCCCACAAACAACTTCGTTCCAGCCTGCTGACTACCGCCGCCCTCTCTTGACCTTCCTCAACATACTAGACTCCTCAGGCTTCTCTTCAACCCTTTTTAATCTGGGGTAGACTTGGTTAGGATGGCTCTAGTCGACCAAGTGGGACGCCATCTCTGACTTGACCTGCAGTTCAATAGGTTAGCCGTCTCAACACTTCTGGTGGCAAGCTTGACATTGACCGCCTCTGCCCCGAGGGTCGGACGGGCCTGCCTCGAAAAGTGATCAGCCATGTCGTGGGCAAAGACATTGGCACGAGGAAGCCAGTGTAGCTCTACCCGACATCCACAAGCATGGACCCCCCAGCCTCGCCATAGTGATGTCGATGGGCGGGGTCGTATCCCGGCTGAATACACCGGTATACTCCAGCCCGATCCCGCCATTCACTTGCACAAGCGACTCCTTGCAATCAACTATATCTCGATAATTTATCTAATACTAGATGCTGTAAGGCCCCAACTAGATCAACTTCCTGCCCTCAATTATTAAATGCCATGCATTTAACAACGTTACACAACGCTCACTCCGGTCTCATCAGACGGCCCCATAATCAATAGATTAGTCTAACTTCAAGGTAGTGCCCCGTCCCCCTTTCTTCCTTGAAATATTCCTCTTTACGTTACTTGGTATGTTGCACCAGACGTGCCTACCCGGGGAAGTGGTGCTTTCCATGATATTGTAATTAATCACAGCAGCTGCAAACCTGAATCAGTGCTACGTGGTCTCGTATTACAAACCCGTGGGTTTCACTGACACGAGTTCCCGTTCGTATTTCCCCGCTCCGTGCGACATTTTTGAATACTGGTAAAGGATTGAACATCCTCTACATCTGGGTTCACTTCAACATTCTGGACTCTGACTGTTTTGAGCATCGGGTCTTTTGACTTGTCTGGTCTCCCGGCCTACCTGTCAACGAGCTAGCATCATACTTGCCTGCTATGGCAATGCTCAAAGTTCGGCGTTTCTTCACCATCGTCTTGACAATACTCGATTTGTGTTTCGTTCCTGCGATCTTGGCAGAAGTAGCGTTCACAAACACTAATTATGATGTGTTTTTTGAAATGCCCTTCAACATCACCTGGTCAGGTGCTATGTCAGGCTCCCTTACTCTCTGGCTTCACTTGACGTTAAATAACTTGACTGTGGGGTCACTCCCGATAAGTGGAAGTGAGTTGCGATTCGTTGATGAATAGTTGAAACTGCCTCAATTGATTACTATATTTCGCAACTGTCGTACTTGGAGTGGTTACGGTTCAAATCGCTGACGACTTATCAACCGCTTTTAGTGAACCCGGTTACCGACGATTTCTATACCTGGACGCCCGGGGATTCCCTTCGCTCATTGCCAACTGGTAATGAACGGGCGTTTGGTCTAAAGAACGATAGCGTCATGGTCATGTCACCCGTATTCCAGATCACGGTTTTTGTAAGATGTTCCCCTCAAACATCCCTTTACGAGTTAGTGAATTAAAAACATCGCATTAATCGGCACCTCCTAGGACGACACAAGCACAACGACAAACACCGACGATGGGGTACTTACGGTAACGCATGTCCTTACGGTTACAAATACAAACTCACAGTCCACCCCGTCCAATCTCGATGCCAAGACCATATCCCCTACCACATCCGCGTCTTCGCTTTCAACCACGATGCTATCAAACAAGGAGGATGACAGTGGGAGTGCCGGATCAGGCGGACTCAGCAACAGCGGAAAGATCGGTGTCGGAGTAGGAGCCGGCATTGGAGCCCTGCTCCTATCCTTGGGAGCGTACCTCTTCTACCAATATAGCCAAGCAGCTGGGACAAATATTGTTGGCGGTGAAATAACCGATGGGAATGATTTTCGCACCGACAAGCAGGTGCCCGAACTAGCCGCTACCTGTATACCACGGCCGGAACTGGATGCTAGCACATGTATATCACGACCGGAGCTCGATGCTGGTACATGTATACCACGACCGGAACTCGATGCTAGCAAATTTGTACCACGACCGGAACTCGATGCCGATACTGGGGTGAAGAGGCTGAGTTCAATGCCAGTTAGCGAGCTGGAAGGCAGTTATTCACCGGTTGAGTTGGCGGGATATGATGGTATATACTGTCATTCGCCCGACCAGGTTCGGGCTGGTCAGGGGATGGAATGGTGATATAATCGCATTGAGGAGGTGGTTTTAGAGGGAAGCTTTATTGCTGGGATATTAGTATTCAAACCAAGAACTACTGCTATATGTAATGCCATTGTGATATGAACGTAGGTAAATTTGGTTATAATTAGAGCCTGTGTAGTTCTGCCCTTGCGCCGAGGTGTATGCACTTCCAAGTTATTAAGGGTGGTTCTGTGAAAGACGAGCGTTGCATGTTAGGGACCTTAGGGTACACCGTCAAACTGCCCCAAGCGACTGTTTTCTTGCCCTCGAAAAGTGATGGCTTGTACTCCGAGCGGAATTTATATGCCTGGCACATCCCATACACAAAATGTTGTGGGCATAGTTCTCATCAGATGTTGAATTCACATTCCTCATGTGATGGAGGCCCTTGATTGGCTGCTCAGGGAAGGGGGAACCCAGGGGATAGGGTTATTGCGTGCACGCCGGCTTGAACAGTGCAGGACATATGCGATTTGCAGCTGCGTGCGAATGGCATTAAGAGTCCAACAAATTAGAAGATTTGACCCAACAATACATACTACCCCACAATGTATAGCTTTGACTAACCACCCTATAAGCAAACTACTATCGATTTTTATGAAAATTATATACAAATATATAGATTTTAACTTTCTTTTTATTTATATATACAGTCAAATCTATAAATAATTATTTTCTAAGCTTATTTAACAACTTTTTAGCATACTAGGGTACAGGTAGTTTGCGTAAAGCCCCCCTTTCGCCTTTTTTACTTAAAAAGTTATTGACTAGTTTATTAGGCTTTTATAATTTCCTATATACTAGTAAACTTATTATTACTACTTTTACGAACCTTTTTACATATATATAATTTATATACTTTTAATTCTGTAGTTAAATAGTCAATTTATATTTTCAAACTAGTAATAGTTGTATTTTTTTAGTCTAAAACTTTACCTACTTTGCTAATAACTAATTATATATTACAATTAATAACTTGTAATTGTTTATAAAAATTCTTAGATTTTTAGGGAATTTGGAAAATACTTATAAAATTGCCCAATTTATTTAAAGCTATATAAATTAGTATAAAAGCTTTAAGGGGAATTGTTAAAAGTACTTCGTTTTTTATAATAACTTTTAAATTATTTAGAATTATTTTGGAATTAAATAGCCAAATATTAGTTTTTTTAAAACTAAATATTATATTTTTAGAAATTATATTAATTTTGGATAAATCTAAATAAATATATAAAAATTTCTTTTTATTAATAGTAATTAAAATAGTGTAAGTATTTTTAGCTTTAGTAATTTAATAGAAGTATATTTTTAATAAATTAAATATCAATTAATTTAGTAGCTAGATTTTGTAGAAAATATATAAAAGTAAAAAAATTAATTATATTTTATTTTTATATATAATAAATATAAAATCTTTTATAATATAATTAGTATATTTGTTGAAAATAAAAATATACTAATTTAATACTCTAAAGGGGTTAGTTTTTAGTAAATAGATTTTTTGTAATTATTTAAAAGCAATTAAACTATTATTCTAATTTGTAGATGAATAATTATACTTTTAATTTACGAACTTTTTTTCCAATTTGTTTTTTTCTAAAAACTATTAGCTTTAGAGGCTAGTTTTAGTAAAAATTACTATTAGGTTTAACTTTTTACCCTTAGTAGTATTGTATTTAATAATTAATATTTAAATAGTATTATTAGAAATAGTAATATACGCTTAATTAGTTAGTATAATTTTAATAACTTTGCCAATTTTAATTTCAATTTTTTGTATATTATATTTATTTATATTAGCAATATTTATTGGAATTATTTTTTTAAATTTAATTTGGAAGTTTAATTTTTAAAAAACATTATTGTAGGTTTTTTTAATTAATTTACGAGCTTTTTCTTTTTTTAGTAGATTTGATAATTTGGTTTTGATTTCGAAATAGCAATTGAAAAACCGATTAATCTATTAATATTCTAAAAAGGCTAAGTTGCTTCCTTTTTTAAAAATATATTGTATAAATTTTATAGTTTTTTTACAATTTGGGGTATATTTAGCAACTTTTTTATTAAATATCCAAATTACTATATAATTTTTTTGTAAATTAAATAGCTATTGGAACTTTTTTTTGGAGTTTTTATAGTTGGTAGTATTATAGAGGCGCTTGGAAATTGTAGATTGGGAGATTTTCTAATTAGCGGCTATAGCGACTTGGCTTTTGCTATTATATATGTTAGCAATTGCAAATATAATAAGATGTTTTTTAATATTTTCTATTTTTAATTTGGAGTTTTTTAAAGAAAAATTGGAAAAGTTATTGTAGGTTGTATTAAGGTAGTGGGCAAATGGCGGTGTAGGATCGGCAATACATTGTAGGGTGGTATGTATTGTTGGGTCAAATCTTCTAGAATCCAACTCTAAGCCAGAAAAAAAAAAGTTCAACAGAGAGCTCTGGCCCCCAGACCCGCCCTACTCTACTTGGGCAATTATCTTGTCGTGTTTTAACAGGTGCAAGTAAGAGGAACCGCGTCGTCCCAATACTCACAGACACGGCCCTGCAACAAAAAATCCCAATACTCCAGGAAACTCACGCAATTCTTTCCGTCTTGACAACGGAGATAACGTTGGGATTCCTGGCTTCCAAGTGGGTGCTAGGGTGGAGGGAAAATGAGGCTTGCGATGCATGTGCATACACCCTGCTACACCCTGTTACACCAAGCTCGCAAGTACTCGATATGTTTCGGTACATCGCCGCCGCTATTTCGCCTGCGCAACCAGAGTCCCTTTCCTTCTCGAAACACAAAGCCTGGGGCCATCCCCAGAGTATGAACCATTGCAACATCCTCACATCAACCATTGCAACATCCACTTTTCTTTGGTCTAGCCAATCATCGCCACAATGTCACCAGAGCGATCAGACGACGAGTGGTACTCCTTGATGCAGGGAGACATCAACAACCCCACGGGCCTGACTGCAATACCTACGCCACAGGTCTCTCTGCCCTGGGCAACGAATGGTATCGGTGCCCACCCTTGGGCATTTACGTGAGCTTTTTTTTTTTTTTCTGACACTGACGGGAGGCTCTGCGGAGTCGCCACAGTGCTTCCCATTTCCCTCCTGTTGAATGGCCACCCAATCCCACCTTTGGCACAGAGGTGTTCCACCTTGACGCAGGCAATTTCGCTGGCTCTTCGGGCTCAAGTCCCCCCGCCCTGCCCCATGAGGCATTCCTGGAAAACAATCCCTTCGACCACCTTGTCTGGTCAGCTGCTCTGGCTGGCCCCGCACATTCTGTGACAGCCCCCTTCGCCAACACGGCTCCCCTGAATCACGTGCAGCCAACTGTGACCTCCATCCAGCAAAGCAGCAACACCCAGCCAACCCGAATCCCCTGCGAAAAATGCAACAAAACTTTCACTCGACGTGACGCCCTGAAGCGTCACCTCAACTCTTGCCAGGCCAATCCCAGAGGTAATCGGCCTGGGATTGACTGCGATTTGTGTGCCCCTGGCGCAAAGGTCTTCTCGAGACGTGACCATCTCTATCAGCACCTCCGTGGTTTCCACAAGGTATCCGAGAGGGGTATTGATGGGTACAAGACCCGAGGGGGGAGGAACAATGCTGTGGTGGAGGAAGCTGTCAACGATTTCGACGACAACGAAGAAGAGGAGGAGTGATAATGTTGCGCATGTTTTTCATAGCCTTCGTTACTCTCTCTTGCGTTGGTAAATGTTATGAGTTCAGTTGGAGAATTATGAATGCGTTCTGTTATTTGTCTCGTCTTATGGAATTAATTGAGTGGAAGGGCAAGAATGTTACTTGTTTGTGCATGAGAAGTAGATGAAATTTACAACGAATTGGGACTCCTTGTCCCTGCTATTTTGCATGTATCCGCATTGTGAATCTGCTTGGTAAAACGGCTTCTACTCCTCTCTAGGAAACACTTCCTTCCCCTGTTAACAACATGGGCATTGAACGGGTTTGGAGACACCTTTGCAGAGCAGAACATGGGGTTGTCCGGGGAGGTTTGGTTATATCCAATATCCATCGGTAGGTGGTTTTCGATTGCGTCCCATTGGCATCCTCCCAAACAAGCAATTGAATATTAGGTAACCTAGGTACCTTACCTTGGTGGGTGAGGGAGGTGTTCGTTGGCGACTTCCCCCCAAGAGTTAGGGTTCTATATGCGAACTGACTGCCATCAGTGAGTCCTTTCCTTATGTTCGTGCCGTGGAAGGTGGGGTTCATTTTCAGCCAATGGTAAGGCAGTTTTCAACAGCACCTCTCAGTGGTTCCTTCCAACCACCACAGGCCTTGAGTTAGTCACCAATTGCAGCCCACTGAGAGGTGCAGGACAGAGGCCTCCGTCGTGAGGGGAACTCGTCACCATCGTCGCACGAATCTCCCTCTTGACTCCGATCGCATTTCCACGAGCACCTCCAACCACGATGGAGGTGGCGGTCACATTCGGCGCCTTTGGCGATTTACTGGCACTCGGTATCTTAATCAAGGACATTATTGCCTGCCTTGACGACTGCCGTGGGTCTTCAAAAGAATACCAAGATTTGGTGCGGAGCCTCACCGTCCTTGAGAGCACCCTCGGCGAGGTCGATCAGATCTTCCGCGATCCACGACGGGCAAACTCCGCGGGGAGGCTTTGTGACACGGCGATGAAGAGCATACGTCAGATTCAAGAGTCACTCAAAAGCTTCCGCGACAAGTTGCAGAAGTACCAGTCCAGCCTCACCCCCGGTGGATCTGGCAATTTCATGAAGGATCTCGCGCGGAAAATCCAGTTCAAACTGGATGAGAAAGACATTGCGAAGTTTAGGGGAGAGGTGACAGGATACACGGTTGCATTGAATTTGTTGATGGAGGCGATGACACTGTAAGCTGTCCCAAAGTCAAATGATATATCAACATTTGAAGGCTAAGACTGATGACCTTCAGCCACACTCTGGAGCAAAACTACGATCAGGTAACCAGGAGTCTAGCAAATGTTGGTGGTGAAGTCCAGCAAACAAGACGAGATGTCGAAACAGCTAGTCGAACTCTCCTGAATTGCGTGACGGCAATCGGACAACAGGTCATTGAG
>Ga0247781_1000518_pt1 | contig 12014 bp, 10 predicted proteins | sample UWRJL184509B5_FD_179922 | JGI IMG/M metagenome (GOLD analysis project Ga0247781, IMG submission 179922) | Plant litter microbial communities from Arlington Agricultural Research Station in Wisconsin, United States - UWRJ-L184-509B-5 | ecosystem: Environmental > Terrestrial > Plant litter >...
GGCGTCGCAGATCATCTACCTGGCGAAGATCGGCGAGACGCCCAAGCGGCTGCAGAACGTCGACCTGCCGTGGAAGTTCACCACCGAGATGGAGACGCCCGCGCTGGTGTCGGTCATCGCGATGCGGATCGGCACGTCCGGCGCGAAGATCAGTTGCCGGGCCTCGGTCGACGGTGCCGAGGTCAAGCAGAGCGCCTCCAGCACCGGCAACGTCGCCACCGCCACGTGCACCCATTTCGCGATCAGCTGAGCGGACGGAGAACCTTGACGAGCGACCCGATGGTCGAACGGATGCGCCCGTTCGGCACCACGATCTTCACCGAGATGTCCGCGCTCGCGACCCGCACCGGCTCGATCAACCTGGGCCAGGGCTTCCCCGACACGGACGGCCCGCCCGAGATGCTGGCCGCCGCCGCGCGCGCCCTGCGGGAGGGGGCCAACCAATATCCGCCGTTGCCCGGCATCCCGGCCCTGCGGGCCGCCATCGCGGAGCATGAGCAGCGTTTCTGGGGTCTCCCCCGCGACCCTGACACCGAGGTTGTCGTCACGGCCGGCGCCACCGAGGCCGTCGCCGCGGCGATCCTGGCCCTCTGCGAGCCGGGCGACGAGGTGGTCACCTTCGAGCCCTACTACGACTCGTACGCTGCGTCGATCGCCCTGGCCGGCGCCGTCCGCCGCCCGGTCACGCTGCGCCCCGGTCCCGACGGCCGCTACCAGTTCGACGAGGGCGAGTTGCGCGCCGCGTTCGGCCCCCGCACCCGCCTGCTGCTGCTCAACTCGCCGCACAACCCGACCGGCAAGGTCTGCACCGCCGCCGAGCTGAGTCTGATCGCCGCACTCTGCCAGGAGCACGACACGTTCGCCGTGACCGACGAGGTCTACGAGCACCTGGTCTTCACCGACGCCGCCGAGCCGCACGTCCCGCTCGCGCGCCTGCCCGGCATGCACGAGCGCACGCTGCGGATCTCCTCGGCCGGCAAGACTTTCTCGTGCACGGGCTGGAAGGTCGGCTGGGCCACCGGCCCCGCGCGTCTCGTCTCCGCGCTGACGCGGGTGAAGCAGTTCCTGACCTTCGTGAACGCCGGCCCGCTCCAGCCTGCCGTGGCCGTCGCGCTCGCCCTGCCGGACGACTACTTCACCGGCTTCCGCGACGCGCTCCAGGCCCGCCGCGACCGCCTGACGGCCGGGCTCACGGAGGCCGGGTTCGCCGTCCAGCCGTCCGAAGGCACCTACTTCGTGACCGCTGACATCACTCCGCTCGGCGGCATCGACGGCATCGAGTTCTGCCGCGAGCTGCCCTTGCGCTGCGGCGTCGTCGCCGTACCCACGCAGGTCTTCTACGACGACCGGGCCGCTGGACGGCACCTGATCCGCTTCGCCTTCTGCAAACGGATGAGTGTGATAGACGAAGCGGCCCAGCGTCTGACGAAACTGGGCCGCTAGAGACCGTCAGGCCGGGCTGGCCGCCCGAACCTCGTCCGCGATCCGCTCGGCGACCTCGCGAGCTTGCTCCTCGGTGCCTGCCTCGACCATCACCCGGACGAGGGGCTCGGTGCCCGACGGCCGCAGCAGCACCCGTCCGGTCTCGCCCAGCTCGTTCTCGGCCAGTGCCACGGCCGCCTGCACCGCCGGCGCCGCCGCGCCCGCCGCACGGTCACCCACCCGTACGTTGATCAGCACCTGCGGCAACTTGTGCACCACGGACGCCAGGTCGGCGAGCGACTTCCCGGACGACGCCAGCTGGGCCATCAGATGCAGGCCGGTCAGCACGCCGTCCCCGGTGGTCGCGTACTCCGGCATCACGATGTGCCCGCTCTGCTCGCCGCCGAGGGCCAGCCCGTCCGCGCTCAGCGCCTCGAGCACGTACCGGTCGCCGACCTTGGTCTCGAGCAGCTTGATCCCGGACTGCTTCATCGCGATGCGCAGCCCCAGGTTGCTCATCACCGTCGCGACCAGCGTGTCGTCGGTCAGCGTGCCGGCGTCGCGCATCGCCAGCGCGAGGATCGCCATGATCTGGTCGCCGTCCACGACCTCCCCCGAGGCCGTCACCGCCAGGCAGCGGTCCGCGTCGCCGTCGTGCGCGAGCCCCAGGTCGGCCCCCTCGGCCAGCACGGCGTCGCGCACCTTGTCGAGGTGGGTCGAGCCGCACTCGTCGTTGATGTTCAGACCGTCCGGCTGGGCGTGGATCGCGATGACCTCGGCGCCGGCCTCCTCGTAGGCGACCGGGGCGACCTCGCTGGCCGCACCATTCGCGCAGTCGACCACGACTTTGATGCCGTCGAGCCGGTGCGGCGCGGACGCCACCAGGTGCTTGACGTAGTGGTCGGCTCCGTCCAGCAGGTCGTGCACCCGCCCGATGGCCGCGCCGGTCGGGCGGCCGATCAGCCCGTGCCCGTCCGCGACGGCCTGCTCGATCCGCTCCTCCAACTCGTCCGGCAGCTTGGTGCCGCCGGCGGCGAAGAGCTTGATGCCGTTGTCGGGCATCGGGTTGTGCGAGGCCGAGAGCATCACGCCGAGGTCGGCGTTGGTCTGCCCGACCAGGAAGGCCACGGCGGGCGTGGGCAGCACACCGACGCGCACCACGTTGGCCCCGGCGCTGGTGAGCCCGGCGACCACGGCCGCCTCGAGCATCTCGCCGCTGGCCCGCGGGTCACGGCCGACGATCGCCAGCGGCTGGTGCGTGCTGTCGCTCTCGACCAGAACGCGCGCGGCCGCGATCGCCACGCTGAGGGCCAGTTCCGGAGTGAGATCGCCATTCGCGAGCCCGCGTACGCCGTCGGTGCCGAACAGACGCCCCATGGAGGCTTCCTTTCCCCGGAATGTCGGCCCTAAGAGAGGGCTGGCCGGGTGCGTTGAGAAGGGAAGAAAACGCAAAACGGCCGGGCCGGCCCCCGTTGTATCCAGGGGCGCAACCCGGCCGTGTCAGACTCGGCGCAAATCAGCGCTTCGAGTACTGCGGAGCCTTGCGGGCCTTCTTGAGACCGTACTTCTTGCTCTCCTTGACGCGGGCATCCCGGGTGAGGAAACCGGCCTTCTTGAGAGCAGGGCGGTCGTCGGGCTCGTTGGTGATGAGCGCCCGCGCGATGCCGAGACGCAGCGCACCGGCCTGGCCGGTGATGCCGCCGCCGCGCAGGTTCGCGATCACGTCGAACTGCTCTTCCTTCTCCGAGGTGACGAGCGGCTCACGGATGAGCTGCTGGTGCACCTTGCTGGGGAAGTAGGCCTCGAGGTCGCGGCCGTTGCAGGTGATTTTGCCGGTGCCGGGCATGAGGCGCACCCGGACGATGGCCTCCTTACGGCGGCCGACGGTCTGGATCGGACGGTCACCGGGACGCGGGGCGCGGACCGGGGCCGGCGCGGGCGTCTCGACGACGACGACCGTCTCAGCGGGCTCCTCGACGGTCTCGACGACCTCGGGCTCGATGATGTCGGACATGCTGCTGCCTTCTCCCGCGCTCACTGCGCGATCTGGGTGATTTCGAACGGCTTCGGCTGCTGAGCGGCGTGCGGGTGCTCAGCGCCCGGGTAGACCTTCAGCTTCTTGATGATCTGCCGCGCGAGCTTGTTGTGCGGGAGCATGCCCCTGACAGCCAGCTCGATCGCCTTCTCGGGGCGCTTGGTCAGCAGCTCCTCGTAGCCGATCTGCTTGAGGCCGCCCGGGTAGCCCGAGTGGCGGTAAGCGACCTTGGTCTGCCGCTTGTTGCCGGTGAGAGCGACCTTGCCAGCGTTGATGATCACCACGAAGTCGCCGGTGTCCATGTGCGGGGCGAAGGTCGGCTTGTGCTTGCCGCGCAGGAGAGTCGCGGTGTGGGTGGCCAGCCGACCCAGAACGACGTCAGAAGCGTCGATAATGTGCCACTGACGCTCGATCTCACCCGGCTTCGGGCTGTACGTACGCACAGAATTACCTTGTCTTGTCGTCGGTCTGGGGTCGCGCGCTGGTCGCGCCGAACGCGAACACCAAGCCTACCCCGGAGAGGCGGGCTTGCAGCGGTCGCACAACAGCAGGCAACAATACCCGGCCGCGCGGCGCGTGGTCAAAACGTGCAGGTCCTAGAAGCGGGAGCGGCACGGTCGGCGGCCCCGCCCAGAAGATGAACGCGACCTCCAAAGATAACCGTTGCACAGCATACTCGCCGCCGAAGACGCGCCAGAAGGCGGGACCCGTCGGCACGAAGGTCACAGGTCGATGCGTCTTAGCAGGCTCGAAACAAACGGGACGCGAGGGCGAAATTCCACGACGGCACGCTTCCCGTCATGGCCAATGGTGCTGACACCTCGACGACGCGGGCCCGGCGTGGCCCCCGCGCGCGAGGACTCCGCACTATGGATGAGCCACCGTCAGGGTTGAGGACGGACCTGACGGTGACCGCCGGACCGGCTTCTTGGTCCGGCGAGGAGGAGTCGTGGCGCGCGCCGACCGGAGGTATGGCGGAGAACGCAGGCGTGACATGGGAGCGGGTCGACGCTGAGGACGGCGGTCTCCGAGCGTGCCCTTCGGTGGACCGGCCGGCCGCGCCGCGACTTCTCGTAACACGGTCCGGGAAAGCGTCCGGATGACCGACCGCACGGGGGGAACGCGCCGGACGGTGATCACAGCGGCCGCTCTGGCGGAGCCCGCCGCGTCCCTCTCCGGCTACACGATCGGGGTCACCGCCGACCGTCGCCGCGACGAACTGGCCACCCTGCTCGAGAGCCGCGGCGCCCGCGTGGTGCTCGCCCCGGCCCTGCGCATCGTCCCGATCGCCGACGACGCCGAGCTCAAGGCCGCGACCCGCGCCTGCCTCGACACCCCGCCCGACATCGTGCTGGTCAACACCGGCATCGGCATGCGCGGCTGGCTCGAGGCGGCCGAGGGCTGGGGCCTGGCCGAACCGCTGCGCACCGTGCTTTCGCACGCTTATCTGGTGGCCCGCGGCCCCAAGGCGCGGGCCGCGGTCCGCTCTGCCGGCCTGCACGATCAGTGGTCCCCCGAGGGCGAGAGCTACGAGGAAGTGGTCGACCATCTCCGGGCCCGGGGAATTGCCGGCCTGACCGTGGCCGTGCAGCTGCACGGCGAGAGCCAGCCCGAATACAGCGAGGCCCTGGAACAGGCGGGCGCCCGCGTGATCGAGGTTCCGGTCTATCGCTGGGCGCCGCCCACCGATCCCGCCCCGCTGGACCGCTTGGTCGACCTGATCATCGCCCGCCTGGTCGACGCCGTGACGTTCACCGCCGCGCCCGCCGTTCAGGCCCTGCTGCGAGCCGCCGGGCCGAGCGCCGAGGCGGTCCTCGACGCTCTCCGCTCCGATGTGCTGGCGGCCTGCGTGGGTCCGGTCACCGCCGCTCCGCTGCGCCGCCACAACGTCCCGATCGTGGCGCCCACCCGGGCCCGGCTCAGCGCTCTGGTCCGCACGATCGTCGACGAACTGCCCAAACGCGCCGTCTCTCTGGAGGTGGCGGGCCACTCGCTCACCCTGCGGGGCCACGCCGCGATCGTCGACGGTGAACTCCGTCCGCTGGCTCCCGCTCCGATGGCTGTGCTGCGCGCGCTGGCCGCGACGCCCGGCCACGTGCTCTCCCGAGCCGCCCTGCTGCACGCCCTCCCGCGCGGCGCCGACGAACACGCCGTCGAAATGGCCGTGGCTCGCCTGCGAGCCGGCCTGAGCGCTCCGGGCGTCATCCAGACGGTCGTCAAGCGCGGTTACCGTCTGCCCGTCTGACCAGATGCCGCGAAAACCGGATGCTGCGGACGAAACCAGAAGCCGTGGAAGTAACCGGAAGTCGCGCAAGCAAGCGGAGGAAGCCGGACATGCCTGTGGACAAGTCGGCCGGTGCCGGTGGACAACCGTCCCCAGGCACCGGCCGGCTCGGCCAGAACTTCAGTCAGCCCACGGGGGCCGGCTGGCCACCGCTCTGTTCGGCGACCAGCGTGGCCATCGCGTGCTCCACGACCCCCACCAAGACCTGCTTGACCGAGTCTCGGTGGCGGGCGTCGCACATGACCAGCGGGACGTGGGCCGGGATGGCCAACGCCTCGCGCACCTCGTCGGGCTCATAGCGCGGCGCCCCGTCGAAGCAGTTCAACGCCACCAGGTACGGCAGGTGGCGGTTCTCGAAGTAGTCGAGCGGGGCGAACGCGTCCGCGATTCGTCTCGTGTCGACCAGTACGGCCGCGCCGACCGCGCCACGGATCAGCTCGTCCCACATGAACCAGAACCGGGTCTGTCCGGGGGTGCCGAAAAGGTAGAGGATCAGGTCGTCGGCCATCGTGATACGGCCGAAGTCCATCGCCACCGTGGTCGTCCCCTTGCCGGGCACCGTGGAGGCGTCGTCGATCCCCTGGCCGGCCGAGGTCATCACGGCCTCGGTGGTCAGCGGCTCGATCTCCGAGACCGCTCCGACCATCGTCGTCTTCCCCACGCCGAAGCCTCCGGCGATAACGATCTTCGCGGAGGTGATCTCTTTGGGTTGCGCCCCCGCCCGCTCAGAGCTTGCGAAGTCCACTCAACACCCTTTCCAGCAGATCCATCCGCTCCGTGAATCCAATCTTGGGAGCGGCGCTGTGCAACGACAGCAGCCCGTCGGCCACCATGTCCGCGACCAGCACCCGGGCCACACCCAGCGGAAGCCGGGTCAGCGCCGAGAGCTCGGCCAACGATTGCGCCTTCGCCTCGCACAGCACGGCGATGCGGTATTTGTCATGCCCGGCGAACCGGGCCTCTTGCAGGCCGGCCTGGCTGGCGACCAGGACCGCCTCGATCGGGATGTCCTGGCGCGGTTCGGTACGTCCGCGGGTGACCGCGTAAGGGCGCACCAGATTGCCTCTCGGGTCCTGCGGTTGTCCCACCAACGATCACCCCCTTCCGTCGAACCGGCGACTAATGACTTACTGCTTCGCGCGCGGTCGGCGACAGCGAGGCGCCGACCCGCTCGACCAGCAGGGCCATCTCGTATCCGACCTGGCCCACGTCGCAGCTGCGCGCGGCGAGCACCGCCATCGAGGAGCCGTCACTGATCGACATGAGGAACAGGTAGCCGCTGTCCATCTCGATGATCGTCTGGTTGACCGCGCCCGCGTTGAACATGCGCGAGGCACCGTCGGTCAGGCTGACCACGCCGGACGTGATGGCGGCAAGCTGGTCGGCGCGATCCGCGGGCAGGTCGCGCGACGCCGCCAGCAGCAGACCGTCCGCGGAGACCGCCACGACGTGCGCGATACCGGCGACGCTGTTGGCGAAATTGTTGAGCAGCCAGCCCATGTCCTGCATGGTGGGGGGCCTGGTCACGGTCAGTTCTCCTTAGCCTGGAGGGCGGACTCGGCCGTGCCGTCCGTTCGCCCACGTTGCACACCCCGGTGGTACGCGGAAAGCAGACCGCGAACCTCATCGGGGCTGCGCCGGTTCTGGTTGCTCGGGGGAGGCTGGACGCCGCCGGGCACGAGTTGCGCCTGGGGGACCCGCTTGGGAAGGCCCGACCGCGTCGTTCCGGCGTCGAGCGGTTCGGCCGCTGCCATCGCCTTCTTCCACCCGTCGTCTGCGGATGTCCTCCATCGGTCCTCGGCCGCGGGGCGTGGCTTCGGAACCGACGGTCCATTGTGCCCGGCACCCGCCGGGGCGGCCACGGGGGCCTCTGGTGCCGGAGAGACCTGTGCCGGAGGTGCTGAGACCGGAGCAGGAGGGGCCGATGCCGGAGGTGCTGAAACTGGAGCCGGAGAGGCCGATGCCGGAGGTGCTGAAACTGGAGCCGGAGGAGCCGATGCCGGAGCAGCGGCCGCTGCCGGCGCCGCATCCAGGGCCGGTGAACTGTTGGGCGGAGGGGCATAGCCGGCTGTCGGCATCCCCCACTCCTCCTGGCTCGACTGCTCGTGATTGCGGAACCAGCTCTGCTGCATCTGCACGAAGATCGGAGCGTCGTTGCGTTCCTCGGCCGTGGGCGGGGCCGGCGGCGGCATCGCGGCCAGCGCGGCGCCCCAGTTGGCCCCGGTCGGGGCGGGCTGGAACGGCGGAAGCGGCGACGGCGCGGAGATGATGGGCGTCTGAACCGTGGCGAACCCGTCCATCGTCTGGGCGCTCTGCGTGGCGTCGATGGTCCTCGACACCCGGGTCGGCAGCGGGGGACGGTTCGGCGTCGGCTGGCCCTCCGGCTCCGACTGCGGGCGCTGCGACGGGAACGCCGGGAGCTGCGGGTGCGCGTCCTCCGGCAGCGGGGTCGGCTCCCGCCACGCCTCGGGCGCGATTGTCGGCAGGGTAGCCGTGGCCGCCCGGCCCGCCTGGGCGTCCCAGCTTCCGCCGTACGGCGTGGTGCCCAGTTCCGGTGGCCGTCCGCCCAGCAGGTCGCGCCGGCTCGGCAGCACCACGATGCTGCCCGGCAGCGTGACCTGGACGATCGTGCCGCCCTCGACGCTGGCCCGCATCTCGACGCGGATCCCGTAGCGGGCGGCCAGGCGGCCGACCACGGCGAGACCCATCAGCCGGAACGCGGCTACGTCGACGCTCGGCGGCTCGGCGAGGCGGCGGTTGAACTGGTCCATCTGCTCCTCGGACATGCCGAGCCCGCGGTCCTCCACCTGGATCACCACGTAGTCGCGGATACGCCGGCCATCGGCGACCACGATCGTGTTGGGCGACGAGAACCGGGTGGCGTTGTCGAGCAGTTCCGCGACCAGACGCACTACGTCGTTGACGGCCAGCGCGGCGATCGAGATGTCGGTGTCGACCGTGCCGAACTCGATGCGGTTGTAGAGCTCGACCTCGGACTGCGCGGCGCGCAGCGCGTCGACCAGCAGCGCGTCCTCACGGCGCGGGGCGCTGGAGTCGGCACCGGCCAGAACCAGCAGGTTCTCGTCGTTTCGGCGCATCCGGGTGGCCAGGTGGTCGAGCTCGAAAAGCTGGGCCAGGCGCTTCGGATCCTCCTCGGTGCGCTCGATCTGGTCGAGCTCGCCGATCATCCGGTCGACCAGCGACTGACTGCGCCGGGCAAGGTTGAGGAACATCGTGGAGACGCTGGTGCGCAGGGCGGCCTGCTCGGCCGCGATCCGGACCGCCTCGCGGTGCACGACGTTGAAGGCCTGGGCGACCTGGCCGATCTCGTCGCGGTGGGGCAGGTTGATGGGGTCGCGCACCTGGCGGACGATGTCGTCGGCGCTGCCCTCACCCAGGTTGCGGGCGTCGCGCAGGCGGGCCACGGCCTCGGGGAGATCGCGGTTGGCCACCGCGAGGGCGCCCTCCCGCAGTCGGCGCAGCGACATGTTGAGCGAGCGGGTCAGGATGACGGCGAGCACGATGGCCAGGATCAGCACGAACACGACCAGCGCCGATTCGATCGCCGTTTGGCGCACGACGCTGTCCCGGTCGGCCACCGCCTGCTTGACGGCGTCGGCCTCGAGCCGCTGCTCGGCCCAGCGCATCAGGTCGACCACCGCGCCGAAGGCCTGAGTGATGTCGAGCGGCTTGACCGAACCGCCGCCGTTCGTCCGGGCGAGGCGGGTGGCCACGCCGTCGACCAGGTTGATCGCGTCGCCGCTGACCACGTTGTTCACCAGCGCACGCTGGGTGGGGTTGGCGACCACGGAGAACGCGAGCAGCGCCTCCTGCTGGCCGGTCTGGGTAGCGATGAAAGCGGTGCGCTGCTCGGGGCTGAGGTCGTTGGTGATCCGGGCGGTGTACGAGACCGCCTCCTGCTCGGCGGTGCCGGCCTTGGCCCGGGCGAACGCGGCGATCGCGCGGAGCTGGTCGGCGATGTCACCGTCTCCCGCGTACTGGCTGACCGCCTCGCCGTACGCGACCAGGTCGGTGATCACCACGCTGTAGCGGGAGACCGCCTCGGCGACGGCGATGCCGTTCCGGTCGCCCACGGCCGTACGGGTGGCGTCCATCGTGCTCAGATGGTCGTCGATGCGGACGAGTCGGCCGAGGACCGCGCTCGGCGGGTCCTCGAGGTCGGCCCGGTGCGCGCGGTAGGTCTTGATCCGGGCGTCGCTGGCCCGGACCGCCGCCTGGTACTCGTCGGGCCGGCCGGCCGGTTGGCCGAGATAAGCGGCGGCCGCCATGCGCTCGACGTGCAGCAGTTGGGTGAGGCTCGAGACGTCAGTCTCCAGCTTGATCAGTTCCTCGACCGTACCGGCCTCGGCGGCCCGTTGACCGACGTCAACCAGGCGGGTGGCCGCCAGCGCGATGACCGCGACCAGCGGAACGACCAGGATGAGAGCCAACTTGGCGCGGATCCGGGCGTTTCGCAGACGCGGAAAGACACCACGGCGCGACACCTGGGTCGAAGATCCGGTGCTCACGACTTCTCCTCCGTGGTCTTCCCCGTGGTTCTTCGCCCGCGAAACTCAGCGCGGCCCGCGAATTTCATCAGAACGGACATCCCTTTGGGAAGTCTGGAAACACCCGGAAGCGACTTCGCCGTCCCACGGGCAGCAATGTCGGCAGTTCCACATTCGACAGACAAACTGCTTTGACGTGCACGAATATGTAGACCGCGACATCAGGTGACGACTCGGTCACGCCAAACCTCCTAGATTTCAACCATTATGTGAGACAACCGTCTCGTTCCATCGATGGTGCGCCGCTTGACCCGGCGCTCTCACGTTGGCAAGGTTTGGCGCGATCGAACGGACACATTGTCCGTGTCGGCACGCCCGCCGGCGGACCACGATGCTTCCGGCGCCTGCGCCTTCCCGCGCCTTCCCGCCCCTCTAGGAGGCACCGCAGTGCGGCTTTCCCGCATCACCGCCGCAACCGCCGTGGCAACGATGGTCCTCGCCGCCGGTACGGCCGGCTGCTCTTCCGACGACGGCTCCGGTGACGGCTCCGAAGTCGCCATCATCGCCGCCGACCTCAGCAATTCCTCGGCGGTCGATACCGCGTACGCCCGCGCACTGCAGTTGCGGATCGAGCAGATCAACGCCTCCGGGCAGCTCGGCCGACGACGGCTGGAACTGCGCACGCTCGACAACCGGAACGACCCGACGGCGTCCCTGCGCAATATCAGCTCCTTCGCCGACGACCCGCGCGTCGCCGCCGTCGTCACCGGCTTCTGCGACGCGTGCGTGGTCAGTGCGGCCAAGACGATCAACGACAAGGGCGTACCGACGATCGCGCTGGCCGCCTCCGACGAGGTCACCAACCCGATCGCCGCTCGGCACTACATCTTCAAGCTCGGCCCGAACTCGGCCGACAGCGCCGCCACCCTCGTCAACGAGATCGCGCGAGCGAAGGTCGAGAGCGTCTCGGTGCTCCACACCAACGATCTCTATGGCCGGGGCGCGGACGCGGCCCTCACCGACGCGCTGAAGAACATCGGGATCGAGCCGACGGTGACCCGCGCGGTCAAGCCCGGCTCGACCGACATCGCCCAGGCCGTCGGGACGCTGACCGACACCAACCCGGACGCGTTGGTCGTGCTCACCCCGCCCGACCTGGCCCAGCAGGCCGCCACCAACGCGCGGGCGGCCGGTTACCAGGGGCGCATCTACTTCGACGCGGCCGCCGCGAGCGACCTGTTCGTGGCACCGGCCGCGGCCGCGGCCACGAACAACGCGACGATGGTGTTCACCCAGATCCTGGCGATCGACGACGTGATCGCGACGACCCCGGCCAAGTCCTCCCGCAAGCAGTGGTTCCGGGACTACACATCCCGGTACGGCAGCTACTCGGGGGTGGCCTCGTTCGCCGCGGACGCCACCGACCTGATCGCCGGCGCGGTGGCCCGGGTCGGCACCGCCCGCCCGCGCATCCGCGAGATCATCGAAACCTCCCAGGTCGACGGCCTCGCCGGGCCGATCCGGCTCACCCCGGACAACCACTCCGGCCTGATGCCGCAGGCGCTCACCCTGCTGGTGGCGCGCAGCGGCCGCTGGCGGCTGGCGTCATGACCAGGATCGCCTCATGATCAGGATCGACACGGTGTCCCGGTCGTTCGCCGGCCGTTCGGACACTGTCGAGGCCCTGCGCGACGTCAGCCTCGAGGTCGCCGACGGCGAGTTCGTGGCCGTGGTGGGCCGCTCCGGCTGCGGCAAGTCGACGCTG
>Ga0247781_1000519_pt1 | contig 12014 bp, 5 predicted proteins | sample UWRJL184509B5_FD_179922 | JGI IMG/M metagenome (GOLD analysis project Ga0247781, IMG submission 179922) | Plant litter microbial communities from Arlington Agricultural Research Station in Wisconsin, United States - UWRJ-L184-509B-5 | ecosystem: Environmental > Terrestrial > Plant litter >...
TATAGCCGTGAGGGTGGCCAGTGCACGAAGTGCATTGGCCACACTCGCTTCTGCGAAGCGAGGTTGGCTGACTGAATACGAGGTTGGCAGTGGAGTCTGGCGTTCTTGGCTGTGCAGATCCACGGATCCAGCCGCGGAGCGGCTGGGTGGATCCAGCCACACTGTTCCAGCTACACTGGCCGGGCTAAGGTTGTGAAAACCCAACATTATAAAAGACCAACTCCAGGAAGAGATATTCCAGTTAACTGTTATAAGCCTTAAAAACCTTACCTTATAAGCTTAAGAATTAAGGAAGTTTAAGAAAAACCCTAACTTAAACCTTATTAAAATGGTTAAGGGAGTTAAAGAATTAGCCCTCTAGGTTATATAAGTAGTAAAGTAAACCTTAAAAGGTAAAAGAGAACAGACTGAAAGAATTAAGTTAGAAAAGCGAAAGTTCTTCTTAACAGTGCCCTTTAAGACTTTTAAACATTTTAAGTATATTAAGTAAATCAGCACCCTCACCTCCTTAAAAGAAGGACAGTTTAGATAGTTACCCCACATTAAAGACAGTGTACTTTAAACCAGTACCTTAAAGGTCCCCTGAGAAGGTATAAAGTAAGTATACTAATAAAGGCTCCAGGAGTTAAAAGAGAAACATTAAGAGTTAATAAACGAAATAAAAGACCTGTAAGTTAAAGGCCTTATTATAACGTTAAAGGATAAAGTGGTGGAAATCAAGCTGTAACTCTATAATAAAGTTCACTTCACTAATCAGCTTAAACACCACCTTATTAAAGAAGACTGTTTTATAAAAGAATAAGTTAAGTTACTGTTACTTAAGTTTTAAGAAAAGGTTTAGGAAAAATAATATATATAAAGGTAAGTAAAGGAAGAAAAGAAATAAGGCACCACTTCCCCCGTCCCGTACTTTATAACCGTAACACTTACAGTTAACATTAACTATCCTAGTTATAAGGATATATTATAAATTAACTGTATATATAATAATTACGCTTTTAACTAGTATTATAAACCTAAGGCCCTTTATAACCACTTCCCTAATATATAAAGACAGGATTACGCTATTATAAAAGTAAAGTTAGAACTAACTTATTATTAAATCTCCTACTCTCTAATAAGAGAATCTAATAATAAGCGGAAGGTTACCGTGGTTAACTAAGCCCCCGTTACGTGTTAGTAAAGGGGAGTACTTAATAACTACCCAGTTATAATGTGCTTATTACACCTTAACGGAAAAGCTTAAAAATAGTAAAAGTGAGAAGATTACTAACGGGTTTAAAAGTAAAAAGATATTATTATAATCTAATCTTATAAAGCGTATTATTATTTTATTAAGGACTTTTAAAATATTATACTGTTTAAAGTTAACTGGATATTAAAATATAAGAATTTAAAGAAGGTTAATTACTAGGTTTATTAAAGCTGCCTGTTTTTCTAAAAGGAACTAGGAAAAGGTTACAGGCCCTTTAAAAGGGCTAGAAACCAGTAATTTACTAGTTAATAAAAACCCTAAGAAGAAGGAGAGGTATTTAAAGGTTAAGCCAGATAAAACCTTAAAGATAAATAATTATTATAACTTAAATGTTAAAGGAGTATAAGTATTATTCCGTTAGTGTTAACATAATAAATGGAAAAGGAAGGCCGTTTAAAGTAAAAGTAGTAATTAATAATAGGAGTGCTTCTAACTTAATACACCCTTTATTAGTTAATTAAAGGAAACTCCCTAATAAAGAGTATAAAAAGGCTATTCCTATATAAAATAGAGAAAGAGGCCTATATTAATATAATAACAGTAAAGTCACCCACCACTTGCTACTCTTAATTAAAATAGATAGGGATAAATAATAAGTGGACTTTAACGTTATATTAATTATAAGTTATAATATAATCTTAAATCTACCTTAGCTGGAAAAGTATAACCTTGTAATTAATTAAAGGAGTAGCCACCTTACCTTTAGTAAGTCCCTTAATTATAATCACCGTTTAGAGAAAGTTAAGAAGGCTTTAAACCGCTTTAAAGATATATAAAGTATTTAAAAGTATATTAAACTTTTAAAACTAAGTACAGTTTAAGTTAGGTTTACTAAAATAGTTAAAGGATTAGGAGATCTACTACATTACTTAAATGATGATTTAAAAGGTAAAGGAAAGTAAAAAGCTAATTTATAAATAAGTGAAGAAATCGACTTATTTAAAGTACCTATAGAGTATAGGAAGTTTACCTTATTTTAAAAAAAGATACCGTAATTGCCAGATTATAAATTATAGGATTATAAAATTAAGTTAAAGCCGGGAGTAAAGCTTTATAACTTCCAGCCTTACCACTTAAACCCCCAGTAGGTTAAGGCCTTATAGAAGTATATTAATAAAAACTTAAAGAACAGGTTTATTATAAAGTCCCAGTTTTTAGTAAAGTACCTAATGTTATTTGTCTTATAAAAGGGAGATAATAAGTTATATATAGTTATTAATTACTAAACGTTAAATAAGGATATAATTAAGAATCGCTACCTATTATTACTTATTATAGAGATGTGAGAACGGATTATTAAGGTAAATTAGTTCTTTAACCTTGATTTCCCTATAAGATTTAACTATATTAGAGTAAAGGAAAAAGATAAGTATAAAATGGCTTTTCAGACTTATAACGGGTATTACCAGTACTGTATTATATTAATAAGATTAATAAACACCCTTATAACTTTCTAAGGCCTTATTAACAGTATTCTCTGCCCCTTTTTTAATAAGTTTATCTTTATATATTTAAACGATGTTTTAATTTATTTTAAAACTTTAAAAAAACATTAAAAGTATATGTGATAGGTTTTAATAACTTTTAAAAAGGTAAAGCTAATAGTAAATTTAAAGAAAAGCTATTTTTACATTTAAGAATTAAACTATTTAAGGTTTAAAGTAACTTTTAGAAAGCTTAAAATATAACTAGAGAAGATAGAAATAATTAGGGATTAACCTATTTTAAAAAACTAAAAAGAATTATAAGCCTTTATCAGCTTTATAAACTTTTATCACTATTTTATTAAATATTTTATAAAAATTGTAAAACCACTTTATAAACTTACAGGTAAAGGAAAGCCGTTTAAGTAAATTAAAAGATAATAAAAGGTGTTTAAAGACCTTAAACATACCTTTATTACCATATTAGTCCTAACTCTCCCTAATTTCTTAAAGCCTTTTTAAGTTAAGACAGACTCCTTAGAGTTTACAATTGGTAAAGAACTCAGCTAAATTTAAGATAATGGGAAATGCTACTTAATTACCTTCTTATTAAAAGGAATCCACAGCCTAGCCTTATAATATCTAATCTATAATAAGGAATTAATAGCGATTATTTAATATTTTACTAAATAGGCACTGTATTTAAATGGTATAAAGGAACCAGTTTAAGTCTTCTTAAATTATAATAACCTCCAGTACTTTCTAATAAAGGAGCTTAACCTATAGTAAGTATAATAAGTAAAATTGATAACCCTATTCTACTTTTAGATTTACTATATTAAAGGAAAAGATAATAAGTAAGTTAATACTTTTAATTAGAGACAGGATTATAAAGATATTAATCCAGTCTTAATCCCTGTTATTATATTTAATAAAGCAGGGAATAGTATATTAAAACATATATTATAAGTGTTAAATAACTAAATATGAAAATAAATTATTAACGTTTATATAAACTTATAAATAAAGTATAATATTTATTAATAATAATAGGACTTTTAAGTAAAAAGGTTAACAGAAGGTATATATAAGTATAAATGCCCCTTAGGAGACTTTTTAAGGCACGTGTAAGATTATAAAAAGGAGTGCTTAAAACACCTAAACTATAATAAAACCAGTTATTAACTGGAACAGTTATTAAAAGGTGTAAACGGCATATTTAAATTAAAAGTAAGGCTTTAATATTAAGAGAAACTGTACATTTATAACTTAGATAAATGGAAGGAGTACGTTTAGTAGGTTTATAAATCTTAACTTAAAGGATATATAAGTTGAGTTAAGACCTTTATATAAGCCTAATAAGCGTACGCCTTCTTAGGAATAAAAAAGCTAGTTAAAAAAGTGGTTAATAACTGTGATATCTGTTATTAAAAGCAGAACCAGTATTATAAGCCTTATAGACTTTTTAAACCACTCCCTGTATTATAAATGTTATAAAGTTCCATCTTACTTAACTTCGTTATCAGGATTTTAAAATTTAAGGACCCTGTTACAGGAGTTACCTATAATTAAATCCTTATAATAGTTAATAGATTAACAAAATAGGCCTACTTCCTATTAACCTTAAAGGATATAACAGCAGAGTAACTTATTTATATCTTTAAGAAAAAGGTAATTTTATAACACCTTTAATTAAATAATATCGTCACAGATTAAGATAAGCTAATTATATTAAAATTCTAATAAAGATTAATATAAAGAATAGGTATAAAGAGTAAGTTTTTAATAGCGTTTTACCTATAGATAAATAACTAAACAGAATAAGTTAATTAAATACTTATAACATATTTTTAAACCTATATTAACTTTAAATAAGATAATTAACTTAAGCTGTTATTAATAACACAGATAACTTATAATATAACATTAGTTAAGTTAACAGGTATGTTACTATTCTTCACTAACTATAATAAAGAGCCTAAGCTCTATTAAAGCCCACCTACCAGCACCCCCTAAGCCACAGTCTATGTAAATTAAATGTAAAAGCTATATAACTACTTATAAGCTAAATTTAAATTCACACGTAAATGGATAAAAAAGTTTACTAATAAACATTAAATTAAACAGCTAATATTTAAAAAAAAGACTTTATTATAATAGTAAATAAGTTAAGGGACTGACTTTTTAAAAGGGGGACCACGTTTACCTTTTTTCACAAAACCTGTATTTAAAACGACCTAGTAAGAAGTTTAACTTTAAAAGGTACAGACTGTTTTAAATTAAGAAAAAGGTTACTACTTTTAATTATAAACTAAACTTAGTTATTAATATAAAGGTGTAAATTAAGGTTTTTCACGTCTCACTTTTAAAACCTACCTTAAAGGGAGTTCCTTTAAAAAAGAAAGTTAAGGTTAACGCTAATAAAGATAAGTACGATATTAAGGAAGTTATAGATTTACAGAAGGGAAAGAATATATTTAAATATCTTATTAAATAGTTAGATTACAGCCTTAAAAGTAACTTATAAAAGCTAGTTAAAAACCTTAAATACCCAGACCTAATTATAAAGTTCCATTAAAAAAATCCAGATTAATTAAAACCACCTGTAAAAAACGTAAAGTAAAGGTTAAACCAGTTAATATAACCTTAAGGAGGTAAATTAACCAGTTTACTTTAAAAACAGAAAAATAAGATAAGATCTAACATTTAAACTACTAAATTAAAAAGTAAGACTATTATAGGACTTAAAGCCTAAGAAGCGGTAGGAAACTCTTTAGTAAGTATAGAAGAACATTTATTAGAAACCTTAACTAAGGTTAAAAGGACCTTAAACCTTATAAGGAGGCCAGGCCTTTAAAGCTTTATAAGCACCGTTAAAAAGAAAGTTAATAAAAGAAATAAGTGTATTATCATTACATTACAGAACTGTAAGAGGAAAGAAGCTATAAACTAAGTTAAAAAAAGGTTGTTAGTTATAATAACCCCTTGGAAAAAGAACTAGCAAGTGTTCCTGCTAGAAAACCTCCCTAATTAAAGGACTTATTAACTTTAAAAGGAGCAGCCAGATAGGCCTTCTCCTACTCCTAGAAGTGGAGGACCTTTACCTCTTAACTAAATATAAAAAAAGCTTACTCCTTTATCTTATAACACTGGGTTTTAATCTGTTTAAATTAAGTAACAGCTTTATAAAGCTCTTAAGTTTTCAACTTTAAATTCCACACAGTAACGTTATATTTAACGTTAAGATAACGCTTCTTAGAAAGGAGCTGTTAAAGGAAAGCGTCGCTATAACTAAACGTGTCGTATAAAGACAAAACTCCTATTAATAAACATTTAAAACAGTTATCTAATCGTGTAATAATAAGATAAGAAAGCGATTTTAAAGAATAGCGATTATAAGGTAATATTTATAATTTAAAAGTTAAAGTAAAGTCCGTAAAGTTATGGCGATAAGAGGTGCTATTTTTTAAAGTGTGCTTTTACATACGGTTAATAAGTATAGTTACGTTAAAAAAGAAGGAACGCTCTTATTAAGGTTCTTTATAGAAAAAGAATGTTAAAAAGGGGGAATCGTGTAACAACCCTGTAAGCCGTCACTTAGGCCGGAGCGGCCTGATAAATCCCCAACATAAAGAACAGTGTAGGAAGACAGTACGTACGGTATTACACACTAAGCCAGGGGTGTAAAAACCCAAAGCCCTTACAACCAACCAGCAGTTGCTTAGTTTTAATAAAAGTGCTCACTTATTAAGTATCTGTAAGACCTCTAAGTAAAAGGTGCTTAGTAACAGGTTACTCAATCTCTCACTAAGTAACAGGCCACTAAGCAAGGTACAAGGTACCTCTGGCCGGTTAGTATAAATAGTTATAATTATACCCATAACCACCGTAAGGGACTCTGGTTCCTCACGCTAATATTTAATTATTTATTTATATCCTACTATTCAGACTCACCTCTACGCATTATAATAACAACAACCTATAGTGACATTAAACCCCCCGTCTAAAAGTGCTAGCTTAATAAGCCGTCTTTAGAACGCCCCTTACTTATTAGCGTCCTGCTATACGTTCTATCTTAACCCACGCCAGTCCTCTCAAGGCCTGTGTCAAGTGCAGGTCGTAATAATTATCTGTGAAAAAAGCGTCGCTTATAATCATAAGAACCTCTTACCTTACTCCACTATACTTAATCCCTATATATTATAAACCGTACAGGTACCTAATTATCTATTTTATTACAGCTAGGTATTTTAGGCTTAGGTTAGTAAGAAACTGTAAGAGGATTAAAGCTAAAAAGGTTATATTAAGTTAGATTATAATTACTATACATAGAATAAATCCTATAAGCTTTTAATACTCCTTAACTTCTACCTTTAACACGCTCCCTATGTTCTTAAAGAGTTCCACATTAGGGAGGGGGATATTTAGGAACACACCCTTTAAAAGGTTATACCATTTAGTAATCTTCTTAATATATTAATTATAAACTAGTTAAAGCTTTTATTCGCTTTAGTCTTTAATCACTTAAATACTAATAAAACTAGTAATTAGCCCCTTTTTATAAACTTTATATTTTACATAAAACTCTTATATAATAACTTTTATAACTTTATAATACTCTTTTATAAATATTATAAGGTAATCGTCTATGTAAAAAAGCATATATATAGTCTTATTCTCGTTAAATGTAAAGTATAGCTCTTTATTTAATAAGGTAAGGTTAAGCTCCACTAATATTAATATAAACTCTTTATATTATAGTAATAATAAGTTATACAGGCTGTACAGTGCTTATTTAAGCTTATAGTAAAAGCCCTCTTCTTTAAAGCTATCTGGGAGCTTATATATTATTAGGGAGTTATCGTCTCACTTAATATATAAGAAAGCTTAAACTATATTAAACTACTAGACTTTTAAGTCTTATTAAGTAGTAAAAGTTATTATTATCTTAAATAAGTAAGTAGTTAAAGTTACTATATAAGTGTTTTAAAGTGTATTAACCTCTTATAAGTCGCCTTTCACATAGATCCTTATCTTATATTTATTAAGTGTACTGTCTTTATAGAACTTATAAATAAACACTTATTTTAGCGGGAGTGGCTGTAAATGTGTTATAATACACTTAATCTTACACTACATTCCTTTACGTAAAAGGTGCTGTATCTTAATTTAATACACCTTTTTAAACTGTAAGCTAAACGGGTAGTTATTAAGATCTCTTTAATACTTTAGCAGTTATAATTTAGAGAGATTATCTCAATTAAGGTAAGGTATATTTAGGGAAGTGTTAAACCTTACCTTTACTTAAAGTACTGTTATTTAAAACATAGTGTGTAGCGTCCTGTAAGTTTTACTCCCTTTTTTAATTACTGTTTGCTAATTAGGTAAAAACGTTATAAAGAAGCCTGTAAAACTCTTGTTAAAAACTAAGTGGTTAATTCTTTCTCTACTGTAAATTTAAATAGTAAATATGTAAATTATTAACCTAGGTGTTCTAGGGGGAGTTAACTGCCCTTAAAATCTCCTGCTTTATCTTATCACAGGAGGGTAGTTAATTTGTAGGTGTGTGTTACGTGTTTTTAATACTTCCGGCTCTGTTATTATAATAATATCTTTAACTGAATCTTTTAATAAAGTATCTTTATACTCCTTTAAAGCTTTATGCTTAAAGGTTATAAACATCTTATTATTACTATCCTCTTATAGGTAGCCGTTTTCTTTAAAAGTTATATATAGCTTTACACTATTAGTAAAAGCCTTATCTTACTATTTTAAAGTTTCTTATTATCTAAACCCTTACTTAAAAAGCTCTTTAATTTCTTTAAGCCTATCACTTATTAATAATAATATTTCACCTGTTAGTAAATAATTACCTGTTAATAATCTTACACCACTTTTACTAATTAGGTAAACTGGCACACCCTAAGCTTTTAATTATAATTTAACCTTTAATGTTTACTTTAAGGTTAAAAATCCTCGTTTAAAGCTCACAAAGCTTTATTTAAGCCCTGTAAGCTTATCCTTAATCTGAAAAAGTGCCACACCGTCTTTAGGCGCGCTTACCCCTAAGTTTTAACCCTTAGGAGTATCTTTATCTTTAAATTCAGTTAAAGTTTTATTATTATTAAGCTTAAGTATAGCGTTTAAGTTTAAAACATTAGTGAGAAACTTAGGCACAGATATAACATCTTATACTTATTACTTAATATTAATAAAGTTAAATAACTGTTAAGTAACTTATATTAACAGTACTTTTACTTCCTTAATTTCCTTTTTATAAAAGAGCTTCTTATTAAACATTATATTATACATTATAAGTACCGTTTTCAGTTACAGGTATTAAATATAATAAATGTTAAAGGTAATATAGTTAATTAAATACCTAATATACCTTTAAGGTTTAGTCTTAAAACTAAATTTATCTTACTCCACCTCTTACCTTTTATTAAAAACGTAAGTTTAATAGCTGTAAGTGTAAATCTTACTTTAATTTAAGTAATGATTATCAGCTAGGCTTTTATTAAGCTTACTTAGCAGAGTATATTATTAGAAATATTAATAAAACTATTTTATAAGCTTTTTATTAAATAATAACTAGTCGTTTTAGTAGCTGGAGCTATATTATACAAGTAGGTAGTTATACGTGAGCTTTTAAGCCAGATCGATTTAAGGAGGTTCACTCCCTCTTTTATCTTAATAACTTTTATAATCAGCTCTTAACTTACACACTTACTCTTACCATTTAGCTTATATATATATAATAGAGTAGCTTTAATTTTAATACCCTTTTTAATTACCTAGAGCTGATATAGTGTATATCCCTTAATTATAATTATAAAAGTCTTTTAATCTTAACGTATAATATATATAGTAAGCTTAAACTGCTATTTCACCTAGTTTATAAAGTTTTTAATAATTTTAAACACTTTTAGCCCTTTTTTATCCTATAATACGTAGTAAAAAAGCTTACCGCTATACTTATCCTTAACTATAAATAAGTAAATTAATCTATCTTATACTTTCTTAAAGTAAAAAAGATCCTCACTAACTTATAGGAACAGGCAGTAAAAGAATCCTTTAAAACAGCACCTTAAAATAACTTAATATAAGTATATAAACGTATAGTATTTACAGTTAATGATCTTTATACTTATAATTGTTACATTATATACTTACTTAATAAGTTTCCTTAAAGTATCTAATCCTAAGTGGCCTATATAAGCGTGTTAAAAGCTCTCTATATCCTCTTACAGGTGTAACTATTAATATAAATACTTTACTCCTTATATTATTATAATTATCAACATCCTATTTACAGCGCTTACAGTAATAGGTATAGGGAAGCTTAAATAAGTAATAATAAAAGTGTATTAAAAGAATATTAAATTATACTAGCATTTTAGCTTCCTTAACATTACGTTCTTTTCTATATTACTGTAATAAAATGTACAGTTAAAACTATAATATTAAACTCCTACTTTAATAATTAAAGCTTTTAAGATAATATTAATATAAAATCCTTCCATTACAGTAACTTTATTAAATACTAAATCTTCAGTGTTAACCCCTATAAAGCTTATAAATACCCTAGAGATCACACACTTATTATACCTGGTAATTAGGAATAAGCTAATCCCCACTTAAACGTAATCTTCAGCTTTAACTTATTAAAAGCTCCCCTTAACTAACAGTAATTTACAATTAATAAGGTGTATTACTTTACAATTATTAACTAAGGTGCTGTTAAAGAGCAGGTACCTAGTAAATCCAGTAATAGTAAACTGCTTTATTACCTTAATAATTATTTCCATTATATAAATGTTAATTACTATAATATTAATAAATCTTAAGAACGTTAAAACAGTTAAGCTATCTTTACCTAAAGTGGTTAAAGCAGCTCCCCACTTCTCCTAACAGGTTTTATAAACCTTAAACCACTTAAAGCTGGTAAATTACATTTTAACCTTCTCCCTAACGTTAAACGTCAGTTACTTAACACACTTAATGGTGTATATAAGAACTGATCTAGTAATTACTAAACGTAGGGTGTAGTAATTAACAGGTAGCCAGGGGTGCTTTTCTCTATAGGGGTAATCCTTTTTAAAACTCTATTTAAGCTTCTTTAATACTCCAGAGCTAGAGCTTTTATAATCGGTATAAAACACACTACCTAATTAATTACCTCCTTTAATTAAGAATTTCACTTTATTAATAAACATTAAGATAAATCTGGTGTAATATATAACTTCTTTTATTAAAAGCCCCTGGACTTCTTATTCTACCAGTTTAATAAGCTTTAAACCGGCCCACACAGGCATTATACACACCTAGATAGCCCTAAGCCAGTCCTTAATAGCCAGGGGGCCTTTAATCTCCGTAATATAAAAACCTTCTACCTTATAATAAGTTACCTCCTAATCCTTTATCTATTACTCCTTTAACACGTTAATGCTTTTAACTTATTTTATAACCGCTTAATACTTTTAACACATCAGGGAGGTTAGTGAGGTTTAATTAGGTTTAAGGCGTTCTTTTAAAAAGTGTATAAACTTTTAAATTATAAATCCACCGTTTTAAATCATTTATTACATTACTAACACCTTAAAGCTTTTATTAACTATACGGTTAACCCAGTTTTAAATATACTAATACGCTCTGGTTATTTTAGTTATAACAGTGATGTAAATAGCGGCCGTAGTTACTAAATAATTATATTTATCCTTAACCTCTTTTACTGTAACTGTTTTAAAATTTAACTTATTTATAGCGTCTTTTAAAGTTTTAAACGTTTTCTCCTAAAGTGCAGTACTTAAGTTATAAATAACAGTTACCATTTCCTGTCGTTTACTTATAAGCTTGTAAATTATTGTAATTCTTAGTTTAATATGTGGATTTGCTGTGTTGGAAGTAGTTAGATTAATCAAGTCCCAGATCCCTTAGTTTATTACATAGTATTTGAGGGTCTTAATCTAATTAGGCTAGTCTTATAAGCTCTTAAGCTTTTAACTGTCAGTAGGGATACTGTTATAAAGTGTAGTCTCTTCAGTTATAATAAACTGGACCTGTAGATTAATAAATAGGTTTAGATTTATCAGGTTAAAAAGGATTTTACACATTATTAAAGGTTTTACAGAGGGCGCTGCTTGTGAGCGTCTCGAGTGCTTTATTCCACACTTTACTTAGTTAGATAGAGCCGGGCTTATAACTGTGGAATGTTTCACTGAGGGTACAGAGCTTATGGGAGTAGTGGAAGTGCAGTTGTAAAGTGACTTAATTAGGTAGAAAGGGTGGGAGCGAAGCTCCCAGACTAAATACAAAAGAGAGCTCCCTGTGTG
>Ga0247781_1000520_pt1 | contig 12005 bp, 8 predicted proteins | sample UWRJL184509B5_FD_179922 | JGI IMG/M metagenome (GOLD analysis project Ga0247781, IMG submission 179922) | Plant litter microbial communities from Arlington Agricultural Research Station in Wisconsin, United States - UWRJ-L184-509B-5 | ecosystem: Environmental > Terrestrial > Plant litter >...
GTTTTTTTCATTGTCTTCCAAGCATCCCTTACCTTCTTCTCCCGCCGCCCTTCTCGAAGCACAGCTATCTTGCTAGTGATGACTCCCTCGAGGAGCAGGTCAGGAGACCGTTCCAACCTCTCGACGTCTCGATCTACGGATATGTTGTTAGTATCCTCAGACCATGTGTGGTGTGCGCAGTGTGGTAATATAGGGATGATACTGAACGGTGTGAAAAAAGAAAAGAAAAAAAACGCACAGAACTGCACACGCGCCTCCCAAGCATTTGAAATGTGTCACATAACGACAGATCCCCAGAAAAGGCGTCCGGTCCGACTTCACGGAGACTTTCCAGCACTCGCCGTGTCCGAAAAATCCGAGAGCACATTACGGCGACGGCTTCAAATCATGATGTCTCCCGGATCCTTTTCCGGGACTCCAGTCTCTGAGGGTGCGCTAATCCAGCATTGGCGGGGTCGTTAGTGAGGATGCGAGAAGAGGAGAAATGTTATATGGAGTGATGTGACAAACATACTGTCTCTCCCGGCCGATCTCATAACTATCCTTTTGGCTGGTTTTGGTACCACCCAAGGCCATCAGGGCAACGGCAACAGTATCGGACCTCCTTCTGCCCGAGAGATGGGATTAAAAATCACTCGCAATCAAAGAATACTTCACCTCGAAGGAGAAGAGCACCACCTCCGCCCCGATGGACACCCCAAAGGAGTTCAGTGTCATAGGCGTAACATCCTTCCAGCTGAACGCCAACAGCTTGGAAACGCTCGAGATGGACCAAGCAATTTTGGTATTTGGCCTCTTTCTGGGAGAGATTTGACATACTCTATGGTGCCGCCTTGTGTCATCTGCGGAGGACTTGGCCAAGACTGACATAGCCGACCTTGCTCGGTTAGACTCGAGTGACTTCGATCCATTGAGCCCGCGAGCATGCCCGGAGTTGGCCCCGATCTGTTCCTTTCAGCTTTTGTAAGAGGGATAGCTCCAGGGTCATTTCGTACGATCGGAAGAGTCTGGTTCCACGATGACTCGGTCAAGGAGACTTTGTAGGCACAGATCGTCTTGGAAAGACTTTTCATTCACGTATATCTGCATAGATACAATGTAGAACATGTAACTTTGACACCCATGCTTAAGAAGCTCATGTTCAGCATTGTTCTGAATTGTTTTATGACGCATACGGCGAGTCCCTCAAATGACGAGATTAGATTCAAAATGATACCACCATACGATGAAAAGGCATGTCTACTAACTCCGTGACTATCACTCCAATTCAAAACACTCACCCTTTACTTACCAAGACCCTATGACGCGGCCGAGTTTCCTCTCCCTAGCAACAAGAACCAAAGCGTACCGAACCTGCCGAACCGCACTGCCATATGAGGCCAAGAAGGGTCAATTCATTCCTCGCCGGCAGAATATCACAAACATGACAAGACGGCGATCCATTGTGCTTCTACTCGGGCGCGTAAGTTTTGACCAAGTAGCCGTAAATAACCTAGTACCCCTGTCCCAGTTCAGCTCGTCTTACCTAGTTCAAGTTTGCAGACATGGTAATTACACCCCAACTTTGAGTTCCACTCCCACTAACATCATCAGGCGGCTATAAGGTTTCGATGGCGTGGTTGAGGCTAAGAAATGGCATTACTTGAGCTGAAACAGGCGTACGTACCCCCTCGACCGATCAATGGGGCATGGGAAAGTTCGTTCGACTACATCTTCAGTTCTGATATCTTCCGATATACATCTCAGAATTACACATTGATAAGCCAACATAGTACAATTTTCTCCGACATTCCATGTCTTTTATCATGAGGTCATGACCCCGTTCAATCCCCCCCACCCTACCAGCATCGGCGAGGGCCTTGCTTCTACCATGCAGTTCAATAGGAACAAACAAGAACGCAACAATGGGCTTGACTGGGTTAGCACCAAAGTCCTTCTGCAACGTCCCAAGCTCGCGTAGACAAAGCCAATTCGTACCCAGCTTTCCCAGATGCTTATGGCATCACAAGCTTCACCGGCCCAGAAAACCAAGACAACCCCTAAGACGGCAAAAACAACCATTAAATGACCAACATGACGCAAGTTCGAACCCACAAGTCGACTTCTCCAACCCGAACATGAAAACTTGACGTAAATGATTCCCCTCACGTTGGGCTCCAGTCTGCTTCACTGTTGATTAACGCAATTTGTTTATGTGAGGCTCCAAGACCGAGCACACAACCCACGTCCCCGGCTGGCAGGCACAACAATACCATTTTGGGAACATGGGACATTCCGTCTTATTGCAGAATTTAAATACAGCGGATATTGAGCCCCTACTATGTGCTTGCTAGTTACTAGGTGGGGCGTCCAAACGTTTCGCGAAATCGGAGAGGGGGCTCGCATGTAATCATTTGTTGTGTGACGCACAGAGGACGCGTAACACTCTCTGCGCATATACTCCTGCCAATGCATTTGCCAATGCGGCTTATTATTATATGTATTATATTCTCCTAAACCCTTTGCCGTGGTTGGCTGGCATATAAGACTGCCAAGAGACAAAATACCAAGAAAAACTCCATCGAGGTTCCGGGAAGCGAACCGTCCGCGGATGGCATTCTAGACTTGTACGCATCTTATAACCACTGACCGTGCAGACCCTTGTATGCGCCCGCATAGCCGTATACGGCCCCCATTTCCATATATGTCACCATGCAGAAGGGAAAAGGTGATCTGATAGGCTGGGACTCTGATGGTTCGGGCTGTATGCAAGGGTAAAGACGCCGGTATTAGGCGTTGCATTCTGCCGGCTATTGGAGTATAAGTGAGTTGGGCCACCCATTATGACTGGGTATTAGCCGCGACTTGCATGTCTTTGAGTGACATGGCTGTTACCCCGGATTCCAAGACCCCGGCTGCCACGTTACCGTCACGAATTATGATGTGATTGTAGGGGGTGGCAGGCAATCTTAGGGTATTGCAGCCTTACTCGATGCTTTCTGAGATCTGCATTCTCCCCTGACCAAGACGTCAATCGGTGTTATACTACCCTGACATTTTCTCTCAAGCTCAAGATCATCAGTCTTGCCTCAACATAGCATTAGGACAGCACAAACAACTTGAGACCAATCGCAATAACGACAACCGCTATGCCGAGAAGTCGTCGTCATGAAACGACCTATTTTAAGGATCTGCGGGCCAGATCTGCGGCTCGCTTGACTTGTCTTGTTTTTTGAACCGCACCGGTAAATGAAGCTATATTTCATCCGCCAATAAGCCCAGTCTGGTGCAAGATCACCTCACTCGCTTCCTGCACCGCAATCTACCCACAATGAACGCCCGTCTCTGTTACCCAGTTCCTCGCAAACGGTTTTTATACTTGACCTGCAGTATCATTGCGTGCCGTGTTCACTTGCATGCACTTGGCTGTCGTGAGACGTCGGCTACAGAAGCACAACATTGTCTCGCTATTTGACATATCCCAGCCTCTTTTAACAACATCCTTGCACCCCACATCCCGGGTTGAACCCCAACCCAAATGTTCTAGATGCTGCGCGGGTGCGGAGTATCCAGTTCCAAGCCCGAGGAGCCTCCTTTCTTCCATATTGATTCCCCAATCGTCAACAACAGTTCCTGGTTCTTGCCACATGTTCCCCTCACGCAACTCACCGTGCTACCGGACGACTGGCAAACCCAAACATGTCGCGGCCACGCAATCACCGCCATATCAATAAATCACGAACTCGAAACCCAAGACTTGGCCATGCATTGGCAAACAAATGGTTCCTGATTAAGCGCGGCGCGGGATTGCTTGTATGGACCGGATGAGAACCGCTCCCCGTAGTTGAGTTTACCAGGTCGGGTCACAACCTTGGAACTCTGCCAAACCAAACCAAACAAGAAATACCAGAGAGAAACATCTTACCCAGCCGAAAACCACCATCCAAGCCACCAAAGCCCGTCTATATAAACTCCCCTCCCCATCCCCTCCATCCCCTCCATTCCCCTCCTCCCCAGGCTCTCACATCATCCGACCGCCCACCACCAAACAGAAGTTTCTCAACTCCCCAAAATCGTCTCACCAACGACCATCAAACCTTCTCAACCAAACCAACCCCCCCCAACCAACCAAAATGCTTCCCCAGGTCTTCCTCTCCGCCCTCCTGGCAGTCCCCTTCGTCGCCGGTCTGGCCGTGCCCGTCCAGGACTCCAACTTCCTCGCCATCCGCGACGAGATCGCCGCCGATGTAGCCGCCCCCCTCGGCGTCGATGCCGACAAGGTCAAGGGCGGCAAGGGCAAGGGCGGCAAGGGCAAGGGCAAGGGAAAGGGCAAGGGCAAGGGCAAGGGTGGCAAGGGCAAGGATGATAAGCCCAAGGGAGACAAGCCCAAGGGCGACAAGCCCAAGGGTGACAAGCCCAAGGGCGACAAGCCCAAGGAGGACAAGCCCAAGGAGGACAAGCCCAAGGGTGACAAGCCCAAGGAGGACAAGCCCAAGGGCGACAAGCCTGCCAAGGGCAAGGGCGACAAGCCCGCCAAGGGCAAGGGCGACAAGCCCGCCAAGGGAAAGGGTGGCCGCAAGCCCGATGGCGATGAGGAGTAGATTACTCGATACATCTACGAGGGAGGACACGGTTCGACATGACGGGGGGGGAAGGGATGGATGGATCGTGAACTTCTTCAAACGGGGAGGAGACTCGGACACTGCTGATCTCAGCTGGCTGGGCTGAGCCGGACATGTCTGCTTCCTGGTGGCAGTAGCAGGCTTTGTTTTGGCTAGCTCGGGGGTTGGGGATGGGAGGAGGGCTTGATAGGCAGGCAGAATAAGACAATTGACCGAGTTGTAACTACTATGCTTCTTTTTTTCTGTGTTGATTGATTGATTTGGAAGGAAATCTTCGTTTCTGTTGTTGGATTGCCGTGTCAGTTTTCATAGGTCCCGTCACAGACGCTCCTCTCTTTTTTAGAAAAGAAAGGAGATGTATATATATAAAAGACAGATGCATGAAATAATGTTGAGTCTGGTTTTTGGGAGGTCTTTCTTTGGTCATGTGATGTGCACCGAGTCTTTGACTAAGGTAGTGGTTTGTTGATCTTGGTCAGGTACTCGGAAAGATGTTGCAAACTTTGGACTTTGCTTTGCGGTGAACTGCTTTGATGGTCAGGTATTTGCGGGCCCCTTGTTACTAAATTGGCTGTTTGAGCAATGTCAAACGAAACAGTGAAGGCAGTCAGGTGTGAGTTTAATATGAAATGTAGTAGTTTCGGTTGGGCTTGAGGACAACGTATATTAGGTACTTATACAGGACTTTAGGGTCAAATAATATTATTGCATTATAGTAACTAGTATAGTATAAAGGAAGTATTGTGAAGGTTTGGGGTTATGATCAAATTCGATTAAAATTAAGCCAATATAACCAACTTTACAATTGATTTACGAAAATACTATTGTAGTGATTTGGTAATAGTTGTTATTTTTAGTTACTTTTGTACAATAAAGAAAAAGTAAATTTTGTCCAATTAAAGTTTGCAATTGTACTTGCAATAGAAAAAGGACTATAAAAAACTAAAGTAGTAACGACCCAACCACTATAACCGTTTTTAACTTCCCTCTGGTCACTATAGTGTAATAATATCATTTAACCCCCCGTTTCCCCATAGGTACTAGTAATTACCTAGGAAACGTCGAGAAATGTAAATAGCAATGAACCAAGTAACCGTCGTGTCCTGATGTGATTTTACACGCAGCAATCTGTAAAGCCGTCCCTCTGCTCGTCATAATTATTTCCAAGCATAAAGGAGAAATGGTAGATCATCCGAGTTGATCCTTCCTCACCCCTGACAAGACATTTGCCACCTTCAAAGGCCCGGTTGTATGCACTCCACAACCGCATTAAACGAGATCAATATCCCTTTCATCCGTCACCTGCGCCCAGTATTCATCAAACGGAAGCATCAAAAGCCCAATTCTCTGGTACTCCTCCACACCAGCTCTCTGGTTTCCAGTGGGCACCAACGCTAGGGCAACGCCAATTGGGAAGACAAGGCCCGGCGGTCTTGGAGAACCATTGTAAGTGTACATGCCTCCAAGGAGAAGGCAATGAAAAGAAGAATAGGCGAAATCCTTGGCGTCGGTATTGTCCAAATATAGGCCATGACAGGCGCTACAAGAATGTTTATTGTTCTCCGGGTCACGTTCAAAAGCATTTCTCTTGCCAATTGACTCGCCCGATTTAAGGCTCAGGGTTGCCAAATCGGTGATCAATACCCGTCCACGTATTGTGAGCTTCCCCCGAACCTGCGACGAGACGCCGAGTCCTGGGGTATGCTCTGGTTCATTGTAAAATTGTGCCATGGGCCGCCAGTCGCCGATCGAATATTGAAAATCCACTGATCCTCTTGCAGACGCCCAGGACCATGTTGGTACTTCAGGGCCAGCAGAGGTAGGAGACCAGAAATAAGGGTGGGCTATCCAGGTTAAGCCGTCCACGACGCTTTCTTCCCACAGACCGTCCAAATATGCCTGTTTGAGGTGTGACTGGAAGCGGCCGGCGAGTGCTGACAGTGCGGGGAGTCTATCAGAGACAAGTCCAAATTTCTTGGAAGAAAATACCCGGATATAATTATACCACATGTAATGAAGCAATCGAGCGGGGATGCCAGCGAGGCGTCGAAAGTTCTGCTCCAACACTTTCCCAGAGTAACTGCCAGAATCTGACTCTTCCTCGAGCGTGAGCCCAAAGGGGCTTACTTCTGTTGCCTGCAGCCCGTTACACTCCCAGGAAACACAATTTGCTCCGAAGTGTAGGACCCGCGTCGACATGAGACGTTCCTGCGCAGCCCAGCCTCGACCGCTCAAAGGTGAAAATGGTATCTCGTTGCTCCATAAAGGGACTTGCGGGCGGATGGTGATGGATGCGAGGGTGCCGGAATGGTTCAGTCGTTGGACAGTATAAGGTTGAGGATTACCTGTCTCTCCGGGCCTCTCGAGGAACAGTCCGTCGCTCGCACACCAAGCGCCAGTGGCTGCGATGGTTACAACTGCGTTTTCATAGTATTGGCCGAATCGTGCTGCCTCTACCTTCCAATCAGCAGCGTGGAGCGGATCGCCGGGAACTTCGGACTGGAGAATGCAAAGGGAATCCACCCATATGTAGCGGACTCCGAGCTTCCTGGACATGATAATTGCCTCTTGAATGGTCCTGGAGAGATTCGAATAATCGATATGACGAGTTTGGTCCTGCTCGTTTGATGCCGTCGTTTTGATGCCGGGTCGGGCTTTGCCCCATGAGTAACTCAGCGCTGTATACGTCGAGTAGACCTCATGTCCGTTGGTAATTACCAGTTTGGGGCACATCTCTGCGCCCTCAACGCCAACATCAACCAGGCGTGTGGGTATGGTACTGTTGGTCAGACGCCGTTGAGTTCCTCTCTTGCACTCTTCGTGAAGGCTGCTGCAGTCTGACAGCCACTTTGTGGCAAGTGTCGCAATCGCTCCCACCCCCTCAAGGGAATGTTTATCGACGGTGCCGGCCTTGCAACTGCCAGAAGAGAGATTGGTGATCCGTCCGTATTGTACTGGTATCGGGTCTCTGTTGGTATTCAGAGGGAAGCCGACACTGGACAGAATGACTTTAAAATGGGGCCAGGTACATCCCGAGTCTTCGTCCTCTTCTTCTTGGGACTCGTAAAAATCATCCAATGGGCATTCATCCTCCTCGTGGTACTTATAGGCCTGAAGGTAAACAGGTGATCCAGTGTGCCAATCCCAGTGGACGTTCCATGTAGGAGGCCTGTACAGTATTGTCTGGTAGATCAGTTGACAAAGCGGGCAACCGTTGGCTGCTGATTGCTGAAGCTCAGAGATGTCGTCGAACAACATACCCTCAAACTCAGAGGAAGTCTCTTTCAATCGTTTTTCGAATTCAGTGCACGCAGGACAAGTTAGCCCCGGAGTCGACTCCATGGTGGTTGGACTAAAAGCACTCGTCGGTTTGACGGAGCGTTGGAAATGATGGACTGAAAATGTAGAAAGCGCAAATGAATGATGGTGAGGAACACATCAATAGGTAGGTAGATACCCACCTTCTATACTCCCTTTCCCGTGGAATATCCCTTGCCCTTTCCGAGCTGAGCTTGAGGGATCTCAAGACCTGCAGGAGAGTCAACCCCGCAAGCCACGTGTCTTGAACATGCTCAATACTTCATCTGTGACGAGATTGGATTCGTCTCAGGCAATGTGCGGAGGGCGAGGCGGTGTAGGTGGTGTGGTGTGTGGCTTCTTTTGGGGCTTCATTGCCTTGGCACTAGTCGTCGAAGCACTGTCTGTCAGTGGCATTGTTGGTAGTCTACTAAGGGTTTAGCGCCTTGGCGTAGGAGCTGGAATATCCCAACCGCGCCTGCCGCTGAGAGTTTGTTGATGGTGCAAGATCTCTATGATGACCAAACGAGCCCTGGTCAGATCGGACCAATCACAGAGGCGAATTTTGCGGGTTTTAGCATTTTAATTGGACTGCCCATCGATTAAAATCACCAGCAGCAAAACAACTCAGCGTGTGGAGAAGAAGCCGAGAAGGCCCAAGCCTAAAGTCCATATATGAATCCACGACATTCGTCTTCACCAATTTGCTTGCTCTCCAGTTCTTACCAGGCCTCTGCAGGTACCGCCCTCCGAAAAGCCTTCGCTAACAGTGTGGTCTCATCCCCCGGGTTGGGTTCTTCCAACTATACCTAGGTACCGAGGTACACCACGTCCCTTGTGCGCATCACCGCGTAAGTTCCATTCTGGAGCCGCCTGACTCGGATGAAGGACAAACCCAAGGGGAAATCTCCAACTCCCAAACTCAAACACCCGATCCTTGCAACTTTTACTATATGGGTGTGTATTTGGACAGCTTCAATCACCCCACCACAGGGGTATCAAGATATGCATAACAGCACATTTCTCCAACAAGTAAAACATCGGCAGATGCTCTTACGTCTCGTAAAAAACGTGAGTTCGATTGAACTAAACATGCCTTTATCAAGCGGTGTTGGACGTTTTGAGGACGGCTGCTCCGTTGACGGCTTGTCGAGGTTCGTCACTGGGAACAGGCACTGGTGACGGGCTCCACCGCAGGTTCGTATCAATACAAGACATCCTTCAGTTTTACCAGACGATATATCCCAAGGATATAATATAAGTGGTCCCCCGGCTGTATTAGGAGGGATACATTCCTCGCAGATATGAGATGTAATGATCTTGGTTTTTTTCTAAAACGAAAGCTACCTACCTACCTATCTATCAGCGGCTGCCCAACCAGAGGATACTGGGACTTGCAGTGCTTGTCGTCTTTTGGGGTAGTAGTATCGTCAATGGGCAGCTTTTCCCCAACTAGTCACAGAATCTTTGTGGCTTGGCTGGAGTGGAGGGTAATTACCATCGACGGTATCCGGAAAGTTTTGGTTTCTTTTTTATTGGTATTTTTGAATTCTTCGGTCCTGAGGGGGTGCAGCGTTATTGTCCAGGCATGGGATATCAACTCTAGGCTTTTTTTTAGACGACGGCTCCCGACGTTGTCTGGCTTGGGCTTGTGTGCCCAAGGGTTGACTGTTGGCTTGAAAATCTGCCTGGCTGCATTCCGTCACGCACTCTTATCAGCGGGCGGGGATTGCCTGATTCCTGATGTGCAATTAGCGGTATGTTCCGTACAGTCCGGGGTACCAATGTATCATTCCCCCCATCGTACAGTGCGTTATACCCATAATACGCCCTTTTTGACCTCATTTACACGGTCGGGGCGGCAGTATATGTGGCAGTGTGCATATGAGGGGTCGCAGATGGGCGTTGCAGAGTGGCGGTGCCGCGGGGTGTGGTGACTGCAGCAACCCTAGCGCACGATGCTGTGTCACGATCTCATGGGGTTGTGTTGCGCCACAGAGTATTCTCTTTTTTTTCTCTCTCCGTCCTTTCCTCACATCTCACATCACTGAAGGAGTCCCACTGTATCTTCAATCTCTGAACTCCCTCGGTACCTAGCGTGCCTCCTGGAACATAGCAACTACCTATTTTTCCTCTTTGTAACCGGGCCACCCTTACACCGCTTTTCCAGAGTCTAGCGATCGATATTGTAGTCAGGATTTCAGACAACCCAATAACCAGAGTGCTATCACATCCCTATCCACTTTTGCAATTCCCTCTTGGCTACCTACCTAGCTTTAGGGCTCGGCAAGACATATTCTGCTTGCCAGGTCAATATTCGCAGCACTCGGCCCTCAGCCGACACACCTAGACATTAGGCCTGCCAGGTCAGTATGATCTCTCGTAACCAAATAACGGTAAAGTAGAAGAGCTAACCAAAATCATCAGTCTCAGCCTCATCATGTCCGACCAGGTGCAGCTTCAATCCGACATCGGTTCCCTCGGACTCAGCGGTCTGGGGGCTTTCAGCCATGTCCTGGCCGCCCTGTCCGCTGACGACATTGCACCCATGGCAACTCTTCAAATGGAGCAGCTTGGGTCTAAATTCAATGTCAATGGCCCCGTTGCGGCAAACGTTACCGCGTCCTTGGCCCGTGTCTCTGCTCGTCCGCTCGGCCGTCTCGCCTTGTCGGTAGGATGGCGCAAGGGCGACTCGGTGTCATTGTTGGCAGAGTCTGCGGGGGGCCAGGCCGTCTCGCTGCTCTCCGTCTGCCTCACAAATCTTTATCGAAAGGAGGCGGTGGGAGAAATCCTCAAAAGACTCTGTGACCAGATGCTGCCAAAACAGTTCGCCATTGCTGGCGTGGCCCAGCTGGCAGACGTCGCCGTCCTGTTGGCTTCGAAACTGAACAGGCTGGGTTTTGGGAATGTCCTTGCCAAACAGGCGGTCAGGGTCCTGTCTGTCTACGAGAGCCTTAGGGTGCAGGCCCCTCAGGACCTGCTTGAGACCCCAAGTGTGGAGTCTATGATAAACGTCTTTGAATGTCTCAGCTGCCTGACTGAGGAGGGCTCCATAATCCGCATCAGAGGAACCTTCGGAACCGTCCTCATTCTGGGAATTATTCTGTTCATGTTCCCACTTGATGCCGTTGTAACAGTGGAGTCATTTATTATCCACGAGGGGCCCAACCGCCGGATAATGATTGAGATTTCCGCCGCCGAAGCAACACAGGTTCACGTGGAGAAGGAGCTCGCCCAACCGCCGTTTCTGGCACTGCCGGTCAAGTCACCCGAGGCGCACGAGAAGATCAAAGGCTGCAGTTCATTTGAGTGGCAAGGGTGGCTTGCCAGAAAACTAGAGCTGGAATTTGCTAGATTTGGGGTAACCTGTACCCAAGACGTGCTGGTTTCGTGCTGCAATATGCTTGTGGTCCTGGCACCCAGGTACCGACGCGATTATCTTTTAAAGGACGAGATCAACATGCCCAGCAGAGGAATCGAAGGGCTGCTGGGTCCGTACTCGAGAAATAGAATAGAACGTGTCTGCGAAGCCGTCTTTGGCGCAATACCCAACGAGACCAGCACGGATATCGAAGTGGCATGGGGAGAATTTGTTTCAACCTTGGAGCAAGCGGTAGTGAGGGTGATCTGCACATGCTCGAAATGCAACTTCAGCAAGGGCTGGCGTGTGAAAAGAATCACTAATATGCAAATCTTGTGTCGACGCCACCAGCTCTGGGAGACTGTCGGGAGGGTTGTAACAGCTGGCCTGTACTGTTTGCCCGTCAATGTCGGCACTTCCATTGCTATCCCAGGAGATCTTCCACCGAATGTCGTTGGAGAAATTGTCTCGCGAGCCTTCGACGCCGAGGGCATGTATATGGATGGAACCACCAAAGTCTTTCTGAACGCAGAGCTAGCCACGTTCTCGGCGAGGAATTCAGGCTCTCTCGGCCGCAGCTCCGGGGCAAGCACGATTTTTCCGACGGTGCTCGAGACACTGGAAGTTAGTCAAGATGGCTCATTTACCTTTGAGCTCGTCGACGGCTTGTTTATGTGGCAAAATCGCTATTACTACGCGCTCAGCAGCCACGGGGGATCCCGGGCCAGAGCAAAAATCTCACTACA
>Ga0247781_1000521_pt1 | contig 12003 bp, 12 predicted proteins | sample UWRJL184509B5_FD_179922 | JGI IMG/M metagenome (GOLD analysis project Ga0247781, IMG submission 179922) | Plant litter microbial communities from Arlington Agricultural Research Station in Wisconsin, United States - UWRJ-L184-509B-5 | ecosystem: Environmental > Terrestrial > Plant litter >...
CGGCCACCTCGGTGTCGCCGGGCGAGGCACCGGCGCCGACCACGGTCCAGCCGGCCGCCCGGGCACGACGGACGATCTCGCCGAGCAGCCGGGTCTTGCCGATCCCCGACTCGCCGGCGAGGAACAGCAGCTCCCCGGTGGCCTCGGCGAGCCGCCGGTCGGCCAGGGCGAGCAGGTCCGCCCGGCCGATGATTACGGGGCTGGCCACCACGTTCGCGACTCTAGGTCAGACGACCGGGCCTTGATAGGTGCTGTGACCGATGTCCGACGGTCCCGGCGCGAGGAATCTGGGGACATGGCGAAATTCATGGACGTTCACAGCGGGTTCCACGGGGTCACGGCGGAGCAGCTCGATGCGGCGCACGACGCCGATCTGAAGATCGAGGCGGACGAGGGCGTGCACTTCGAGCAGGCCTGGCTCGACCCGGAGCAGGGCAAGGTGTTCTGTCTCAGCACGGGTCCGAGCAAGGAGGCCGTGCTGCGCATCCACGAGCGCGCCGGGCATCCGACGACAGAGATCTACGAGATCGCGGCCGAGGCCTGAGAGCCGGGGGCCGCCCGCCCGGCGGGCGGCCTCTCCGCGACCCGGGACAGCCGCAGCCACACCACGAAACCCCACACCACGAAACCCCAGATCACGAAACCCCAGATCACGAACCCGCCGTACACGGCGTAGAGGATCGCTGCGGGGTTCGCTCCTCGTCCGGTTCAGGAGACACCGGGCATAGTGGTGTCCGTGACACAGCCCTTCTGCCCGACCGAAACCCGGCTCTACGAGGACGGGAAGGTCATCGCCAAGGACTTCGCGTACGAGAAGGCCGCTGGTTTGCTCGACGAACATCCCCACGCGGTGCTCTGGCTCGACCTGTTCGACCCCGACACCGACGACCTGGCCGTGGTCGCGAAGCAGTTCCAGCTGCACCCGCTGGCCGTCGAGGACGCGGTCGTCGACCACGAGCGCCCCAAGCTCGACCGTTACCCCCATCACGTGTTCCTCAACGTCTACGCGGTCGACATCGCCACCAAGGACTCCGAGACGCAGTTCGGCAAGACCGAGCTCAGCGCGTTCGTCACACCGCAGGCCCTCATCACGGTCCGCAAGTCGCCCAGCGACACCAGCCGATTCGTCGAGCACTGGGACGCGGACGGCCGGCTGGGCACCTCCACCGGGGTCGGCCTCCTGCTCTACGGCCTGCTCGACGTGGTGGTCGACGGGCAGTACGCGGCCGTCCAGCGCCTCGACACGGCGATGGACAAGGTCGAGGACCCGTTCCTCGAGGAGGGCGGGGCGCCCCGGGCGATCCGCATGCGCGGGATCCGCCAGCGCAAGCTGCTGGCCGCGCTGCGCCGCGCCGTGGAGCCGATGCCCGAGCTGGTCAGCCAGGCGATGCGCGCCGACCTGGGCCTGGTCGACGCGAGCCTGCGCCCCTACTACCGCGACGTCGAGGACCATGCCCAGCACACCGTCGACGAGGTCGAGCACCTGCGCGACCGGATCAACTCGCTGCTGCAGGACGACCTGGCCGAGCAGGGGAACGCGCTCAACGACACCACCCGCAAGCTGGCGGCGTGGGCGGCGATCATCGCCGTACCGACCGCGGTCACCGGTTTCTTCGGCCAGAACCTGCCCTACCCGGGCTACGAGCGGTTCTGGGGTTTCGTGCTGAGCACGATCCTGATCGTGTTCGTCTCCGTCGTTCTCTACCTCTATCTGAAGCGGCGCAACTGGCTCTGATCGTTCGTGTCCCCCGCACGTCGCACCGCTGGCGTAACTCCCGGGTGATCTGCGGGGGAGGGGCGCATTTTAGGGTAGGCCCGTGCGCGACATCGCCGTTTTCTCCGGATCCGCCCATCCCGACCTGGCCGCCGAGATTTGTGAGCACCTCGGAGTGCCGTTGCTGCCGACCCGGGTGTCCCGTTTCGCGAACGACTGCATCGAGGTGCAACTGCAGGCCAACTGCCGTGAACGGGACGTCTTCCTGATCCAGCCGCTCGTTCCGCCCGTACAGGAAAATCTTGTCGAACTGCTCTTCATGCTCGACGCGGCCCGCGGTGCGTCGGCGGGGCGCATCACGGTGGTGCTGCCGCATTATGCCTACGCCCGCAGCGACAAGAAGGACGCCCCTCGCATCTCGATCGGTGGTCGCCTCGTCGCCGACCTGCTCACGACGGCCGGCGCCGACCGGGTGCTCGCGATGACCCTGCACTCGCCGCAGGTGCACGGCTTCTTCAACATCCCGGTCGACCACCTGCACGCGTTGCAGGAGCTGGCCCGGCACTTCCGGCAGTACGACCTGAGCAATGCCGTGGTCGTGTCGCCCGATCTGGGGAACGCGAAGGAGGCGGCCGCTTTCGCCCGGCTGCTCGGGATCGACGTGGCGGCGGGGGCCAAGCAGCGTTACGCCGACGACAAGGTGATCATCAGCACGGTGATCGGCGACGTGGCCGACCGTGACGTGATCGTGCTGGACGACGAGATCGCCAAGGGCAGCACAGTCTTCGAGTTGCTGGACCGGCTGCGTGAACGCGACGTCCGCAGTGTCCGGGTGGCCTGCACGCACGGGCTCTTCGCCGCGAACGCGGTGGAGCGCCTCTCGGCCGAGAAGGAGATCGAGGAGATCGTCTGCACCAACACAGTGCCGATCCCGCCGATGAACCGCACGGAGAAGCTGACGATCCTGTCGGTCGCGCCGGCGCTGTCCGAGGCAATGCGTCGGATCCACAACGGGGAGTCGGTCAGCGCGTTGTTCGCCTGAGCGTTTCACCGTCCGCCGCTCTTCCTCCGCATTCGCCGAGATCCTTCCGCGGTTCGTCCCGGGAAAGGTTGCAAACCTGGCGAACCGACCGCATGAGGGGCGTATCGAGCGGATCATGTCGTCATGGGTGTCATGGCTTACCCCCTCCGATACGCGCTCGCCGACCTAGCCCTGGCTCTCAGCCGGGTTTCGCACGATCCCGCCGCCGTGCAGTCCACTGCTGCCCGCGCCGCCGCCGACATGATCGGTGACGGTGCCGGTATCCAGTTGCTGCGCGACGACGGCCGCTACGACTCGATCACCTACCACCACATCGACGACGACCGGTCGATCTCGCTCTCCCGGGTGCTGGACCACGTCGACCAGCTCCCGGACGACGAGTTCTCCACCGCGCTGGCGGCCAGCCGGCGACCGATCGTGCTGGCCGGTGACGGTGTCGAGCCACTCGCGGGCGAGGAACACGAAATCCATTCGGCCGTGCTGTGCCCGGTGATCGTCGACAACACGTACGCGGGCTATCTGGTTCTGACCCGTGAGGCACCCGGTTCGTCCTACGCGCCGGCCGAGGTCGAGCTGGCCCGGGACATCGCCGGGGAGCTCGCCCTGGCCTGTTCCAGCGCCCGTGCCCTGGAACGGCTGCGGGCCAGCGAGGAGCGGTACCGCCGGGTGCTCGAGACGATCCCCGAGGGGGTGCTGCAGCTCGACCCGGATGCGGTGGTGACATACGCGAACGAGCCGATCGGCGTCGTGCTCGGCATGCCCCGCTCGCAGCTCGTCGGCGTCTCGCTGCGCGGCTTCCTCGACGACCAGGGGCAGAAGGAGCTGGACCGGCGGATCAAGGAGTGCCGCGAGGGCCGTTCGACGGTCGGCGGCACCCGGCTCATGCGGGCCGACGGCTCCCGGCGCAGCGTGCGGATCAGCATGATGCCGCTGATGGGCGACCACGGCGAGTTCACCGGCGTGGTCTGCATGGTCACCGACACCACCGACCACATCGACGCGCGCGGGCTCAAGCGACAGCTCGACCACCTGCGTCGGCTTGACAGCCTGGGCCAGCTCATCGGTGGCATCTCGCACGACTTCAACAACCTGCTCACCGTGGTCGGCGGCTCGGCCGAGATGATCTCCGCGTCGACCGAGGAGACCAGCCAGCAGCACCGGTTGGCCGTCGACATCCTGGAAGCCGTCGGCACCGGCCGCTCGCTGACCCACCAGCTGCTCGCGTTCGGCCGCAGCGACGGCAACCGGCCCGAGATCATCCCGATTCCCGACCTGCTCACCGACGTGCAGTCGCTTTTCAGCCGGACGCTCGGCGAGCACATCGGCCTCGACCTGGCGTTCGGGCCTGACGTGTGGGCCGTCCGCGCCGAGCGCGGCCCGCTGGAGCAGGCGCTGGTCAACCTGGCCGCGAACGCCCGGGACGCCATGCTGCACGGCGGGATGCTGCGGGTGGCCGCGATGAACGAGGTGACCGAGGACGGCAAGGTCCGCGAGGGCCTGCCACCCGGCCGGCTCGTGCACATCGTCATCACCGACACGGGCGTGGGCATGACCGACGAGGTACGCCGGCGTGCGCTCGAACCGTTCTTCACCACCCGCCCGACCGCCGCCGGCCTGGGCCTGGCCACCACCGCCGGCATCGTGCAGGGTCTCGGCGGGCACATCGAGCTGGAGTCGCAGCCCCGGATGGGCACGACCGTCCACCTCTACCTGCCGGCGGCCGAGGAGAAGACCGCCTCCGCCTCGGGCCGTCAGGGTGTGCCCTCGGTGATCGGCCGGGTCCTCATCGTGGAGGATCAGCCCGAGGTCGCGCAGCTCGTGCAACGTCTGATCGAGCCGGCCGGATACGCCATCACGGTCGCGACCGACGCGTTGCAGGCGGTCACGCAGGTGGCCGCGGGCGTGCACCCGGACCTGCTGATCACCGACGTGGTGATGCCGACGATGACCGGTCCGGAGCTGGCCTCGGCACTGCGTACGCACCGGCCCGACCTGCCGGTGCTCTACATGTCGGGCTACACCGCGGCGTCGCTCGGCCCGCAGCTGCACCTCGACGACAACAGCATGCTGATCGAGAAGCCGTTCACCCGCTCGACACTGCTGGCCGCCATCCGGACGCTCGCCGGCCCACAGCCGACGAACGATCCCACCCCCGCCAAGCAACGGAATTCGATGGAGCACTGAGGCGTTACTGGCTATCGTGATCCGCATGTTCGCACTCGGTCCGCAGCTGCCCCCCGTGGTGGCTCCCGTGTGCGTGCTTTCGCTCAGCGGCGTCGATACCCGAATCTGACCCTTCCCCAGCAGCAGCAGAACCGTAGGGGGAGGGTGGTCCCGCCCTGCGCGGTTCTGGCGTGACCTGTCGGCAGCAGGCACGCGAACACCCCATGCCCTCGCACCCAGTGAGGATTGAGAAAATCATGGCTAAGAGCCAGTTCATCCGCAGCAAGCCACACGTCAACATCGGCACGATGGGGCACGTCGACCACGGGAAGACGACCCTGACCGCCGCGATCACGAAGGTCTTGGCCGACCGCGACCCGGCAACCAACCGGTACGTGGCGTTCGAGGGCATCGACAAGGCGCCGGAGGAGGCCGCTCGGGGCATCACCATCACCATCGCGCACGTCGAGTACGAGACGCCGAACCGGCACTACGCACACGTCGACATGCCGGGCCACGCCGACTACGTGAAGAACATGATCACGGGCGCGGCCCAGGTCGACGGGGCGATCCTGGTCGTGTCGGCCCAGGACGGCTCGATGCCGCAGACCCGCGAGCACGTGCTGCTGGCCAAGCGGGTCGGCGTGCCGTACCTCGTGGTGGCGCTCAACAAGAGCGACGCGGTCGACGACCCGGAGCTGCTCGACCTGGTCGAGCTCGAGGTGCGGGAACTGCTGAGCGAGTACGGGTTCCCCGGTGACGAGGTGCCCGTCGTGCGGGTCAGCGCGCTCCAGGCGCTCGAGGGCGACCCGAAGTGGGTGCAGTCCGTCGTGGACCTGCTCGACGCGGTCGACGACTACGTGCCGATCCCGCCGCGTGAGCTCGGGGAGCCGTTCCTGATGCCGATCGAGAACGTGCTCACGATCAGCGGGCGCGGCACCGTGGTCACCGGCAAGGTCGAGCGCGGCACGCTGCGCGTCGGCGAGCCGGTCGAGGTCGTCGGTCTCGGCCCGACCATCGCCACCGTGGCGACCGGTCTGGAGACGTTCGGCAAGTCGCTCGAGACCGCCGAGGCCGGTGACAACGCCGCGGTCCTGCTGCGCGGCATCAAGCGCGAGCAGGTGCAGCGTGGCCAGGTGGTGGCGGTCCCCGGGACGGTGACCCCGCACCAGAAGTTCGAGGCCCGGATGTACGCGCTGACGAAGGAGGAGGGCGGACGGCACACGCCGTTCGAGACGAACTACCGTCCGCAGTTCTTCTTCCACACCACGGACGTCTCCGGCGGCCTCGACCTCGGCGGCCTCGACCTGGTCATGCCGGGCGACACCCTGGACAGGGTCGCGGTGACGCTGGGCAAGCCGGTCGCGCTCGAGGTGGGTGCGGGCTTCGCGGTGCGCGAGGGCAACCGCACGGTCGCCGCCGGCACCGTGACGGCCCTGCTCGACTGAGCGGTCCAAGCGCCGGGTGGCCGGTATGACCGGCCGCCCGGCGCGGGTCGGGACGGGCAGTAACCGATTCACACGAGCGCCACAGGTGATCTTCAGCGGGCCCTCAGCCCGCGTCGCTATGTTCCTCACATGGAAGAAGAACGGGCACGTCGGATCGTCGAAACGCTGCGCTCGCGGAACGTCTTCGCCCATGTGAAGCTGCCGCAGGCCGGCATCACTCAGTACGGCATCCGTGTCATGCTCCCCGACGGCCGCGAGGCGATCTGGGACAACGACGGCACTGCCTCCCTCGAGGCTCAGATCATGCGAAACGGCGTGCTGGTCGGCTTCGTCGCGTCGATCCCCGACTCGGAGAACTACGGCGACGGCCAGATCATCGAGGCGATCGCGACCGCCGATTACGACCGTCCGGTCGGCCGTTCCCGCCCCACCAAAGCGCGGGCTGCCGCCGTGCATCCGCCCACGCCGGTCTCCCTCGCGCAGCGGCTGCGGGGCGGGTTCCGCGGCTGAACCGCGGTGTGCCGGGCTGATCAGCGGGCTCTCGGCTGATCCGCTCGGCTGCTTGCGGCTCCGGCCGGCTCGGGGGTCTGAGTCGGCTTACGGCTCCGGGCTGATCAGCTCGATCAGGCGGTCCAGGGCGATCGGCCAGAGCTCCGGGGTCAGATTGGCCAGCAGGGTCTCGGCGAGTGCGTGGGCGACCACGTTGATGTGCTCCTCCACCGCCGGGTCGAGCGGAGCGGGCTGCGGGGGCGCCGGCATCGGGGGCGGTGTCGCGGCCGGGGGCGCCGAGGTGGGCGGCCGTCCGGCTTCCTCCGGGGAGACCGGCAGGTCCTCCGGGGCGCCCACCAGGTGCAGGTGGCCGGTCGCGCGGGTCAGGGCGGTGTAAAGCAGGCGGTGCCCACGCGGGTCGTCGTCGACGATGAAACCGGGCTCCACCACGATCGCCGCGTCGAACTCGAGACCCTTCGCCTCGTGCGGGCTGAGCAGCGTGATCGCCGGGCCGCGTTCCTCGCTGGGGGCCGTGCTCCACGGCAGTTCCTCCGCACGCAGCAGCGCCTCGACCTCGTCGCGGCAGCGCGCCGGGCAGATGACGGCGACCGAGCGCCCGTCGGCGGCATGGTCGGCGGCCGCCGAGACCACGAGCGCCGCCCGGCCGGCCGGGTCCACCGGGCTGATCACCGGTTCGGCCGGGCCCTCCCGCACGGTGGTCGGCGGCTGCACGCTCGGCGCCGCGGTCGGCAGCAGCTCGGCCGCGAGACCGAAGATCTGCCGGGGGATGCGATAGCCGAAGCGCAGCTCGCGGTGCACGTGCGGCAGGTCGGAGGGCAGGTACGCGAGGACGTCGTGCCAGTCGTCGCGCGCCCACGGGCCGGTGGACTGGGCCAGGTCGCCGACCACGGTCAGCGAACCGTTCCGCGAGCGGCGTGAGATCGCGCGCAACTGCATCGGGGAGAGGTCCTGCGCCTCGTCGACGACCACATGGGCGTACGGCTGTGGCCCGGCGCCCCAGAGGTGTTCGGCCTCGTCCAGAAGTGGCAGATCAGCCCCGCTGAACGGCGGATCCGCACCGCCTTCCCGGTTCTCGGCGTCCGCCGGGTTCCCGGCGGCCGGGCGGTGCAGGGCGCTTATCTCGCGGTCGGTGAACTCGCCCTCGGCCGCCTCGACCAGCAGCTCGCGCGAGGCGAACAGGTCGGCCAGGAACGTCGCCGCGTCGAACTCGGGCCAGAGACGTTCGGCCAGCAGGTCGGCGGCCTCGAGGATCAGGCGCGGGTCCTGGGTGCCGGCCACGAGCGCGGCTCGCAGCAGACGCCGGCGGTCGCCGGGGGTCGCCTCGCTCGCCTTGGCCGTGGTGATCACCCGCCCGATCGTCACCGCGTCGAGCCGCACCTCACGGCCGCGCACCAGCAGCGTCGCGGGCAACTGGCTCTGCCGCTCGCGGAGCTTCACGATCGCCCGGCTGAGCAGCCCGGCCATCCGTGCCTCGCCCTTGAGTCGGGTCAGGTGCGGTGCCTCGGGCCGGCCGGTCACGGCCTTGGGCAGCAGCCCGTCGATCGAGCTGTGCGCGACCCCCTCGTGCCCCCAGCCGTCCAGCAGCGAGCGGGTGTGCTGGGCGAACGCATGAGACGGGCCCACCACCAGCACCTCGGCGGCGGCCAGACCCAGGTCGGGGTCGTCGAGCAACCAGGCGACCCGGCGCAGCACGGTCTCGGTCTTGCCGGTGCCGGGACCGCCCTGGATCAGCAGCACGCTTTCGGGCACCGTCCGGATCAGCTCGTCCTGGGCGGCGCTGATCGTCGTGGCAACCTCCGGCCCGGCTTCGGCCAGCAACGGATCGTCCGGTGGTCCGTGGACGCCGTCCCGCTCCAGGACCACCGGTTCCTCCGGCTCACCTAGGAGGATCAAGATCAGCCGCCTTCGAGGGGCACTTCGAGCCGTACGCTGCCGCGCAGGTCGAGGTAGACCCGGTCGGGCGCGCGGACCACCCGCATCACCACGTCCCCGCAGTTCGGGCAGCGGGCCACCAACCCGGGAACCTGGTTCCACAGCATCAGGGTGGCGACCGCGTCCGTGTGCCGGCACCCGGCACACATGTAACGGGCCGCGGTCACGTCCACCGCGAAGATCTCGCGCAGGTCGCCGGCCATCGCGTTGCCGTCGAGGGCGGCACCGTTCCGGGTCATCTCCGACCGTTGTGTCACGACGTTCCTCCGAAGCGTTCGGTGCGGATCCGTTTCGGGTCGTGGCCGAGCGCGACCAGAATGTCAGCGGTCGTCTCGACGAACGTCGTGGGACCGCAGACGAAGCAGTCCGGAGTGATGTCCGGCGGCCAACCGTACGTGTTCAGGGCCGCCACGTCGATCCTCTTCGGTGGCGAGGGCCAATCGTCCGGCGTCTTGCGGGTGTAGATGTAGTGAATATCGAGTCCGGCGTCGTCCCGGGCCCGGCGGCGCAGCTCGTCGGCGTACAGGACGTCGGCCGGCGTCCGCACCGAGTAGAGCAGGTGGAACGGCTGTTTGGTGCCCGCCGTGGCCCGGGCGCGGATCATCGCCATCAGCGGCACCATCCCCGAGCCGCCGCCGACCAGCAGCACCGGGGCGGGCGACGTGTCGCGCCAGACGAACCAGCCACCGACCGGCCCGCGTAACTCGATCTGGTCGCCGACCGCCACGGTGTCGGTCAGGTAGGGCGAGACCTCGCCGTCGTCGAGCCGCTGGACGGTCAGCTCGACCCGGTTGTCCGGGTGCGGCCAGGCCGAGGCGATCGAGTAGCTCCGCTGTGCGCGATAGCCGTCCTCGGCCGTCAGCCGCACGTCGACGTGCTGGCCGGGCAGGTGGCCCGGCCAGTCCGGAACGTCGAGCACCAGAGTGCGTGCTGTCGGCGTCTCCCAGTGGGCTGCGACGAGGGTCGCCGCCCGCCAGATCAGTCGCCCTGATACCGCTGTTCGCGCCATGGGTCTCCGTACATGTTGTAGCCGGCTGCTTCCCAGAAGCCCGGCTCGTCTTGCGGCATCAGCGTCAGGCCGTTGACCCACTTCGCCGATTTCCAAAAATAGAGGTGCGGGACGAGGAGCCGGGCCGGACCGCCGTGCTCCGGTTCCAGATCCTCACCCTCGAACTTGTAGACCACCCAGGCCTTGCCGTCCAGCAGATCTTCCAGCGGGACGTTGGTGGTGTAGCCCCCGAAGCTGTGGGCCATCGTGTATTCGGCCGTCGACTCGACGTCGGCGAGCAGGGTGTCGAGCGAGACGCCTCGCCAGGTGGTGCCGAGCTTGGACCACTTGGTGACGCAATGGATGTCGGCGGTGAAGTCCTCGGCCGGCAGCGCCTGGAACTCGGTCCAGTTCCAGGTCGTCTTGTCGCCGGTCTCCGTGGTGAGAGTGAAGTTCCACCGGTCGAGCGGGATGCGCGGGGTCGGCCCGGCGGAAAGCACCGGGAAATCGTGAGTGAGATACTGGCCGGGCGGCAGGCCGGGCACCGACTCGCGTCGACGGCCGCCGAATCCTCGGGAAATTATGCCCATGGTTACCGAGCAAAGCACATGATCAATTGACTGTCAGTATCAGTCGAGTCACTCTCGTGCTTTAGTCGTTTTCATGCTGTTTGTCGGCCTTGAGTGGGACCATAAGGCTGGAGTCGTTTTTGCGATCCACCTACTTGGCGGCCCTCGGACGGGAATCGCGCGGCATGATTGTGCAGGACGAGAACGGTGTCTATCGATCGCTGGCGCGGGAGCGCCGCAACCAGCGCCGTAAGCAGCTCGGGGTGGGCCTGGCCGGTCTGGCCGCGATCGTCAGTGCGGCCGCGTTCGCGGCGCAGAGCGGGCTGATCGACCTCACGCCCAGCCGGAGCACAGCCGCCCGGAAGCCGGTGCCGCCCGTCTCGGCGCCGCATAGACAGACCCAGCAGAAGCCGCTGCCGTCGGCATCACGGACAACCGCCGTCGTCGCACCCACGCGGGGGCGAGCCACCCGAGCGGCCGTCCGTCAGAAGAAAAGCCCGCCGCCGCCGCCCCCACCGCCGCCCCCGTCGCGCCCGAACCCCGCCTCCGCCGCCTCCGCCGCTTCCGCCGCCGGCCTGGTCGCGGGTGAGCTGCGCAGGCGCAACGAGACCGTCGAGTCGGGAACGATTCAGGTGACCTCGGCGGGATTCGACCTCTCCGGGCGCCCGGAACTGGCCGTCGCCGGGGACCGCGGCCGGGCCGTGGGGCGGGCGCGTTGCACCAAGAACGTGCGCCCCGCCGCGGCGGAACGGGTGCGCGCGATGCCGTCGATGCTGGTCTGCTGGCGCACGTCGGCGACGCGCAGCGTGGTGACAGTCGCGGTGGCCGATCACGGCCGGCCGGCGGAGGCCGAGAGCCTCGCAGTGATCGAGCGGGAATGGTCCCGGCCGAACTGAGACCCGCGAGAGCCCCGGAGCCGGACGCGGCTTCGGGACTCTCCTGCGGTGGGCTGTCAGACGACCTTGACGGCCGTGGTGGTGACTCCGTTCACCGCGACCGTGGCCGGGACCACGAAGCGGATCGTCGCGCCGGACGGCAGGCCGGCGATGACGCACTGGGCCTGCGGGACGATGACGGTGCCGAGCAGGACCCACTTGCCGGCCTCGTACTTCTCGACGGCGATCGGCCGGCCGACCGGCCCGGTCAGCGAGAGCACGACGCGGCGGGAGCCCGCGCTCGACGCGGTGGCCTCGGAGCGGACCGTGAACGAGGTGACGGTCGACATCACCGCGGGCGAGGTGGCGGTGGCGGGCACTTCCAGGCGGGTTTGGAAGTGGCCGATGGCCGCCCACGTGAGCACAGCCACACCCCTCGCGTCGGTCTTGGCGTCAACGTAGGTGACCTTCGACGAGCCCGTCTGGGTGACGGTAAGGCGCACCGGCTTGCCGGCCCACGGGGTGCCGCCGGCGGTCACGGTGTAGGCGACTGCGGTCCTGGTGCCGTACGCGACGTTGGTCATGGCCGAGGCGACCGTGATCGTCGGGGTGACCTTGGCCGCCGGGGTAGTGGGGGCGGGCGTGGTCGGGGCGGGCGTGGTCGGCGTCGCGCTCGGGCTCTTGGTCGCCGCCGGGGCCGGCGTACTCGTCGCGGTCTTACTCGGGATCGGGCTGGCGGTGGTCGGGCTGGTCGTGGTCGGG
>Ga0247781_1000522_pt1 | contig 12003 bp, 6 predicted proteins | sample UWRJL184509B5_FD_179922 | JGI IMG/M metagenome (GOLD analysis project Ga0247781, IMG submission 179922) | Plant litter microbial communities from Arlington Agricultural Research Station in Wisconsin, United States - UWRJ-L184-509B-5 | ecosystem: Environmental > Terrestrial > Plant litter >...
GTCCTGGCCGAGGCCATGGGCATGTCGGTCATCTACTACGACGTCCTTACCCTGATGGCTATCGGAAGCGCGCGCCAGGTGCCCACTCTCGATGCCCTTCTCGAGCAGGCCGATTTCATCTCCCTGCACGTACCCGAGACCACCGAGACCAAGAACATGATCTCGCTCGCGCAGTTCGAGAAGATGAAGCAGGGAGCCTACCTCATCAATGCCAGCCGCGGCACCGTTGTCGACATCCCCGCCCTGATCAAGGCCTCGCGCGCAGGCAAGGTTGCCGGCGCCGCTCTGGATGTGTTCCCCAACGAGCCCGCCGGAAACGGCGACTACTTCAACGCCCAGCTCAACACCTGGGGCGATGACCTGCGCGGCCTGCACAACATCATCCTCACCCCGCATATCGGCGGCAGCACCGAGGAGGCCCAGCGGGCCATCGGTGTCGAGGTTGCCGACGCGCTGGTGCGCTACATCAACCAGGGCATCACCCTCGGCAGCGTCAACCTGCCCGAGATCACGATGCGCTCGCTCACTCTGGACGAGCCCAACCACGCGCGCGTCATCTACATCCATCGCAACGTCCCCGGTGTGCTTCGCAAGGTGAACGAGATCCTGGCCGAGCACAACGTCGACAAGCAGATCTCGGACTCCAAGGGCGATATCGCCTACCTGATGGCCGATGTCTCGTCTGTCAAGGTGGAGGACATCAAGGAGATTCGCGACAACTTGGATGCGCTTAGCTCGAGGGTACTCACCAGGATTTTGTACTAATGTTTTGTCTCTTTTCTTTTTCACCTCTGTTCTTGCTTCGTAATATCGTCGGTATATCTCGGAGTCAACGGCGTCTTTTTATTTTAGCTTTTGGAGGGAGGAGGTCCAAAATTTCAACATTGGATGGGTGGGTGGTTGGGTGGATGGGACGGATAAAAAAACAAGGTGCATACTAGGTTGGCCACCAGGCATATATTGTGTATATTCTTTTTTCAACAGTTGGTGGTGGCCTATATATACAATACACAAAATTGGGAAGAAGATATAATAGGGGAGGGGTTCAACTCCGCCATACGTATATAGGAGGCTGGATAAATAGGTTCAACAAAATAATGGGCATTTTATTGGTTTCTTTATCTGATTGGTCCTCCTGGATATGCTCTTGGAGAGCTGATTAAATGTAGTGAATTTTGAAGATCTGAAGACCTGGAACAAAAGATGCCATTTCGCAGGAATAACACGACACGGCACGAATAGGAGAAAACAGAAGACGCGTCATAGAATGATCGACGCTCGACACGCGTTTTAGATTTTTTCCTTTCTAGTGTATTTCTTTTCCCGGGATGGGATTTTCTACAGGGGATTTTCTTTACCGTTAGAGCTGTTTCTGGAAATTCCTCCGAGGAATACCGGTATTCAATCTCGATAATCAAGCATTACGGGAGTAAAACTACACGTGTAATGGAAAATCCGAAACGATCGACCGGCCATGAATGAAATTTCGGTGTTCCTCGTCTCCATCATGGGAAACGGAACGGGTGTTCAAGGCCAAGGCTTTGAAAGGAGATTACCGTGCGCTACCAAGTTTGCAGGTGCGGATAGGGATTCCGTACCGTTCGGTCGGGGTTGGGGTTCATTCTGGAAGGTTTGGTTTGTTGGTTGGGAGGGTTCTGTACCATTCTGTGGGATATGGTGACATCCCATATGATGCTATATAATGCCATATGGTATTATCAGAGTTGGATGGTTTATTTAATGGATTGCATCATTTTTGGTGACTACGAGGAATATATTTTGATGAATGGAGGAATAATTGTTTTCTTTCTTATTGCGTTGTTCGTTCCGGCCCGTCCGAGGAGGGTTCCATTGTTTCAAGAGCTTGCCGTTTGTTTGTTCCGAGTTGGGAGCTGGGTGTCTGTGTGGTGATGATGGAGGAGGAAGGTCTGTGTTCGTGCAATCAAGTCCAGTTGGTGGTTGCTATAACTCGGGATTTAGTATTCCCTTTTACTTCTCAAGGTTATTGTCTCTTCCAATACTGTTGCTTCATTCAAATGCCAACGGACCGGGTGCTTTGTTATAATGGTTTCGTCGTGCAAGATCCTCGTCGTACTCGTCGTTCAAAAAGGGGCAACAGCTTTGTCCTTGGCTTGAACAATTCGTGGACCCACTCTTTTATTTTCATTTTGACAAGGCAAGGTCGTTTGGTGGCCTGCAACCCCCTGCATGGGAAGATGGGAAACGGTGATCCGCACTGGATCACTATTTCCGTCTCCAGACTTCCACACCATCATGTCCAAACGGGGGCTTCCTGGTTGGTCGGTTGGGCTTCGATTCTGCGCAGTGGTGCGATGCTGTGATGGTGCTTTGCTGAAGAGCTCTGCCCCTTGAAGAAACCCGAGTCACACAGCAGCTCGCACAAACGACGCCACAGTGGAAATGCGTTTGGAGGTTTGAACCCGCAAGTCGAAACGGAAGTGTGGGGTGGCATGTTTGACCAGATTGGGACTTTGATATAGGGGCTGGAGGAGACGGATTGTTTATGCAGTTCTATGAGGCTATTTTCAACAAAAGTGTTCAGATTTTGATCCGACTTGGAAGAGATGAAAAGGGAGATATGAGATTTATGATTGTCATCCAATTCCAGTCCCAGACGGCAGTGACGCAAGGTGATCTGGTTCCGTGTGCCAACTGGACACCCATCGCTCCTTCCATTTTCCATCCCAACAGTCGCCAAATCTGCAAAGTCCAAAACAAACAAATACCCGAGCAGCGGACCACGGGGGATTCAACCTTAGTAAACAACAAAATAGAACGACGGGAAAACATCAAGAACATCTTTTTCTCAACGGCTATTCAACTTCACTGGTTCCCGTTAGCAATTCCCGTTGAATGTGTCATTTGAGCGTTTGCTCAACTTCCATTCCACCGTGCAGCCAAAACGTTCATTAACCTGGAAAGCCCGTGCTCCTGCGGTCTAACCCCCCTGTAAACCCGCCGTAGTGATACGCTGGTCTGCTGGGCGGGCAGCGAACAGCAATCGACCTGCCCCCAACCCGTCCGTCGAACCCCTGCACCTTTTTTTTCCAGCCCCTAAACTTTAACGACGTTGTCCCGGCCCCGACATTTCACTGGAACCTGAGCTCGTTTACCAGGAACAACACGCATCGTTCAACGCGTCGAAACCCCTTTGACCGCCCTCCAACTCGGTCGGCATCAACGACGATAATCGACTCTTCTTCACTTCCAAATCTTGGTATTCGAACGAATTTGTTTTTAATCCATTTCTCATGAATGTCTCCTTCTCCAGCAGCGTCCCTGTCTCCGCATCTTGAACCGCTTCCGCATCCGCATCCGTTCCCGTCCCTTAAATCCTGGACCGCCTGATTTCCCCAGGCCCACAATCACCCCAATCTACCTATCCATATCCACCTCCAGCTTGCCTTCCCGCTGGCAGCCTGACGACAGTGTTGGCTTCTTGAAGCCATCGACCGACTGAACGAAACGAATTCGCCCAGGCATCTCCCATCACCCGTCGCATCCAATGTCGGAGAGTTACGATGTCGGTACGAGGGCGTGGCAGCCCGACGCAACAGAGGGTTGGGTTGCCTCAGAGGTTGTCAAGAAGACAGTAGAGGGCTCAAAAGTCAAGCTTGTCTTTGATTTGGAAAATGGAGAGGTATTGAATGCCCTGCTTCTTAATGGTCATCCAAAGTGGGAAGCTCGCTGACAATTGTCCCCCGATCCCAGACCAAGACGATCGAGGTCGCCCTCGAGGCCCTCCAGTCCGGCGATGGCTCGTCTCTGCCACCATTGATGAACCCGGCAATGCTCGAAGCTAGCGACGATCTGACCAACCTTTCTCATCTAAACGAGCCTGCCGGTAAGAAAGATAAAGACTTTATATTGGGATAATGAGTTCTGACCCGCGTGTCTCGCATCAGTATTACAAGCCATCCGCCTTCGTTATGCCCAAAAAGAAATATATACATACTCCGGAATCGTGTTAATAGCAACCAACCCCTTCGCCCGGGTGGACTCGCTATACGTCCCCGGGATGGTTCAGGTCTACGCTGGCAAACAGAGAGCAACCCAAGCTCCCCATTTGTTTGCTATTGCCGAGGAGGCTTTCATGTATGAGCCATAGGCGCATTCTTAGGACTGTGACAGGAACTGACAGCGTTTTAGGGACATGTTGCGGGATGGAAAGAACCAGACTATCGTCGTTTCCGGAGAGTCTGGTGCTGGTAAGACGGTCAGCGCCAAGTACATCATGAGATATTTCGCAACGAGAGAATCCCCCGACAGCCCCGGCTCGCGATCCAAGAAGGGCCCAGAAGCCATGAGCAAGACCGAAGAGGCGATTTTGGCAACGAATCCTATCATGGAAGCCTTCGGTAACGCAAAGACGACGAGAAACGACAACTCGTCGCGCTTCGGAAAGTACATCGAGATCATGTTTGACAAGGGCACCAACATCATTGGCGCCAAGATTAGGACATATCTGCTGGAGCGGTCAAGACTGGTTTTCCAGCCGTTGAAGGAGAGAAACTACCACATTTTTTACCAGCTAGTGGCTGGTGTATCAGACAAGGAGCGCCAAGAGTGGAGCATTCTGCCTATTGAGCAGTTTGAGTATCTCAACCAGGGCAACACTCCAACCATCGATGGCGTTGACGATAAGGCCGAATTCAACGCCACGAGGCAGTCACTGAAGACGATCGGTGTAAACGAGAACCAGCAAACCGAAGTCTTCAAGCTGCTGGCTGGTCTGCTGCACTTGGGAAATGTAAAGATTGGCGCAACTCGGTCTGACAGCGTCCTCGCTCCGACAGAGCCCTCCCTGGCAAAGGCTTGCGAGATCCTCGGTATCGACGCAGCTGAGTTCTCGAAATGGATTGTCAAGAAGCAGCTGGTCACTCGCGGTGAAAAGATCACGTCAAATCTCTCGCAAGCACAGGCAATCGTCGTCCGAGATTCGGTTGCCAAATTCATCTACTCGAGTTTGTTCGACTGGTTGGTGGAGATTATCAACTACAGCCTTGCCACCGAAGATGTTCTCAACCGCGTCGTCTCCTTCATTGGAGTCCTGGATATCTACGGTTTTGAGCACTTCGCCAAGAATTCCTTCGAGCAGTTCTGCATCAACTATGCTAACGAGAAGCTCCAACAAGAGTTCAACCAACACGTCTTCAAGCTGGAGCAGGAGGAGTACCTGAGAGAGCAGATTGACTGGACATTTATCGATTTCGCCGACAACCAGCCCTGCATCGACCTGATTGAGGGAAAACTAGGAATTCTATCCCTGCTTGACGAGGAATCCAGGCTTCCCATGGGCTCCGATGAACAGTTTGTCACCAAGCTCCACCACAACTATGCTGCCGATAAGAACAAGTTCTATAAGAAGCCTAGGTTCGGCAAATCGGCATTCACCGTGTGCCACTATGCCATCGACGTCACGTATGAGTCGGACGGTTTCATAGAAAAGAACCGTGATACGGTTCCGGACGAACATATGGCTGTGCTCCGCGCGTCGACCAACAAGTTCCTGGGCTCGGTCCTGGCGGCGGCCTCGGCAGTGCGGGAGAAGGACCTCGCCTCGGCAAGCTCCAATGCGGTGAAGCCGACGGCGGGTAGGCGAATCGGTGTGGCGGTTAACCGCAAGCCCACGCTCGGTGGTATCTTCAAGTCGTCGCTGATCGAGCTGATGGCCACGATCAATAGTACTGACGTGCATTATATCCGCTGCATCAAGCCCAACGAAGGCAAGGAGGCATGGAAGTTCGAGGGACCCATGGTTCTCAGCCAGCTTCGCGCCTGTGGTGTGCTGGAGACAGTCCGCATTAGTTGCGCGGGTTATCCCACAAGGTGGACATACGAAGAGTTTGCGCTGAGGTACTACATGCTTGTGCCTTCTACGCAGTGGACGTCTGAGATCAGACAGATGGCGAATGCCATCTTGACCAAGGCTCTCGGCGCCGGAAATGGCAAGGGCTTGGACAAGTACCAGCTTGGATTGACCAAGATCTTTTTCCGAGCAGGCATGCTCGCATTCCTCGAGAACCTCCGGACCACCAGGCTAAACGACTGCGCCATTCTCATCCAGAAGAACCTCAAGGCCAAGTACTATCGCAAGAAATACCTCGAGGCGCGTTCTGCCATCGTCGCCTTCCAGGCCTTGGCCCGGGCTAGCAGAGCACGCAGACAAGCCCAAAACCTGCGGACTCTCAAAGCGGCCGTCACAATCCAACGGGTGTGGCGTGGCCAGAAGCAGAGGAAGGAGTTCTTGCGCATCAGGAAGGATGTTATCCTTGCTCAGGCCGTCATGAAGGGTTACCTGCGACGAAAGGAGATTATGGAGACCCGCGTCGGCAACGCTGCCCTCATCATCCAGCGGAACTGGCGATCTCGGCAGCAGCTCCGATCCTGGAGGGAATATCGGAGGAAGGTCGTCATTATTCAAAGTTTATGGCGCGGAAGATCGGCCCGAAAGGAGTACAAGACGGTTCGTGCCGAGGCGCGCGATCTCAAACAGATCTCGTACAAGTTGGAGAACAAGGTGGTCGAGCTTACACAATCTCTCGGCTCTATGAAGGCCCAGAACAAGGAGCTCAAGACCCAAGTGGATAACTACGAGGGCCAAGTGACAATCTGGAGAAACCGCCACAACGCGCTCGAGGCCCGGACAAAGGAGCTGCAGGCCGAGGCCAACCAAGCCGGTATCGCCGCCGCCCGCCTAGAAGCCATGGAGGCCGAGATGAAGAAGCTTCAAGTGAGCTTCGAGGAGTCGACCGCCAGTGTCAAGCGGATGCAAGAAGAGGAACGGGAGCTTCGGGATTCTCTACGCAACACAAGCACGGAACTCGAGGTGGCGCGTCAAGAGAGCCAGCGTCACGAGGTCGAGACTAACAGTCTTCGCCAACAGCTGGCCGAGCTCCAGGATGCTTTGGAGCAAGCCAGAAGGGCAGCACCCATCAATGGAGAGCTGCCCAATGGCACCAACGGCGTCGCTCCTACTGTCGCCAATGGTCTCATCAACTTGGTGGCTGCTAAGAAGCCCAAGCGACGCAGTGCAGGAGCCGAGCCGCGCGAGCTGGATAGATACAGTGTGGCCTACAACCCTCGCCCTGTCTCCATGATGCCCGGCATGAACCGCCAGACTACCTTGTCTGGGTCGACTTTCATCCCCGGCGCAGACACGATTGAGCTCGAGCTCGAGACCCTGCTTGCGGACGAGGAGGGCTTGAACGAAGAGGTCACGATGGGCCTGATCCGCAACCTGAAGATTCCATCGCCGGCTACTAACCCCCCGCCCTCGGACAAGGAGGTTCTCTTCCCCTCGTATCTCATCAACTTGGTCACTTCGGAGATGTGGAACAACGGATTTGTCAAGGAGTCGGAGCGTTTCCTTGCTAATGTCATGCAGTCGATCCAACAAGAGGTTATGCAACATGACGGCGAGGAGGCTATCAACCCTGGTGCTTTCTGGCTTTCCAATGTGCATGAGATGCTGTCGTTTGTCTTCTTGGCGGAGGACTGGTATGAGGCCCAGAAGACCGACAATTACGAGTATGATCGTCTCTTGGAGATCGTTAAGCACGATCTCGAGAGTCTGGAGTTCAATATTTACCACACCTGGATGAAGGTGTTAAAGAAGAAGCTGCAAAAGATGATCATCCCCGCGATCATCGAGTCACAGTCGCTGCCGGGCTTCGTTACGAACGAAAATAACAGGTTCCTTGGCAAGCTCCTGCAGAGCAACTCGGCGCCAGCCTACAGCATGGACAACCTCCTGTCTCTGCTGAACAGCGTCTTCCGCGCCATGAAGGCGTACTATCTCGAGGACTCCATCATTACCCAGACCGTCACCGAGCTGCTTCGTCTCGTTGGCGTCACCGCCTTTAATGATTTGCTCATGCGCCGCAACTTCCTGTCGTGGAAGCGCGGTCTGCAGATCAACTACAATATAACTCGTATCGAGGAGTGGTGCAAGAGCCATGATATGCCCGAGGGGACTCTCCAGCTGGAGCATCTCATGGTCAGTAATTCTGTCTTTTAATGCTTTTGAATTCGTGCTAACTGTGCAACAGCAAGCGACTAAGCTGTTGCAGCTTAAGAAGGCAACCCTTAATGATATCGAGATCATTCAAGATATCTGCTGGATGTAAGTTTACATGACTTGAGTAGGCGTAGTATTCAGTATGCTGACATCCTTTCCAGGCTTTCTCCCAACCAAATCCAGAAACTTCTAAACCAATATCTTGTTGCCGATTACGAGCAACCTATCAACGGCGAGATCATGAAGGCCGTCGCCTCGCGGGTGACGGAGAAGAGCGATGTCCTTCTCCTCCAGGCTGTCGACATGGACGACAGCGGTCCGTATGAGATTGCCGAGCCCAGAGTTATCACCGCTCTAGAGACATATACCCCATCATGTAGGTTCCCCTTGACACACCCGCAAGCAGACTTACCAAATACTAACTGTAATCTTAACAGGGTTGCAAACACCGCGACTCAAGCGTCTCGCCGAGATCGTGTCGGCGCAAGCCATTGCTCAGCAGGAGAAACTCGAATACTCCTCCGAGGGCGGGGACTTTGACAACCACAGCATGAACGATTTGGCCGAAGTGGACGAGGCTGCAGAGGGTATCCAGGCCAGTTCCTAGGGGGTTCATGCCAATGCCATGCAGGCTCCGCGATTTCCTTCGTCCCCAGCCATGAGCCTCGATTCATCGCCACCCCCGCTCCCCTACACTCCGATGCCTATACTATCAGAGGCGCGGGATGAGAATGTCGCGGCTTTGAATCGTGATAGTCCTACGTCGGTGTTGTTCAAGCCGTGGAGGCCTGGTGGTAGGAAGAGTGTCGGCGGTGGGAAGTTGAATCAGGAGGGGGATATTATTATTACTGATTTTCGGGGCAGGTTGGTTCTTGATGAGAACCAGCGGTTGTTGAAGTAGATGGGGAATGTAGATAGCATGAGTTGGAGGGTGGGTTGAGCCACTTGAGTGTTTGAGCGAGTGGCATGTATAGTTGTTGTTTTTTGGTGGCTTTTGATGAGAGCATGGGTTGATTATAATAACCCTTTTCCGTTTTCTGATAGGCGACGAGGACTTGGTACTTGGTCTTTTTCATGGTGGCATCGCTCATATTCATAGTCACGTTGATAAAATACATGTACACTTACCTATTTGTGATTGGGTTTGTGATTGTGATTTTCGTCCCGATTTTTGTTGGGGTTATGTTTTCTTGGGTTTTTGTCGGTGTAGACTAGAGGTTAGTTCAGAGAGAATTGTGAGGGTTCTCAGTGGCTACACGATTGTATTTCGTTTTGTATTGACGTAGTATTGATGGAGATGCATGCATGTATTATGGGTGGTGGTTGTTCAGGAGGTCTCGATGATCGCTGCCACGGGTTTATATCCGGTTCGGCCGGCTTCTTGTCGGCGAGTGAGTCAGCGTCTAGATCAAGTCTGAGGAAATCTTGATTTTCTTGACCCATGATTCCCTTTCGAGTAAAAGTGACCGAGGCATTTCCATCTCCTCTTATCTCTATTTCGAGTTTCCCAGCAATCATAGCTCACAAACCCAACACCAACAACATCTCGGCTCCTGCCGGCATGCCGTTGCCCCAAACCAACACCGAGTCGGGATTGGATGACCCGATATAATTATATATCTCCAAGACTGTCCCCAACCCAGGCAGGAGAGAATAAGAAAGCACAGTTACTTATCCTCGACGTGCCATGTATCCCTAATAAGTCGTATAAAAAGGAATACAAGAAAGCCATATCTAATTACTCATCTCCTTCGCAAACCACGTCTGCAGTTTCTCCAACGCCTTTCCGCGATGCGAAACTCCATTCTTTTTGGACTTGTCCATTTCGGCATATCTAGAAAGGTAGGTAGTCAATATGCAAAATTTGAAACTTGTAGAAATAAAAACGAAAGGAAGATGGAATAACTCACGTCTCCCCTTCATACTCAAAGATGGCGTCCCAGCCTATAAACAGGAAATGATGAAATCATTAGTCAAGGTTTCTAGCAAAGTACGAGATATAACAACGGGTGGCAACATACCAAAAAAGGCAGGACCCCTCGGCGGGACAATCTTGCCCTGCGTGATGCCCTGGAACAGAATGGGCTCGTGGCCCGGTCCGGCAGAGTATCCAAACGTGCAGACGGCCTTGGCTCCTTTGTCGGGGTAGGCGGCTAGGAGGTTGTTGAGCCCGTCGTGGCCGAGGGATGTCATGAACCATTTGCTTTTTGGGGGGGTTCTTGTGAGCATGGTGGACACATGAGGTCTGGTAGGCAGGTAGGTAGGTAGAAACATAGCATACATATACGGTCCGGGAAGCCCGTTCAGCGCATCAAAGCAGAGGCAGGTGTCTTCTACTAGGACTGGGCCTTGGATCTGAGAGGAGAAATTTCGGTGTTAGTTCAAGAGACTTGATCGGAGCATTGGTAACTGGGGAAATTTGTATTTGTGAATAAAAAAAGAATGAAACCCTACCAACTCGGCTGCCCTCCGGCACTTGTCAAGCGTTACTTCCTCTAGAGTTCCCTGGATTTCGATCAAGTCAAGAGCCTGGCTCTCGACCTGGATGGCGGGCTCCAGGATCTCCTTGACCTCTCGAAGCTTGTTGGCGTTGCCTGTGATGAAGTTGACAAAGTGCCGGGCCTGGGTGGGCGGCGCTGTGGGATCTTGGGTGGCCATTTTTATTGTCTGGGTTGTTTTTATTTTCTGTAACGAGGGTGTTGGGTGAAGAAAAAATAGTGATTGAACGGGTGGTTGTTTCTTGCTTTCTTGGGAGTGAGTTTCTTATAGTTGGAGGGGACTTCTGCGGGTGGTGTTGTTGCACAGTGGGGAATGAAGTTTATTCGCACAGCGCCGCGCCCAATACCCAACCGAAACTCAATTCCTCCGCATTGCATTGGCTGGTGAAAAAAAAAAACTTGAAACTCACCACCTGGTCCACCTACATTATCTTCGTAGAACGATTTCACCAGAAAGCACAGATAAAAGCACAGCTGAAAGCTTGAGGTCGATTTGATATCAAGGGAATTATTCACCATCTCAAAGTATCGCCAAGGAGTCTTAACGACTTCACCACCCCTGAACCCGGCAAGAGCAACAGACACAAAAGCCTGAACAACCTAGCCTGAGCTGAGTCAAGTCAGGTAGGTTATACACTACTCACATGTATATTCCCAACTCATGTCACTCACTCACAAATTCACATAGAAACGAAACATACCTCATCCACCAACACAATCTGGACAAAATGGCCACACCACGCAGATTACCCAACATCGTCATCACTGGCACCCCCGGCGTCGGCAAGACAACCCATTGCGAAATGGTGGCCGAGCGGACTGGTCTCAAGCACATCAGCGTCAATGATATCGTCAAGGACAAGGAGTGCCATGAGGGCTGGGACGAGGAGTATCAAAGCTGGATTGTCGACGAGGACAAGGTCTGTCTTTTTCTTTCCTCGAATCATTATTTTCGTGACCTGCTTGAAATATCATACCAAAGAAACGAGTTTCACTAACAAACCACCAACTCCAGCTCCTCGATGCAATGGAAGAGCGCGTCCTCCAAGGCGGCTGCATAATAGACTGGCACGCCTGCGACCTCTTCCCCAAGAGCTGGGTGGATCTGGTCGTCGTTCTGCGGGTCGACTCGACGACGCTGTATGATCGGCTCACGGCGAGGTGAGATGGCCTTTCTTGTTTTTCCTTATCCAAAATCTTCTCTCTGGTCTAACATGGATGGCATAGAAAATACCCCGAGATCAAGCTCCAGGAAAACATCGACTCGGAAATCATGGAGGTGTTGCTCCAGGAGGCTCGCGACTCGTATGACGAGGAGATTGTGGTTGAGCTGCAGAGTAATAGCTCGGAGGATATGGATTCTAATGTTGATCGGATTGAGGGGTGGTTGAAGGGGTGGAAGGAGAATAATGGGGTTGAGGGGGTGTGATCTTGTTGAAGGCAAGGAGAAAACATGAGATATAG
>Ga0247781_1000523_pt1 | contig 11993 bp, 11 predicted proteins | sample UWRJL184509B5_FD_179922 | JGI IMG/M metagenome (GOLD analysis project Ga0247781, IMG submission 179922) | Plant litter microbial communities from Arlington Agricultural Research Station in Wisconsin, United States - UWRJ-L184-509B-5 | ecosystem: Environmental > Terrestrial > Plant litter >...
CGGTAGCGAGTGGTCCTATCCGCCCATCGACAACGACGCATCTTTCCAAAACAATCGAGGTCAACTCAACACACCGCCAGACTCTGCCGGATCTTCCAGGGCTATGAATGGTTTTCCCCCCGGCCCTAGGAGCGTCGGCGGGCCCTCCCCGCCTCCTTCGGTCGGTCGATCGAGCGCCGGCACAAACCTGTACGCGAGGAGCGAGAGTGGACGAAGTCAGAGCCAGCAGATCGACAACCAGGACGTCGTCCTCGGCGAGCACTATGTCTCGCTCAAACGTTACCTATCCGCCACGTCTCGCGATGGCAACCCAAAACCTCCGCCGATGAAGGCTCGCGACAAGCTACAGCGCCTTACCGGGGTCCAGTTTCTCGAGCTGAGCACCGATGTATTCGACGAGTTGAAGCGCCGTGAACTGACGGGCCGAAGAACCCCCAACGCTCCGCCGCCTCCCGACTATCTCATGCCCGAAGAGAATTTCCATCCAAAACGAAACCAGGCGCGACAGAAACTGTCCTCGCTCGGCCCTCCACGCTTTCGCGATCTTGCCACCGATGTATTTTGCGAGCTGGAACGGCGATATCCTCGATTCGCGAGCGGCGATATACCACGTGTTGGAAGCCCGCTGTCGGTTAGGGGTCCGCCAAGTAGGTCTGGAACGCCAGTCAACGGCAATGGGATGAATGGTTATCCCCCTCGTGGTCAAAGTCGTCGTCGTCCTTCGGAAGCGAGCTCAATACGAAGTATGCGTAACGGGCCGACGCCAATAAATGGCGGATATGGGGTTCCACCATCGCCCGGACTACCCAATGGCGACTATGGGCGGCCGACACAAAAGCAGTTCCAGAGTAACACAATTGTTCCAAACAAGAGTACAATGGTGGAGGAGGATGACGACCCAGTCAGCCCCATGAGTGCGGGAAACGTTCCCCCAAACAACTCGTACGGCATGGACAGGATAGCGATGGACCAAGAAAACCAGAGAGGTGCCGCACAATCAGAGGTAAGTTTTTCTCATTGCAGTGTCAGCCAGATGTCAATTGCTAACCTACTACAGGCGGATAAGAAAGTCATTGCAGACTACGAATTGCAGGTCAAGGAACTTCGAGGAAAGGTGGACGATATGGAGGATGCGATCAAGAAGAAGGAGGATGAGCTGAACAATATCCTAGACGACGAACGAACAAGAGCATCTGCGAACAATCTTGAAAAGCAGCAGTGGGACGAGACAAGAAACAGTCTTGAAAACAAGCTTGCTGAGGCGCAAGAACTCAACGACTCACTGCAAAGGGAATTGGATCGGATTCGCGACGAAAATGCGGCCGAACTAAGGGATCTCCGGGAGCAAGTCGAGGAATACCGCCAGGCAAGCCTCAACAAGCAGCCGAGCCGGGGCGGCGATGCGGAGTTGGAGCAGGAAAACCAGGACCTGCGCTTATCATTGCGAGAACAGCAGCAAGTGACGGAGCAGGTGAGGCGGGAGGCTCAGGAGTTTATGCGTGAGATGCGGATGCTCTCCCAGCAAAGTGGAGCAGCGTGGGAGAAGCAGACGGATCTAGAGAGGACGATAGAAGAGCTGGAGAAAGAGGTGCGGGAATGGCGCAACCGCTACGCGCGCACCAAAACGCAGCTGCGCAGCATGCGGTCGTCGTCGCTCGGCCTCACTCTCGATCAGGACGCTGGCAAATATGTGCGGGAGAAGGGCTTCTTGGAGGATAATGGGCTGGTTAAGGACGTCCACGTCACCAAGTTCCAGATCGCTATTGACGAGCTCCTCCAGCGAGCACGCCTCGAGAACCCGGAGCAAGTGATTGACTCTATGAAGGCGGTTGTCGTCAGCGTCCGGCGGATTACTAAGGATATCGACGTATCGGCCCCCAATAACGAGGATATGATGCAACAGGTGGCCAAGCTCAAGTCCCGGGTGTCATCGACTGCCAACAATTTGATCACGGCGTCCAAGAACTTTGCCAGCTCGGCCGGCATCTCGCCAGTGTCGCTTCTTGACGCTGCTGCCTCTCACCTTGTTGCGGCAGTCGTTGAACTGTTGAGAACCGCCAAGATTCGGCCCACCCCTTCGGCAGAGCTGGAAGACGATGACGACGGAACAGTAACGCCGGTCGAGTCCTCGGCTGGTTTCTTTTCCCCGAGGAGCAATGACCAGAGCCAAGTCTCGAGTGCAACCTCGGTCCAGGAATCCTTGCCGCGCCCACCGCCATTTCAAGGTTTAGGTGGGATTCGGGGCAGCGTGGAATCTTCAGCCTACAGCCCCATCAACTCCCCCCGCGAGTCGTACTCTAACAAGCGCCCAAGCTCTCGAGGCGCTCCAGTCAATGGCAACGGGGCGGGATACATGAACAAGGGTCTCCCTCCTGCCCCGAACGCTGGCATGTACGGCATGCGTCAGCAGGACAGCCAGATCGAGGACCTCAAGATTTACCTCGAGGACCAGACTGCCGTACTAGTGCAAACCATCCAGAATCTGGTCCAGCTGATACGCAACGACGCCGACATCAACCAAGTCACGGAGGAGATCAACACCATTGCGGATGTAGTCGGACAGGTTGTCTCGGAGACCCAAGCCATGGGCAGCAACGGGCAGGAGCTGGTACGACGTCTGACGGCGTGCCGCGAGCGCTTGATAGAAGCCGGCGGACGGGGCATGGATCTCGCGGCAGAGGGCAAAGACACCAAGAGCCGCGAGTGGCGCATGTGGACACAGACGCTCCCGCCTATTGCGTTTGAGATTGCGCGCGAGACCAAGGAAATCGTCCAGCGGGTTGATCAACTTGTCATGAATGATGGCGCCGACGACTTTGCATGATTACGAATGAACAAGCTGGCGTTGACCTTGCTTTCTCCCTCGCTGAAGTATATGTGTGGAAGGGAGGAGGACACATGAAAAAGGGGGGATGATGTTGATTTGGTTTCTCTTGGTGGGCTTATATCAGGTGTTTCTTGGCTTGGTTGCTGCTTACTCCTCACTATGTTACTACTGCGGGAGTTTAATCATTGGTCTTTTTTTTTTACTTTCTCGCTTATCATCATTGTTAGCATAATGGTTTTACTCTCTCTTTTTCTTTTTCTTTCACTCTCCCAACTTCGCTTTGATACCCGTCATAGCCGTTTGTCATTGTCATTGGTATTGTTGGTTTGGGTTTGTTTAGAGCACGGAGATGGAGAATGGGATGGGATGGGATTATAAGAGACATTCGATCCGAGTTGCGTTGTTAGTTGGGGTGGTGCTTTTTATCTCATCTTCTTTCTTGGCTCTGCCTTGTTTTCCCCGGGTTATTATATATGTATGTATATTTTGCTGTTGTTGGGATTCGGGAGAAAGGGGGGATGGGAGAAGAGAGGAAGGGGGTGGGTGGATTGTAAGAATCAGAGAGATGTTTAGGGGGTTTGGCATTGTTGGGGGTGGTTACCTTTTTTTCTTCTTTTTTCTTTTCTTTTGGCTTGTTTTTTTAGTCTTTGATGTGTTGTTTTGGGGAGGAGGGTTGCATAATTCTTCTCGATTACCTAGATAGGTTGAGAGGATGTTGGGGGGAGAGAGTGACAATGGAATGGAAAGAGGTATTACATGATTCGTGTCTGAGTTGAGTTGCCTATGTTCTTTGTGACTGTTGTTTGTTTCGTTTGAGTAAGTTTTTTCTGTGTGCGAAATGGTCCATGTTGATTACCAGGGAAAGGGGTATGTAGGTGCGTGATGCCATCGTCTATTCCCTCCAGTGAACCCTTGACGACTACTAGCTCTAGTATACCCCTTGATATCTACCTACTGTGGACTGGGGATATATATGACAGATTCCTCATTGCCAGATGTCGAGATGGAACGGAAAGTGTTGTTTACACTCGAAGTGAAGTAGAGGGGTAGAGGGTTGAGTATGTAAACCCCTTTTCGATGTCGACCAGTGGAAATAATAGTGAGGCAAGTCGGACAACGTTGGTTCACATATTGAATAAAAGGCGGGCAGGATCTTTTATATAGTTCATCATGGTGTTTTTCACACGGGTTTCCATAATAGGCAATTGTTCTTTTTCATCGCGTTACGGATCAATTCACTCTTGCATATCAAAATATTCCGCACAACAGAACTGGATAGTCCAATATGCAGATATACAAAAGCAGAGCATACCCAATCAAGTTAGTTCCAGTTTCCTTCCGTTTTTTGTGTGAGGATCATTTTATGCATTTTATGCGGTTGGGCTTCCGGCATAAGAGCGACCCAAGATTTGATCCAGTGATCAAGAAAACGGCGGGGCGGACTGGAAATGCAGTGAGAAGTTTGATTGGACATTCACCTGGGTGATTGAAATTGGGCGGGTGCGTGCGTGCGGCTGAGGTTGGATGCATTATTCTGTGGGGTAGGAGGGACAGCCGTCGGGAGAGTGGTGGATACACATTGTGAAACAGAAAGAAAGGAGGAGGATTCTCGTATTTCTTGTTGTGTTGTAAACTTGAACTTGGGGATTGAGGAAAATGGTTGGATATCTTAGGTAATTGACTTTGTCTTGAGAGTCGAAAAGAATTGAAATGAAAACACCACTGCGAGTTCACCACGGTGAGGCTCTGCTTGTCCAACGAAATTGATCGCCAGGGTGGATGTGACTGGGCGTCGCCAAGTTTAGACACCCTCGTCTCCCGGCATTCAATAGTCGGCTGTTGAGGACCAATCAAGAGACAACAAAGTCAACCATCGACTGGGAGTCGCGTGGCGTCCGGGCAATGGGGGAGGATTTTATGAATGTGGAGATTAAAGTATCGATCCTGCCGCACTGTGTCTGTCTTGGACTCTTGGGTGCATGTCGAGAAGGGAAAGGGCAAGGCTTGGATGACCCGAGAGTGACACCACCTTTTTTGCTGACTTGTTTAGCTCTGGGTTGGCAACCACGATCGGGAAGTTCCAAGTCCAATGGTCGCGGTTGCCAGCTTGCCAGGCCTGTCGCGCTTGCTTGAACTGTTGTCTCTGCCTAACCCGTAGGCTTGGAAGATGTTGTACAACAACAGTGGAATGAGGATATGCACAGAAGCGTTGTTCAGTCTTTGAGTTGAAGTCGAATCTCTACCATCGTGGCCTTCTGCTTCTCCTACCGACCTCATCGACCCCTCCAAAGGTCGAGACTCGGAAATATTGAATCCAAAGAAAGAACGGGATATTGAGTGCCAATTCAAGGCACATCCGTTGGAGAACCGTGGTTTGTCCCTCAGCCGCATGCTTGATTCCAGCTCCCCTGACGAATCACACTGACTTTCCTACCTCCAGAATGGCGAGCCAAAGACCATGTTATTTTGTACACAGTGCCAGCATCTTCATCCTTGAAAGACAGCCAAGTTTGAAGGTGCATTAAAAGCCGACAGGACTTGCAGGACAAGCAAGGGGGGTGACACGATGCGCTGGGGCTTGCCCTCCCCCCTGGTGTGAAAGCGCGTGCTCGTGCACAGCAAGGTGCTGGACGGACCGTGATTGAAAAGCTGGCTCGGTCCCAGATTCCTGGATGGCTTGACCGTTTCTTGTCTTTTGTCTTCTTTCTGTCTGTGTGTGTCCCCTCCATCGTGACAAGTGTCTCGGTTGCTACCAGCTTGCGTACATCAACAAACTCTTCTCGACATTCATTTGTTCAACCTTTTTCCCTCGCAGAGTTCAAGAATCACCACCAAACAACAAGATGGAAGCAAATACAAGCAAGCACTCGGCCGTCAGGCTTCCGGGCCGTGAACATGTTCCCCTTTACCCCAAGGGCTTCATCGCTGTTCGCATCCTGCAGCTAATCTTCGCGGTTATTGTTCTGGGCCTCGGTGCTTATGGTCTTTCGTGGCTTGCTTTTGACGGGAATATCTTTATCGTTGTGGTGGTAAGTTGAGCACAACGGCTCTCGTTCGGTCAAGAGCCCTCCACTGACTTGTGTTAGGCCATCTTTACTCTCATCGCCTCGATATATCACCTCGTGGCCGAATACAGCGCCATCAGCCTCTACAACTACTGGGCGGTCTTGTCGCTGGATATCCTCCTCGTCATCATGTGGCTCTCGTCGTTCGCCCTCTTGGCCTCGGAAGTCGCTGCGCTGTTCGCCCTCACATCCTCGTATGACTACGACTATTACTACGGATATACCTACTCCTACGGACTCAGCGGCTACGACTACATTGTCGTTGCTTGCCTGGCCGCAGCCTCTGCTGTTGGAGGCATCCAATTGTGAGTTATCCTCGGTCGATATCGTCGAAAGGCCCCAAACTTACAATTCTGCTCGCAGTGTCCTCCACATCGTCTCCCTCGTGATCCACAGCATCAACCTCCACCGTCACCGCGCTGCCGGTCTTCACTGCACTCCTGGAGCCGCCGCTGCCGGTGCTATTGTTGCTGGCGCCCCAATGGGAGATAAGGTCCAGGTCGTTTACCAAACTGCGCCCCAGCCTACCCCCAGCCCTGCTCCTATATATCATCAACCTTATCCCGTCCAGGTCCAGCAGCAGCCCCAGCAACTCCAGCAGCCCCAGCAATTCTACCCTCAACAAGTTCAAATGCAGCAGGGCCAGGTTCCCGTCCAACTTCCCAACAACCAATTCCAACAGGTTCAACAGGTTCAACAGCAGTAAATCCGGACAAGGAAATAACCGAACTGGTCGACAAGCGGACCAAGTCATAAAACAAGCCAGTGAAGGCCATTCAAGTGTTCAATAAGGGCGACAGTTGGACATGACAGCCAAGGCGCAGGAAGGGTGATTTAAAGGAGCGATATCAAGGCGAGGTGTAATAAAAGAGTAGTCGGGAGGAGTAAATTTTCTTTTTGGTCTTTGTTTCTGGTTTCTCGAAATACCCATAAGAAGAGTAATTAATCGGTGCTTTTGTATGTATGCTATTTACGTTTCTTTAGATCAACTTCAGATTGATTGGCCTTTGAATCCAAACATCTCCCTGTATTACTGGCAGCATTGCGCTTGGTCATTTGCTAGAGTCTCGTATTCATGTCTCAATAAGTAGGTATACTAATAATACCCCTTTAGACATGTTTATCTCCATTCTCCCCGTATTCGTATCACCATCTTACCTTGATCACAACAGCGAGGGTTACTATCAATAAAGCCAAATGATCAACCAACTGATCATCGCCTACGAAGAAAGATATTCCACACTAGATGGGTAACGGGTGGGAGAGATGGGCATGAGAATGACTGAAGTTTGTATATGCCGATGTTCAACCACGTCAAACAAGTAAACGAATAAAATTGCATCAGTTATTTCTCTCCCTTTCTCTGAAGTAGAATGTGATAGCTACCAAGTCTTCGACCTACATGCACGTACAGTACATACCTAGGTACCTACCTAGGTACATGGACAAATCAAGTACCTTCACCCGTCCTTCCCACCCCATATTTCTCCTTCTTTCCTCCCATCTCACAACCCCCTCGTAGCCCTCCCAATACAAGCCCCAATAATATCCACCCACCTCAACGCATTCGTCCAGTCCTCCGAATCAATACTCTCCACCAGCCCAGGAAACACGGCACCCGCATACCCCGTCCACAAACCCGGCGCAAACACTACATGTTTGAACCACGGCCGACCGTCAAGACCTTGATCAAACAGAAAAGCGCGCTCTAGCAACTTGTACTTGGTGTTCACCTGGCGGATAGCAAAGATGAGCTTCAGCCGTTTGGGCCAGTTCCACCAGGGGACGTTTCCCTCGTTGATTTGCCTGGTGAGGTCCTTGCCGCGGGCGTCTAGTTCCGTGGCTACGCTGGCGAATTCCGAGACGGTCTTGTGGAGGTGGTGCAGGGACTTTTTGAAGGATGAGGCGTTGGGGGTTTTGTCATTGTGGCGGTGGTGATCGTTGGTGTTGGATGTTATTCGGCGACTTCCACGAATTTGAGTAATGTCTTCCTCGGTCAAGGAGATGTCAAAATCGCGAGGCGAGAGGGCAGTGTCGAGTTTGTCTTCTACTTGTCTGACACAGCGGTCCAATGCATCGGCGTAGCCGCTTGCGCTGAACGGAATGACTGGGACGTCTACCAGATGGGCTGTGATCAAACCGAGGATTTGGGCAATGGTTTGATGGTAGACGAAGCCTGGATCGCCGTATTTTTCCATCCAGGCAAAGCTATCGTAGTTGCTATGGTAATGATAGACGGCGTCTTGGGGGTAGGGGTTGAAGCCGATGTCGAGGGAGGGGATTCCGGCGAAATCCTGAAAGGCTGTAAAGTCACTCCCGCTTCCCATGGTGCTGATTGCACCGCCCCATACATCCAGGACACTTTGCCCAGGTGTCGTCTGGTTGGGGGATTGAACGGCAGCAGCGGCTGCGTGAATGATATCGTTAAGCACTGGGGCAGCCGAGGCCTTGAAGTGTCGCCCGCTGGCACCAACATCGATATTCTGGTATGACGGTTAGCGCAGTTCATGACTACTGGGCTGCAGAGGAATACTTACAACATATGCAACGTTGGCCTTGTTCAGCCAGGGGAGATACTCTTCGACCCATTCGGTAGATCCAATGAGACCATACTCCTCGCCGTCCCATGACGCAAAGACCACAGTACGGAGAGGCTTCCAGCCAAGTTTCAAGGCCTCTCCAAACGAGCGTATTACCTCGTTCATGACAGCCGACCCGCTGTTTGGATCGCCTGCACCCCCTGCTATCCACGCGTCACGGTGATTCCCGACAACTAGGATGGAAATGTCAGTATAATACAGTCGCAATGGAATTGTTGAGAAAAAAAGCGGGAGAGTTCTGCTCACTGATAACTTCGTCTGGGATTGTGCCATTGATGACACCAATTACATTCCAGAGAGGAGTGGTGGTATATTCCTGCTCATTGTACAGGTTCACAACCACGTCGTCTGGTGTCGGCCCGATATTGTACTTCACACCCTTGTACTGCAGGCCTGTGTTTCTTGTCCAGTACTTGTTGAACTCTCCAGCCTTGGGTCCGTGGCCATTGAGGGCTTTGAGAATAGGAAGAGCATCCAGGTACGAAATTGGGATTGATGGGATGCTTGGGATTGCCCCGTCAACTGGCAGACGAGGAACGCCCGGTTTGGAAGGATAGCCCGGGGTGGTCCTACTACTGCGTCAGTCAAATACAGAATGGAAAAAGAAAATAAGGTTTTCTTACGGATCACCCGGGGCAACACTGAGGAACTGAACACTCCCACGCTGCACACTGCTGGCTTGACGGGCTGGGCCATTTGGGTATGGCTTTAGCCCCTTCTCCTCGGTGATCTCGCCGTCATCACCCGGGTCAGTGTAAATAATGACTCCGATCATGCCTAGCTCCTGCGCACGCTTCACTTTGAGTCCTCGAAAGATACCCCCGTAGCGGGCAATTGCGATCTTGCCCTCGAGCGTGATATTGGCCTTTTGCAGTTCCTCGAAGTCCTGAAAGGTGCCGTAGTTGACATATACAAGCGATCCCGTGACGTTGCCAGAGGCAGAGTACCCGTGGAACGTCGGGACGCTTCCCTCCAGACCACTCGTGGGGTCTTTTTCGAGGACGTCCTCGACAAGTGATGCCTCAAAGGACACCTTCCAGGACGAGGCACCGTCATCGCCCTTCTTTTTCTCAAGGAGAGCCAGCCGGTGGTCTACAGGGTAGTTGATATAGACATCGTAATCTACAATGTATGATTTGACACCAAACTCCTCCCATCTATCCCTGGTCCATGCTGCCTATCACGTGCGCTGTTGTCAGCTAGTCTGGAAGGAAGTGAGATAAAATTGACCACAAACCTGGGAGAAATTTTTGCCGGCAAGATGAGGACCAGAAGTGTAATATCTGCTCCATTCCTTGGCCTTCTTCCTGCTGGGAGTATCTAGAAGAATCTGACGGAGTTGGTCATAGGTGACATTCCTTCGGTGGTGACCGGGCCAAGACCCATGCTCAGGAATGTGTGTTGGGACGAAGACGAGGATGATAAAGACCAAGGATGTCCATATCAGGATGGACGAGAGAGCTATGGTGCAGAAGCGTCGGAGGACATTGTGCGAGTATCGCCGGCGATGGGGCCCCACCCTCACCGTGGTGATTAAAGGGGTACGCTCAGAAGGCATGTTTACATAATAAAGGGGGCTAAATATTATGTTGGACTGGAGCGTTTATGTCTGTGATACTGTGGAGTCTGTTTCCTATGTTGTAACTGCCAGATGGACTCAGCTAAGTCAGCAATCTGAGACGGCAGGAATTGGCCGATTGTGTTACACGTTGGGAACTTTGATGTCATCTTGTCTCAGGCGGGAGTAAGATCCGAGCTGGGTCTTGGTCATGAGATGAACGAGAGGGATGGATGGGACTGAATAGATTAAACTCACCAAGATAAGCCTGGAATGTTGTTATCTCCCACTCTGGGAGCGCATGATAAGCCAACCGCGAATTCGATGTTGGGTTGTGAGTGCCGGGCCTCTACAGCTGCAATTGTCATGAAAGTTTGAAGTCGGTTTATTCTTTGAAGCATCAACGCTCCAGCCTAAGGTGGCGTTGGACTGACTGGGTACTCACTTGCCTGTTTGGGTTTACTGTCAAAGACGTGATGTCAGACGGGATGGACGAATGCCGTGCATCATCGAAACTCGGTAGGGGCGAACCGCAAGAGACACAGCACACGTTCCTCCAGGACCCCGCTGTTAGTGAAGTCGGGATTCTACATACTAAACTGTCATGCATGCTTAACATGCCGCCGTTGAATTGACTTACGCCGGCCATCTGGCTGGATACCCCACCATTTGTTTCCATCGCCAAGCTTTCAACCCGTGCGGCCAACGACGAAACATCTTCAAGCTGTTGAAAAGACCGAAGTTCATGTCTTGATCATGAATTTGTTATCAATCTAAAACAGGCATTTGCGAATGCAGAGTCGGCCATCAGAGCACACCATCCTGTGTGTTGGTGCAACCACCTTCTCAGCTCCCATCTTGTCTTGTCTGCCCTCCACCACCCTAGTCCTCGTGATGCTTGGACTGCAGGAGCATCTCGATTTGTGTGTGTGCATCCAAGACATCCAAGCCGGCTGTGATCCTTGTTCTTTCCCTCGACTTTTTCTGCGGCTAACGGCGGGAAGGTGTCATCGACACCAGCCCCCCAGCTAACAATCAATTACCTTGCAAATTTTCAACGGCCGCACTGCCCGGGGACGGTTCCCGAGAAGTGGTGGTCATTTTAGTAAAAAGTTCCCACCAGATTGAGACTTTTGACGATGAATTCAGCCTTGAAATTTACGCCAATCGGTGACAAGAAACGCTGAGACAGATGTGGCGTTCCACTTCAACCGTCGAACGGTGGTCGCAGCCCGGTTGGCTGTCTTACAAATCGCACAGTGGGCTGTGGCGAATGATCGGTTTTCAATCTGGAGGGGCCGATCCCGGACACGCGGGGCATGCACCTTGGCGCGCACTGCATCATGGCTCACAGCTCATAACCTCGCAGGCTCTTTTGACGCATCCCAAGACACAGAAACGACAGACGACAGGCGTCCAATGGAACAGTGACTGTTTTGCAGACACTCACAGCACTAGTCCTAGCAGATACGACGGCTCTCCCAAAGAGGCATACCTTGGGGACCCTGAAAGAGTGATTCCCAACCTCACTTCAAGAGTTGAATATTGCTACCCTCGCGGGCCATGGCCGTGGCCAGTGACCACCACAATATTGAGAGTATTCAATGGATATGCACCTCGGAACTGGGATCCCACATCCGATCCCCGCAACTAAACTACGACGGAAAACAACGATAAGTCCGAAACAATTCCCAGCGCGGGGGACAAGACAATCGGACTGTATCGCCCTTTGAGGAACTAGTATTATGTGCTTTGTTTTAAAGGCCGTCTTGGAGGTGGGCCATGGCCTCGCCTCGCCTCCTTTCCTGAGCCCGGTTCTAGCCAGTGCTGGATACTGGACTCTAGGTTGATTCGTTCACAGTAACAAGCAATGGGAACAGCCTTGCCAAGTGCATGTGAATTATTCCCGATGACTGGTCGATCGAATCTTTTTTCTCCTTTCG
>Ga0247781_1000524_pt1 | contig 11987 bp, 12 predicted proteins | sample UWRJL184509B5_FD_179922 | JGI IMG/M metagenome (GOLD analysis project Ga0247781, IMG submission 179922) | Plant litter microbial communities from Arlington Agricultural Research Station in Wisconsin, United States - UWRJ-L184-509B-5 | ecosystem: Environmental > Terrestrial > Plant litter >...
TAGCCATCCACCCACACCTTTGAGGCAGTGGAAAGGCGAAGAATCTAGACGGGCCAATTGGGGCCGTCAGAGTACGCCATGTTGACCAGGCACGTCAACTTGCATGCAATATTGGGAAAGAGTGGCTGGCTGGCAGGTGCGATTGGTGGTAATTACCGCGACTGGGCAGTTACGGTTACGGTACTACATTTCAGGACGCATGGTTCAAGGAGGGAGTTTGTGCAAGCTGTAAAAATCATCTTTCGATTCGGTAAAGGGTTGTTTAATGGCCAGGATGCGGAAAGCCGGACCACTTGTATCGGAAACTGTGTCATAATCCCGAAATACAGTGGTTATTTGACTCGTAGCTTCTGCGAGGCGTAGCTGTGGCGCGGTGAACAAGGCCCGATTCAATACTCAATGGAAGAAGAGCATAAGTTTCAAGTCTGGTACTCCTGTCAAACAGGAGGGGGAAGGGGAACGTTAATTGTCACCAAATTGGAAGGTGACAGCTCTTCTCCCTTTTAATGCCCAGACTTGCTTCAAATACAAGTTCCTTCGTAAAGTGTTCATATCTACATTGGATGTTGTATTGGATTGCTACATCGATTGTTACGCCACCGGAAGCCTGGTTCAACTCATGTAACCATTGAATAATAACAGAGCAATAGACAAGGGAGAATACCAAACGGAAGAGGAAAGTACGCGTATTAAACGGCCACATAGTCGTCTTTATGCGTGGCGGAAATTGAGCCGCCGTGCACCTGCCGCCAGCAACTCGGACCGACAGAAGGCGCAGCAAAGCTGGCACTGAAGGTAACATAAAATCACGGTAACATGACATTGGTTGGTAAACAAACCCAATGTCCATGTTACACGAAAATTCCATGTATCCAAATAGACAAACACAAACACTCCTGAAGCCAAACTGGTATAAAGACCCTTGAAAGATCACAACATCTCGACTTTCCATCACAACATCTCAACAACAACTCCCACCTCAATCATTCACTCAAACCAAGAAAACACTCCGACTTTACATTCACCCATCAGCCACACCAAAACCATCCTCAAAATGCAGCTCTTCACCGTCATCTCTGCCCTCCTCGTCGCCGCCGCCAGCGCACAGGACACCATCACCACCTGCGACCAGGACCTCTGCGTCGGAAAGGGCGGCCTCTGCATCGTCACCCCCGTCACCAAGGTCCCCACTTGCGTTGAGCTCCGCGTCTGCGCTCCCGGCCTCGGCTGCAAGGAGGACGAGTCCTGCTTCCCTACACCCAACTGCGTCGACCTTGGATGCACCGGCATCTGCATCCCCAACTAAATTGACTTGATGGGAGGGGATCATAAGTTATTTCAGAGAATTTGGATTTTGATTACCCTTCGAGGGTGGTATGGCATCTTGAGATGGGGTGGGGGAGGAAATAGAGTTGTATATAGGGATGGTCGATTAAAAGGTGGATGTGTATATATCTGGGGGACTTTTCTGCGTATATAACTTGGGCCTGTGGTTCTAGGGTGCCGGCTTAGCTTGGATGATCTATTTCTCTACCACGCTGGTTCATTCAATATATATGTATCACACAATATGTCTCTCTTTGTGGCGTTTCTTTTTTCTTCTTTAAGTTGTTTGGTAAGGCCCGCCAGTGCCAGCCATCTTCATGAAACAGTCCACAGTCGAACGCAGGGGTGCCACTGTTCGTAGTGATTGTGGTGTTAATGTTGTCCCTCCTTACCCGCAAGGGCAATGGAGACGGCATCCACACATTTGAACTGTTGAGCGGATTGGGACAAAGACTTCAGTGCCAGACCTACTGTAGGGTAGATTAATTATGGGTAGAATAACTTCTTGTCCGGTTCGCCAGGTTAGGATTGCGTTAAGAGTACTTTGGTGCCTACCTAAGGTAGGTACAATTACTTTTACACAAAACGCGGCCTAAAAAGACTAACGCAGTTATTCAACATTTTATTATATTTGTCTAAATACCTATTTTACCCTATCAATTTTAACACCACCTTGTACAGTCTTGTAACTCTAGTTGACAGAGTGTACAGGCCGTAACAATAACGCTGACGGTGTAGTCATTCCAACAGAAGATCATTTAATAACGAAGTCTTGAAACATATCCACACCGCTAAACGCACGATAGACCGGGCTATGCTGCGTCTCCTCTTGTCCACTCGCAGTACTTGAGACTGGGAAGAGAAGAGCAGGAGGCTAAAAGTATCGGACTCCACTGAGTCATTATAGGAAATTCCTTCTATCCTTCCTTCGCTCCATAAATCCCATCGACAGAGGACTTCATCGGGCCCTTGCAGTACTTGTCCAAGTGCCGCTTTAGATTGTCGGAGCGGCTCCTCAGCTGCTTGGAACATCTGGGACAAGTACCGCTGTTCATACTGTGGACCGATTTGACATGCCTCCGGACATCCCGCATGGATGTAAACGTCTTTCCACAATTAGCCTCTGTGCACCGATGCTGCCCCGTTTTTCTAGTGCTGGATGAACAATGGTTAGTACACCGTCGTGGGTTACTCGTACTTTCCATTGCGATCGACAAGACATGGCTTGGGCATGGCATAAGGACAAGAAACAACTTACCTTGGCGTACCAAGCTCCTTTACCACCGAAGAGCCAGAGGCCTCTGATATTGAGTTCAAGAGTCTAGGAGCTCGCACTTCGGAGCCGTTTAACTCGTGACTGGACACGACATTTGGAGGGCAAGACTCGCTGGAGTCATTGTCACCACTGCTTCCCAAAGTGTACATTCGAGTCGTCTCGAGCTTGGTTGCGAGGTAGCTCGAGATGGGGAAATTCGGCTCCCAGTCACCGCTCTGCTCTTCCACCTGAGGCAGTGTCGCCGACAAAATGTCGCGACCTTCGCGTGCACAGTCGACCACTCCAAACCCTCCCAAGTCCCATGTCCCTACACCCTCGTGGTGCGCTTGGCCCACCCCACCCCACCGCCAGTGTTCGAAGAGCGACGGATCAAAGGACCCGGTCCTACCATCACGGTTGTATTCTAGCCCGGTCAAGCCATACCCGCCATGGGAGTCCCAAAGATATCCTCCGAACCCGTCGTTTACTTGATCACTGCTCCATTGCGCCGAAATAAGGGGAGAGGGAGGACACTCCTACGTCCTCCCTCGAGGGTCCCAGTATTCCGGAAGGAAAATATGAACAGTACCAAACTATTAGACCATCCAGTCAATCAGCCATCACCACAAGAAGGAAGGATTATGTGTATTACTTACACCCCGGGTGAGTCTTGGTAAATCGACTCTTGGCCGGTGTCAACAACTGTCGTCAGTTCTGATGGAGGATGAATTGTCAGGAACAAGATGAAAGTGCGGGGGTTGCAGTTTTAACTCGCAGACCGACCCCGACTGCCAGGAGGTAATGTGCCTCAGAGGCCGCACGGCATATCATTGCCCCGGAATATTGGGCTCCCGACCAATGAGAGATTAGATTTTCGCCTCATGCAGCACTGCCCACCCTGCTTTGCCCCGTTTCAATGCGGAAAGCCTCTTGGCTCACAGTTCAGACCGGCAGACTGTGCCATCCACCAGCACTCGGACAATCCTTTTCAGTGGCCTGCCGCCTCAGACTGCACTTCAGAGGACACGTAGGTTTGTCCGACACATCAGCATCACACATTATCGGGCCTTCACACAGGCCACACAGGCCTCACTTCCCGCTGCCAGCTCCTCACGAATTGCCAGCAAGACGAGCTCACGGAAGGTGCACACAGTTATCACGTGAACCTTTGTGGCGGGCCGCTACGGTTTGAGGAACCCAGTCCTCACAGCGTGGCTCACCTCACAAAACATCCGAATCATCCCGCATTCTCAACAATGGGCTAAGAACTGAAAATGAGGACCGGCATGTGTGTTATGAGACCATGAGCCTCACAATCCTTCATTCAGTCAAGATAAGACTCTGGGAAACATTCGGCCAAAGATAAAGACGCAATGGATCGTCACCTTTCTTGTTTCTGTTGATGTGAAATATTCGCAACAGAACCTTGACTAACTCATGTATCTGACCACCTGAGACTGTATTACTCAATCCAAGCATCCGATACCATGGGATTCAACACATCGAAGATAAAGTCTCAAAACACCCCTCCGTCGCCTTTCAAGTGCTACGCGCACAACGGAAGTTAGTCCCCACAACCAACCACTCCTTTGAGTCAATACCCGCTGAACTCTCCAGCCCCTATAACATACTAGAGGTAGCAACCCCGTACTTACAAATGACATATCCAGACGCCCCGTTTCACCAAAGCTTGCAGGTTTCCAGTCCCGGCAATTTCTACCAGTGCCGCATTGGACATGAAGATCCTCGCCACGCCTTCCATGCCCGGGTTATGAGGCCCTCTAACCCTTGGGGTCTTCTGACCAACGGGGCTGGTTCCAGGGCTCGAAATACCATGTGCGACTATTACGCAGCGCGTAAGTGCCTCCTCGATATCTCTAATCCACCTTGAACTTCTCGACAAGGTCCGGCGGGATGGAGTTCAATTATAAACATTGTGGACAAGATCTGACAACCTGCCTACGACTTAGATCGAGGAGGTCCGACTGTAAGACTCGCTAACGGCCAGTTTTATCACTGTGATACATGCCGACAGGAGTGGAGGGCAATAGCAAGATGGTGATGGATGAGCAACAAAGGGGCTGTCGGAACCAGGAGTTTTAATTACAACAGACTTTGTCTGCATCCACAATAGCAAAGTCCCTCTCCATCAACCCCTTGATCGCAATCAATCGATTTTTGGAATACCTTTTAACAGTCTTTTACTGTGCAATTTCTCCGCTTTGTAGATGCATGCTGGCGATGAACTCCTTCCTCTTGACCTTGAGCTGTATTTCCAAAGGGGTTTACACTTTTCTCGAGCTGTGCCCGCGAAAATACGAAACAGGTTTATGCGTACCCCGTAGACCGCGTTGTGATTGAGTGCTTTCGTTTTATACATGTATTTCTGCCTTCATTTACCTCAGCAGTGCAGTGAGGATGCGTGGTGTCACTGGTGTGTCGGGTTACTTGTATGTCCCTTTTTCGCTTAAATCCGGGGACCAGTCTCTCCCCCGGAGTTAGTGGTGTTTGTCAGTGGGGAACCATGCCAGGCGGTCCGGGGAGTTACGATAAGATAAGGAATGCTTGGCAAGGATATTTTGAACCGAAGCTCATTCCCGTCGTCGAAACGACCAGGACGCCGACAACAACGCGACACGACGACATATCCCACTTCACGACTGCCTAATACCCCGTTCCATGAATACTTCAGAGTAAAAAATTGCCAATTGGATGCGCGGCGCTCCCGGTACCGCCGTCCTCCTCATGCGACCATGCCTTCTGCGTACGGGTCTGCACCTGCCTCGATGCCAGCTTGGCAACCCGTCCAGAGCCGTAAGAGGTAGCGCTCTCTACTCACAATTACTCCCATCACAACGACAGATATACAGAACTAGGGGGGTATTACCAGTACAACACAATGGCGGCAGCGAATTCGGCAGGTTACCACAGCCATGGCCTGTCCCGGCGCAATCACGGCTCTTGAGCACCACCACCACGAATAACAACAATTACACGACCAAAATCGCATCCAACAACACCACCGGGAGGGCGAGCCAAAAACCCATGAGCGACCTTGAGAAGCGCGTGGCAGCCATCCCAATCGAGCGGTTCCGCAATTTCTGCATCGTCGCGCATATCGACCACGGCAAGAGCACCCTGAGCGATCGGCTACTCGAACACACTGGGACAATCAGCGCAGGCGATGCGAACAAGCAGGTTCTGGTACGTCAGAAACGACACAGCCGCGCAGTGACTTACACGGAGACCAACTAACCATGCCCCCTCACCAGGACAAACTCGACGTCGAACGAGAGCGCGGCATCACCGTCAAAGCCCAAACCTGCACCATGCTCTACCGCTACCACAAAGACGGCCTCGACTACCTCCTCCATCTCGTCGACACCCCGGGCCACGTCGATTTCCGCGCCGAAGTCACACGTTCGTACGCCTCGTGCGGCGGTGCTCTCCTCCTGGTGGACGCCTCGCAGGGTGTCCAGGCCCAGACGGTCGCCAACTTCCATCTGGCCTTTGCCGAGGGCCTGACGCTCGTGCCGGTCGTGAACAAGATTGATCTTGCGTCGGCGGATGTTGAGCGCGCGCTGGAGCAGATTGAGACGGCGTTTGAGTTGGACCCGACCAAGGCGGTCAAGGTTAGTGCTAAGACGGGGCTGGGTATTGATAGGATCTTGCCGGCGGTTATTGATAATATGCCGGCGCCTACTGGGGACCCGAGCAAGCCGGTGCGGATGTTGTTGGTGGATTCGTGGTATGATACCTTTCGGGGGGTTATCTGTCTTGTGCGGATCTTTGACGGGACGGTCAAGGCGGGCGATAAGCTGGTTAGTTTTGCCACGGGGAATCAGTACACTGTTGGGGAGGTGGGGATTCAGTATCCCAACCAGGTGCCGCAGACGAGTATCCGCGCTGGCCAGGTCGGATATGTCTTCTTTAACCCGGGTATGAAGAAGATTCAGGACGCCAAGATCGGCGATACCTTTACCAATGTTGGTTCTGAGGGAGTGGTGGAGCCGTACCCGGGTTTTGAAGAACCGAAGCCCATGGTGTTCGTCGCTTGCTTTCCGACAGACCAGAGTAATTATACCAAGCTGTCGGATAGTATTGGGCAGTTGGTCCTTAACGACCGCAGCGTCACTCTACAAAAGGATTCCTCCGATGCGCTCGGAGCGGGCTGGCGACTCGGGTTCCTCGGTAGTCTGCACTGTTCTGTGTTTCAAGACAGATTACGACAGGAACACGGAGCAGATGTGATTATCACTGAGCCGTCCGTCCCCACCAAAATCGTATATGCCGACGGGGAGGAGGTAGTGGTCACCAACCCGGCCCAATTCCCCGAGTACGACGACCACCGCCTCCGGTCCGCAACCTTATACGAGCCTATCGTCCGGGCGACTATTGCGCTTCCAGAGGATTACTACGGCCGTGTGATTGAGTTGCTGGAGGCTACCCGCGGCACGAACGACGGCGTCGAGTTCTTTGGCAACCAGGTGATTATGAAGTACGAGATCCCGGCTTCGAGTCTGGTGGATGACTTGTTTGGCAAGCTCAAGGGGGCCACTAAGGGGTATGCGACGTTGGATTATGAGGATGGCGGGTGGAGGGAGAGTGACTTGGTCAAGATGAATCTGCTGGTTAATAAGGAGGCGGTGGATGCGATTGCTAGGATTGTGCATCGGAGTCAGGCGGTGAGGTTGGGGAGGGCGTGGGTTGTTAAGTTTAAGGAGCATGTTTCGAGGCAGATGTTTGGTGAGTTTTTTCCCTCTCCTTATTCCTTGTGGTGAATCAAAATGGTGCGGTTGCTAATATGAATGGCTACAGAGGTTATTATCCAAGCCCAGGCGGGGAGGCAGATTGTGGCGCGTGAGACGTTGAAGCCTTTCCGGAAGGATGTGCTGGCTAAGTTACATGCCAGTGATATTAGTCGAAGGAGGAAATTGCTGGAGAGGCAGAAGGAGGGGAGGAAGAGGCTGCGGGCTGTGGGGAATGTGGTTATTGAGCAGGAGAGTTTTCAGAAGTTCTTGGCTAAGTGATGGATGGATCTTTGTGGGGTTGAATGAGGTCAGATGGGACGGGATGAGATGAGTGTATATATTGTATTGTATTCCAAGGTGTAATATATGGTTCCTGAGGATTTGAATCTATAATATCAACTTCCTACGTACGCTTTTCTCTGCTGCTGGGGGCATCATCAAGCCCCAACAGCAGTGGACCACGGCAGCCCTCGTCATAATACGTCCCGACCTAAAGCCCTTTCAAGTGCTCTCCTCTTCCTCGTCCCGGGGATAGCCAAGTTGACATTATACCGATCCATGAACCACATTATTGGCGTCCTCCATGTTTGCAGACGGATGCCCATTCTGGAGGCCTCGTAGTCATCTTTCAGGGGGTTCATGCGGGAGGCTTGATACGCCACAAATGCTGCTTCGAGGTTTGTTCGTTTTGATTCTCGTTCTTTGGCCCGACTTGTTGTAGATTTGATGGGTGGTGGTTTTGGGGAGTGATCGGTAGTTGGGTGGATGTGCTGGTGTAGTTGGTTGACGAGACTGGCGACGTCCAGGACCGCGTTTGTGAAGCCTAATCCGGGATCGAGGGCGGGTGCCATGGTGTGACATGCGCTGCCTGCTAGGACGACCCGGCCGTTGTGGCTCCAGTGGGGGAGGATGCCTTCTTCGATTTGGGTAATGGTTGCTGAATCGTGGAATTTGAAGGTGGTGAGGAGGGTGGTGGTTGTGTCGATGGGGAGGTGAGACAGCTTCTTGAAGGCGGTTTGGATTTCTTGGTCGGCGTGGGTGTGTAAAGTGGGATGGGACCTTTTTCTTCGTGGGAGGTACTCGAAGAGCGATAGGTAGCAGCTGTCTTGGGTGTTTAGGGAGTGGATGGCGATGTTCCTGTTGTGAACTTCGCGTGCCTGGTCTGGTTTTTGGTGTGGTTGGAGGGGGGAGGAGCATTGTACCATGCGGTATTTGGAGGAATAGGGGTGTTGTGGGTTTGTTGCTGCTCCGGTGAGTGTGGTGGACCTTGGCAATTTCAACTGTTGTTGAATCTTGCAAAGTGTTCCACCATTCTTGTTCTCGGTCTTGGCCTCTCGCAGGGCCATTTCACGCATCAGATCGCGAGTCTTGCTCCTGGTACCGTCTGCTCCGATGACAATGGATCCCTTGTGGGAAGAGCCGTCTGCACATGTCACGACAACTCCGTCATCGGTGGTGTAGATGTGGGCCATCCTTTTCCCGGTCATGATGCGGGCTTTGTCTGCGTCTGAGAGGGCATTGTAAAGGCAACGTGTTAGACTGGATCGGTCAAAGTACATTGCTTTTGTTGTGTGACTGGGAGTATTGTCAGTTTTTGATGCCGTGGGTTGATGAGGTGTCTTTGTATCTCACTTTCTCGTCATGCCCTCTTCACCAACCTTTCGACACCATTTCCCTTTCACCGTTCGTACTTCATGGTGTGCCACACAAGTACCAATAGCCTTTAGCCTTTCTGAGAGACCTAGCTGCTCCATCAGGTGTAGAGCTTGATGAGACAGACCCGTGACAACACCAAGCTCAGCATCAATGGTGTCATTTTGCTCCAGCACCACAAAGTCGATGGATGCGTTGGAAAGGAAGTGTGCTGCCACCAATCCCACATGTCCACCACCTATGACGATGACCCGGAAGTCGTTCGGTGTCGAGTGCTGAGCCATCTTGAGTTATGATACGCCTGGCGTAAGAAGACCGTAAACAAGACGGATGGCAGATCGGGAGCGTTTATGTGTTGGATCTTCTCTGAAGGCTGGAAAGGGGGCCGGACAGTACTTATACTTCAACATTGGGAGAACGGGTCAGCTTACCGCCAATACGGATAAGGCACATGTTGAATGTGCTGCAAGAGCCCAACGGGATTCGGACTGGGATGCTCACTCCTCCCCTGCGTTCAGGATTGCTGGCTCTCGGCTTGGACATGATGACATGTCGGACCTGCATCTTGACGCGGATCCGACTAAAACCACCCCCACAATCCGTTGCTGACCATGCTTCTCTATCAGATTGCAAGCCAGTTTCGTCGCAGGTTCTCACAGGAAGGAAACATCACATCTTAGTGTCAGTCTTGGCGGAGCCAAGAGATGCTCGTTCCATGTGGAAAGTTGGGGCGAGCCCTACGGTGCGATTGTGCTTTAGCGTCCGCACCACATCTTGGGTCCTTTCTTGGCCCCCGATATGTCGACAGGGGACGTGTTTGGGTTTCTCGAACCAATCATGGACAATATTCACAACATGGATCGGCAATCCAATGTTGTCATCAATGTCCTAGGCTTCAGCCCCAAGCTGTAATCTTTCTTTTCAATGCGGGCGATGCATGGAACTTTGAGAGTCTGGGTCAATAGGTATTCCGTATTTCATTCATTCCCTAAAACAGAATTCAATTGCCAATTCTTCTCGGAAACAAGCCAACCGAACTTTCTATCCGCGGGAGCACAAAAAACGATCCAACGGATCCTGGACGTTGCAATTGACAGATCTTCCCATGCCCAATCGAGCCATAATATACGATGTAACTAGACCCAGTTGAACAGAGGTCCCCATACGCATCCTTCTCTGACTTTAGTGTCCATTTTCCGAGCATCTGCGCGTCAGTTACGACGGGACTGTCACTGAAACTGACTCGGGAGCCAAGATGACATATCTTTTAGCTCGGATTCTTGGATACGTCGTTCACTGGGAATGAGGATCAAGGACGGATAATGGAGCTCATCATCAACAAATACACGGACAGACGCACAAACTGCGGGCCATCCACTCAATTAAATACATCGGACCTAAAAGGAGGTGACTACCTAATTTAGCCAATTCAAGCGAACAATTCATTCCTGGCTAACGCATTATACGTGGTAATTATACGCGTTCTCGGGCAGATAGGTAAGGACCGCGGACCGTCGGACCAATTAACTCGAGGGACGGAACAGAAATACGCCGAGTTCATCTTGGAATACATGGAATCAGAGTTCAATGAGCGTAAATTGAGACGCAGAAACAAGAGACACTCAATTTCAGACCGGGCCGGGATGGAATAGGAACTTTGTTGAAAGGGGGTGCACCATGGACGCTGATACGGGTCCTCGATACGGTAATGAATTCGGTTAAAATCCCAAGATTTGAGGTTGTGTCTTGCTTTTCCTCCACTTAGGCGTGAGCTTTTGGCTTTTGTTTCTATGGTCAAGATACCCATCATCTGACCCCTATTTAGCAACCGCTTCGTAAACATGAACTCCCCGTCCGATCTCCTCGAGCACCGACCAACACGCTTACCGAACAACTGGTAAGTCGGTATTTAGCACCCTGCATCAGTCTGCATAGATGCGGCTCAGTTGACTGATATGAACCAACACCCCTGAGCCAACGGAAGTGAAGACGGGCCGGAAGGATTGCTTTGTCAGTTGGACAAGTGAGTTTACAGCAGGCGGTAAGAAACAGGTCGTGAACTTAGTAACCTGCCATCTCGTCCTCCGATCTCCGATAATTAAGGATCATAGACCCATCAAAATTCAACCAAACTGTAAACAATGATTGTCAGCCCATTTCCTGTGGCCGTCATAGTCATTCTCACTTGAACCACACTCGCAAAAATCAACACCTCTGACTTCCACCCCAACAAGATCATCCACCCAGATATGGACATCCCCCGCCCACGCGGCCATCCGACCAAGAGAGAAGATTGGAAAGAGCGTAGCCCTCATCGAAAAGGAAGATATACTACCTACCTAGGTAGTTAGTAGCAAGCCCCCAACGCTCCTTTCTATTGAAGACACCGTGGGTGTTGAGGTTTAATCATTACGTGGGAATGATTTGAGGCCTTGAAGTTTGGGGCTAATTACCGGGGATGGTTTTGGCGAGTTTGTTGTGAAAGCTGCGAAGGCAACGGCGCAAGAGGGTATGCAAAGTGGCGGGTTACGGGACGCTGACGGGGCTTGAGGGTGAGCCTTTGGAGTTTGTAGCTTGGTCAGATCATGGTGCTGGTGGGTTCAAGTTTGGCTGATTGGGGCCGGTCGGACAATGATTCGTCGGATTTCATCGCTTCCATGTTATTTCTCATAGGTTTAGCCCTACGCCAAGATGGTTGCCTGAAGGGATATGTTGTCTCACCACGTCTTATGCATGTCAATGGCTATCACACCAATGAAGAGTTGCGAGGCGGTGGCTTGAGTGGTCACGTTTTGGACGTTCGCGGGAGCTGAAGAGACCCGGCGAGGCAGCCTCAAAACACCTGATTCATGAGGAATCCTTTATACTTCAATACGCTTTCTATTGATTGTCCTTCTCGTTCTGCTCACATCTACGCTCATACTTCCAATCACGCAATGGATCTCACGTCGCCTTCGAGGCAAGCCTACACAGCTCTCAGCGGCGAGCAATTTCGGATATTG
>Ga0247781_1000525_pt1 | contig 11980 bp, 5 predicted proteins | sample UWRJL184509B5_FD_179922 | JGI IMG/M metagenome (GOLD analysis project Ga0247781, IMG submission 179922) | Plant litter microbial communities from Arlington Agricultural Research Station in Wisconsin, United States - UWRJ-L184-509B-5 | ecosystem: Environmental > Terrestrial > Plant litter >...
ACCATCCAGCCATTCAAACCGAGGATGATCAATTGTCAACGGCGCGCGAAGAACAGCAGCCGCTTCAACAAGTACATCAGCCAGTTGCTGCTCATCCACCCCGACATTCTCCACCATCCTCAAAATATCAGGATAGTGCTTGCTGTCTGCCGCCTGTGTCCTAAGCGCGGCGAGCAAATCCACGGCCGAATCGCTTACAGGACCCGGGATCTTGCGGAGAACGTGATCCTGGAGCGCCTCCCGGAGCTTTGCCAGACAAGCCTGTGCATCTCTGTGGGGGTCTGCTTGCTCAAAGCCTCCAATAAGGTCCATGGTATCCACGTCGGCGTTCAAGGGGAAAATGACGAGTTCCTTGCCAGCCATAGCAGCCACGTGCGAGAGGAGCGCCGATTTACCACTGCCAGACGGACCGACAAGAATACAAGGTAGATCTTGTTCAACCGCAATCAGAACCGACTCAATTTCCTTCAGCCTACGAACCGCGTTGATGTTGGGGAAAGGTGTTGGCTGCGACAAGGGGTTCCTGCGCAAGCTTCCCAGGCCAACCTGGGCCGTAAGCTGGTTGATGTCGTGATACAGGTCATGAGAACCCGGCGCCCGTTTGAAAATGTCCATAAACAGCCAGGCGACCTCTTGTCGGTCCTTTTCGGTCCTGAATCTTTGCCGGATAATGACATCGAGGTAGTCATCCGGCCGTCTATTCGCGAGCAGAGCATCCTTCGAAGTCAACAAGTCACACCAGCGAAGTGTATCTCTTAAGTTGAACTCCCAAGGCGACCCCATGCTGCCGAATCTCCTCTCCGAAACAACCGCATCATCAAGCCTCGACATGAACTCAATCATCTGATGCTGCGTCTCGCCACCAATCCTCTCGAATTTCTTGGCAGTGATAGCAAGCAAGTCATCCTTTGTGAAAACATCACAGTAGGCAAGGATAAACCGATTGACGAACGAGCTGGGAAGACCCTTCCGCCCACCACCCTGATGATGAGGATTCTGCGCAGCAAACAGCCTGAAGTCAGGATGTCGCTTGAAGACCTGGTCCAGCTCAGCAATGTACACCTCTCCACGATGATCGAGGCAGGCATTGAGACACTCCAACAGCTGAGGAGACGCCAAATTCAGCTCATCCAACAAACACCATTCACCCCGGATCATGGCGGTCAAGAACGGAGCATTCTGCCAGCAAAAGTTGCCGGCCGCCTCTCCCTCCATGGGCACATCCGTACCGAAGAGATCCAGCACATCGGTCTGATCAGATAAATTGATCCTCGTCAACGGTCTTCCACAGGCACGCGCCAGAGCAGTAACCAACGTCGTCTTTCCCACACCGGGCGAGCCCTCCAGCAGGATAGGCTTGGTGCCCTGCAGGGCTCGGATGACCCGCATGGCGTTCATCTTTGTCGTAGGGACGGTGAACTCGTCTCCAGACGCGTTATCATCAGAGGCCACCCTCTGGATGCTAAACCCGCCAATGGTAAGTTGATGCTCTTCCACCGTAACCTGCGGCTCCGCAAAGTAAGCAGGCTTAAGGTCAACACCACACAGCCGGCTCAGTTCCTCCAGACACATGAGCCGTTGAGCCTGCATAGCCCTCGGGTCGACCGCGATCAACGCCGACGGATTCGCTCCAATTGTATCGATATACACCATCGCAGCTCCATTGAGCAGCGCGATCTCATGCTCAAGGTGGCATCCATTCATAAACTGGACCCAACTCAGGATATCTCTGACCGAAAACTCGGTACTAGAGCCTGCTCGGAATGTCTTTCCGAACCACGCCGAAAACTCGACAATAATTTTAGCAACAGACATTTTTTCCTGCCCGTCCTGCCTACCAGCAGAAAACCTGCTATCCAGCTTCGACAAGACGATATCAATCACATCGCTGGGATCAGACAGCGCAGGGACCCAGATCTCAGTGAATCTGTTCCTAAGCGCAGGCGAAAGTTCCCTCTTGCCAAAGTCGCCACCAGGGTTCATGGTAGCAAAGAACTGGAAGCCATCGTTGGCTACCACAAATGAGTTATCAGTGCCCTTTTCAGCAAGCAACAAACTGCGGTGAGGCTCGAGGACCGAGTTCAGCCGCTCGAGGATGGCATCCTCAGCGAGCGAAATTTCGTCCAGCAGAAAGTAGGCCCCTTGCTTCATAGCACTGACCAGACTGCCGTCACTCCATTCGAACAAGGCTTTGCTCTTGATGGTCAACGAGTGGATTGTTGTCTTGAGCGTCGCAGGAAGTTGTCCCAAACTGTCGGAATCCAGCGAACTGTACCACGCCTGGAGCTCCTCAAGTGACCCGATAGGTTGTCCAAGAAGACCAGCGGCTTCCTTGAGATCGTTGAATAGAGCCTCAACAAGGGCGCCGCGGTTTCTCACAGGCCTCTGCGAACCGATAAGGTCCGTCGTCTCGGTATTTTGGTGGCAATTGACGATATTAAGCTCAGTCTTGTCAAACTCGGCGAGCAGTTGACAGACTGTCGTCTTTCCACAACCCGTTTCGCCGACCAGCAGAACGGGTTCGTTGTTTTGGACCGCCCGCTTGACCAACACGTATAGACGGCGCATGGCCTTGGTCCAAATCACTCCTTGGCTGTTCACATTGACAGGCGTGTTTCCAAACTCCGGAGCGTCGATGCGATACAGGATATCCGGGTTAATTTCGACCTTGAATATGGCCTCAATCACCCTCCGAACCTGATCACGCTCATCCGGCTGTCGAACCCGCTCAGCAAGCAACATGTACCCGTTCTCTGCAATCTCCTGTCGCGTCTCGCACTCTCTCAGAGACCATCTAAAAAGATCTCTGAGGGTTGCAAAGCTGTTCTTCTGCTCAAAGATTCTGCTCTCCTGGCGGAGACGAGTGAGCTCCTTGTAAACGGAAACGATGCGGCGGCAGTCCGACGGAGAAGTGGTATTGTGGCTCCTTTTCTGGAGAATCTCCTCCAACTCCCCCGTGGGGAGGTCGTCCATATGCAGTTCCAAGAAGCGCGACCTAAAGGCTCTCGAAAGAGTATTTCTACCGCCATATAAACCGGCAGGGTTCTGGGTGGCGAAGAGACAGAAGCCCTCTGCCGGCCTGACAATCTCCTGCGTCTCTGGAATCAAGAGCTCCCGGTTGTCATCCAGCAGGCGATTGAGAGATTCAAGGATCTCACTTCCACACAGATTCAACTCGTCGAGACAGAGCCATGCTCCAGACCTCATGGCGCTCACAAGGACTCCATCCTGATAGACAAGCTTGCCATCCGGGCCAGAGACGTACGTGCCCAGATATTCGCTCACGTCAGTACCATTATGGTTGTTGATGCGAACAAATTTGTTGCCGGTGATGTTGGCCAGATACTCGACCATCGAAGTCTTGCCCGCGCTGGTTGGGCCTTGTAGGAGCACGGGATACCTTCGAGTGGCGGTTGCGCGGACAAGGTTGAGTAGGTTTCGTTCGACATATGGCGTAATGATGTAGTCGTTTCGCTCAATGGGAGCCTCATTTCCCTGAAGAAGCCAGTACTGCTGGCCCTTGTTTGAGCTCTTGAACGATACATAATTCCGTCCATCAAGTGGCCGTTTTGGTGGCGTAGTTAGGATGGTAGGTGAACGCAATAAATGTTTCTTCAAGAGCGGGGTCACTAATTCCTCCGACTGCTCGCTCAACAGCGTCGTGAAAGTCATGCAGAACCCCTCGTACATGGCTCTGTCAAGGCCGTAGCAGTGAGCTACATCATTGGCATATGTCAAGGTGCGTGTCAAAGTACGCAGACTGTAATGCGCAACCTCATTCGCTTGGTCGACCAACATCTTGGCCTCAGCCAGCTTCTTGATCTCGAGGTAGAGCTGGGCAACTTCATCCGACAATCGATCAATGGTAGAATTATCGCCCTTGAGATATGTGCGAATGATAGTAAGGAGGTCTTTCTTGTCCCTGTCCGGGCTGGTGACATAGAGCTCTGTGAACCTGGACCTCAAGCCAATAGGGAGATCTTTCTTGCCCACGTCAGTGGCCGGGTTCATGGCTCCAAAGACTCGGAAGTTGGGATGCGCTTGAATTCGCTCAACGGACCCAGTTTCCGAGAGCAAGAGAGAAGGAGTGGTCTGGAAGAGCGAGGAGACGGCCTCAAGGGTATCGCTTGAAGCTAAATTCACCTCATCGAGCAAGACCCACGCGCCGGTCTTTAACGCCTTGATAATCTTGCCCTCGACAAAGGCAAAGGCAAATCCGCCGGGGCCGGCAGAAACCTGTCGGTCAAACTGGTCAAGAGCTTCGGAAAAGCTGGCCCAGCGAGGCTTGAGATCCCTGAGACGATTGAGCTTGGAAGTTTCGGTCTTGCGGCGCTTTGCGGGTTGTCCATCCGTGACCTCGGGTGTCGCTTCCTGGGCTCGAGCCTTCTCCTCCAGCTGTGCGAGAATTGCCTCAAACATTTTGGGAGCCTTCCGCCACTCCTTGGAGACTTCTCTCCATCTGCCCTTTGCAAACTTCTTGTTGATGCGGTCTAGGTACTCCTTGTTCTTCTCTTTGGAGACACCAGTACTCTCAAACAGCTCCTCCAGTTCTTCCTTGAGAGGCATCGCGAGACTCTGAGAATTGATTGGTTTAAATCCACCTAGAAGATCGCCAGCCTCGCTCTGCTGCGACAAGTTGACCGCTACCAGATTGTGGCCGAGTGAATCTGCCAACTGTTGAACAACAGTCGTCTTTCCAATACCGGTTTCACCAACAAGTAGCAAAGGCTCCCGATGCTTCACGGCGACCGCGATCTGCTCCAAGAGTCTCTTGGCATGTGTGGTATTGGCGAAAACTTGTTTTCGTGATCTGTTCACCTTGCTGGCCCGTCTTCCCTTGACAAACGAGGCGCGGCCAATAGTTAGTCTAGCCTCGTTGTCGTCCATGTCGGGGATGTAGTTCGTCAAGTAGTGCTCCACCCGTTCAGGGGAAACCTGCATTTCTCTGCTAATAATGGTCGTCAAGGCAGCGCGCGTAGTGGGATCATGGACACCTCCCACGAAACAATCGATGGCCTCCAAGAACATGCGGTCTCTCGTGGTGTCCGTGATCGCCTCCTCTCCAGTCTTGCATCCTGATGCCCGTAATATCCCATCTAATCTTCCACACCACTTGAGTAGATCTCTGGTACCATAAGGCCGATCTATGACCATACGTCCCAGGGCCAAGCGAGTCGAGCCGCTTGTAGATGCAAGAAGACGGTGGAAGACCGCCAAGATGCCGTCGATGTACTTTTGCAGCAGAGGGTATCTTCCGCCGATGACCGCCCTCAGGTCTTCATGGGGGAGGGCCTTGACGTGGAGAAGCTGCCAGAGGCGCATGCCGAGCAAACCGGGCAGGCTTTCCTTGTCGTTCATTCCGAGCTGTGTTCGGACAGTCGCAAACATGCGGAAGCCCGGAGCGGCCTGGATCTTGTCACCACGTCCGGGCAGGAGGAGCTCCCCACGCTCGATAAGCGGAAGCAACGTGCTCATGACTTCGGTTGGTGCTCTGTCGATGTCCTCGATCAAGATGAATCTGCCCTCCAACACGGCTGTGGTCAACACACCAGGGCGCCATTGGAAGGAGCCTGGCTTCGAGTCGGTGGTGTATAGACCGAGCAGCATCTTTGCGTCCGTCTGCTCATTCAGGTGGAGCGTGACCATGTCCTCTTGCTTGCCCAGTTCCCTTGCAATCTCGTGCACAAGCGACGTCTTGCCAGATCCAGAGAGGCCGTGGAGCAAGACGGGGCCGGGGTTTTGCAGCAGGTGGCTGAGGTTTTCAAGGTTCTCTACCGTTGTCGGTGTAAGTGCGAGAGAGCTGGGGGTGGTCACAGGGCCCAAAGGCCGTGGCAAGACTGTCTTGCCATATTTGGAAACAAGAGGGGTTAGATTGCATTGAAAGCCTGTCTCGACAGGCTCCGTCATCTCGGCCTGAATTCTACTTCGAAGGCTTTGGATTTCCTGACTCCTTGAATCTTCATACAGGCTTAGAAACGCATAATCGGCCTTCCCTCCGTCCATGTCCCCAACGAGGCTGGTTCCATTCTCGATGTGCTTGCTGAGAAGAGCCTCCACCTTGAGATCGGATGCTGCGTGAAGCTGGCAGAAGGTCCTGATAGCCAGACATCTGACGGCTGGGTTTTGGTGTGTAAATAGAGACTGCAGCTGGGAAGGCCTCGAGAGAACAGCATATGTCCTCTTGTCAAAGTTGTTGAGTCTCCATAAACTGAGCAAAACACTCAATAAGTCCTCCTCCTGGAAAGCCGACAAATCAAGCGGCTCGAGCGGTTTTTGGCTGGAATCAATCCCTCCTTGAAGATGATTTGTGAGATATACTGATAGAGATGGCTGGAAAAAGAGAATCCTCGCAAAGGCAGCCAGAACCCTCACGTTGAGTTTTGGTGACGACAAAATCCATCTCGCAGCTATATCAGCAAAGATGCCCTCGAAATGGGCAAATATTCTATCGGTGGCCGTCAAAGCGGCATTGGCGACACAATCTAAGAATTTATTTGTCGACTGATCCTGGATAAGAAGCCTCAGCTCGTCCGGCAATATCTCGAGAGCGGCCGTATCCTTTAATAAAGAGGCCCTCTGTCGGCTCACATCGATCGTGGCCATCGTGGACGTCGTAATATGGCCGTATGATTTTTAGTTGTTTTATATGAAAAAAAATGACAAAAATGCGGCGACGTGAATCGCATTCGCATTTGCCTTGCACTTTCAACTTTTTTTTTTTGGAACCGATATGCTTTATCGGACGACAGGTATTTGGTGGGGCAGAAAGCTAATTCGGCAGGCAAAATGAACGGCAAGCAGGGGGTGTGCTTGCACTAGACCCAAGAGCCTCGTTAGCGTCTTGACGTTCAGGTACCTTGCCCACTGTAACGAACGCGCCCCAGCTTTTCCCAGCCAGCCTCTCAGGTGCTCGGATTTATTTTGCTCCCAGACTGCCCAGCCAATCAACAGCCTCAGCAGCTAGACTTTTCGAACAACCCGACTAAAAAAATAACTCCGTAGTTCGACGAACGGCCAACATCGCCAGCAATCCAACCCGCCAAAACCTCCGCTTCTTCCCTTTTCCGCCGTCTCGTCTTCGTCCGCCTCTCCTTTTCAGCCAAAAATATAAAATCCAAAAATGTCGGTCTCCAGGTACGCCGCGCAATGTTGCGCCCGCCAGCTCCGTGCCACAAGCTCCGTCCGATCGGCCTCCCTTATCCAACAGCGCATCACGCGACGACACAACTCGACCGAGGCGGCGGCGGTGAACCCCAAGATCTCCACGATTGTGGACCAAATTAGCCAATTGACGCTGTTAGAGACGGCCGACTTGGTTGCAAGCTTGAAGGTGGGTGGGAATGGCAGAGGCGACATCAATGCCGGATAGACACGTGGATATCTAGACCAGGACTGGTCAGAAATAGAAAAGCTAACGAGATCTCGTCAACACCAAACAGACCCGCCTCAACATCCCCGATCTACCCGTTGGTGGCTTTTCTGCCGGCCCCGCGGCACCAGCAGCCGTCGAGGTCGAGGAGGCCGCCCCGGCAGCCGCGGAGAAGACCCTCTTCAACATCAAGCTGATGGCATTCGCCGACGGATCCAAGCCCAAGATCATCAAGGAGGTCAAGAACTTGCTCGGCCTCAGCTTGGTGGAGTCCAAGAAGTTCGTTGAGTCCGCGCCAAAGGTCCTCAAGGAGTCCGTACCGAAGGAGGATGCCGAGAAGATCATGGAGACCCTGAAGGCGCTCGGTGCCACGGTAGTGCTGGAGTAAACCGGAGACGTGGAGGATATTATATAAAGAGATGTGTTCAATCCGCATGAATGCGTGACAATACCCTCATCCTTTTTGATGAGCAATGATGTTCCCCTTTTTTTCTGGAGTAGACAAGAAATAGGGGCATCACTGTATGTACAAACAAGAAAGAGCCATGTAATATTATAACTCGGTGTACAAGCAAATTATCTATTTGATTTTCCCCTCATGAACTCCAGCTCTTTCAGTATCGTCGAGCTTGAAGAACACTATTCCCCTCAAATGAACATCAAAATACCACCCTGGAGCCCTCTAAAATGCTCAAAGCGCCCGTCCATAACCAGCAGCCAAACGCCATTTTTTGTCCCTCAAAAACGCCACCATACCATGAATGCAAAAATGTAATACAAAGACCGATCCTCAACAACCCCTCCACCTCAAGAACTCACCGCATGCTTCCCATTCGCACCCGCCTCCTTCCTATGCGAACAGCTATGATTCGCAACCTGCTTCCACTCCTCCCACTCCTCCGCCATTGCCCGCTCGTCATCCTCTCCAAGATCACTAGTCTCTTCCCAGAGCTTGTCCAGCTCGGCATAATCCCCCGTCGGCACCGCCCAGATCCCCTCCCGCAGCCTCTTGTGCCGTTCCCTGTCCTCCTCGATCCGCTGCTCGACTTGTTTCCGATCAAGTTTGGGCGGGGCATTCGACCGGCGAGCCAGCGTCTGCGAGGGCGGCATATCCCCTAGGTCCACGTCGCCGTTATCGGGTGGTGAAGTCATCGCAATGTCCTGCGAGGCTGTGTCTCGCTCCTTAAGCACCTCTTCTATCTGCGTCACTGCTTCTCGATCGAGGAAGTTTTTAGTTTGTAATGCTTGGAGAACCTAGATTTCCATTCCTCCGTTAGCCTATTGTCGCAAAGACCCACACCGCAGACCGGTAGTTCTCACCTTCCTCACCACCTTGACATTCGCCGCCCCCGACCCATCATCCGGCGCAACAGCATCCACCACACGGATGATATCCCGCTGTATCATGCGCACGTACTCGTCATAGCCCTCTTTATTGGCCAAGTCCAAGAAGTGCTCGATAAAATACATGATATTGGCCCGGGTGTTCATGTTGTTCTAGAGCGCCGTCAAACAGGTTAACGCTTCCGCCAGAATAGCAGCAGAAGAAAGACTCACCCTCCCAAGCTGCTCCAAAATGCACGAATGCAAATCCTCCGCCATCTCCCTATTCTTCAGCGCATACTGCGCGGCCTTTTGCGCCGACGTCACCGACGCATTGAGCTGGCGGAGCTGGTTGGTGAAGCGCATGCGGACTTCGAAGGGGTCCGCCATGTTGCTCGACTTCTTTGGGGGATCGTTGTAGTATTCTGAGAGTTTCTCCGCATCTGCTTTTTTCTTATGAGTCCTAGGTCGCCGGGAGGCAAGACATTGGTGTCTTTCGAGTTTGAAATCGTGGTTCTGCGAAACAGCTCCCGGGGCGGAGCAGATGCTGCCCGGTGTTGCGGTTGCGATTGCTTGAGGGGCGTGTAGCTGTGTTGGAGGTCTCTAAAGATTGATGGAGCTAGCCCGCTATTGGCAGGCGGTGTAGAAATGTTAAAGCTGATTGGCCGGCTGGCTCAATTAACTACTGCCTCATTAGGCTAGCACGTCCTGATTTTATCAAGGACAAACAACCACCTGAAGGAGGATCCAAGTATGAAATCAAGTAAAAGAGCACTTGTATTTCGTCTTATTTCACTTGGAAAAGGAAAATCACGGTTTTCACGGGACCTCCAACTGCACATCGTACAAGGCATTTAACGGTCTTAGAAATGCTTCTCGTTAAAAAGGAATACAATACAGATTTACACATGTACCTGATAATTATCCTCGTCAATGCTGCTCATAAACCAGCGAAGCCATAACGTTGCTGCCCACCCTAACAGTGAGAAAAAAACCCCAAGAACCCCAAACCGAAAAATGCTCCATGAAAAAGAAACGGAATCCCCAAAAAACGTGAGCATGAACTCAGTCATCGCTCTCATCCTCCACAAAAGAGGTCAGCCTCGCCTTCTTCGCAGGCGACCGTTCTCGCTCCTCGCCATCGTCAATAGATTTCCTCTTCCCATTACTTCTTCCACCCTCCTCGGCCAAGAACCGCTTCTTCTGCGCCTCAGCCTTGCCCAACAACCTAGCAAAGTCGAATTCCACGCTGGAAACCGTCTCCCCAAGCTTCTCAATGCGCTCACCAAGCTCCAGCTGACCCAGCGCGTCCTTATTATGGATATATATCCTTTTCTTGACCATCAGTCTCCACAGTCTGTACTCGTGCTCCTGCTCCTTTGTCGCCTTGACGGAATTCTTCCCAGCCTTTTCTAAGACGGTGGGCCGGACAGCCTCGGGCAGCTTAGACATGAGATGCATCTCGAGGACTCGATAGAACTGCCTAGGCGCAATCTTAGCCTTCCGACGTACTGCTTCGCATGCTGCGCGGTCCACGATATTGTTTGGCGCGGGGCCGTCCTTGGGGAGAGTGATGGACGTGTCGATTTGGAGCGCATTGAATTCCGGGAGGTTGTCCCTAAGGAAATGGAAATCTGCAATGTCGCGCATGTCATCGAAGGCTTCGTTAGGGTCTTCGACGGTGATCTCAAAGGTTTGTGGGTGAGAGTAGTAGAATTTGAAGATGATGTTGTAGAGTCTGGGCCCGAGGCCTTTGTTTTGGAACGGGGGGATGACGATGAACTGGGAGATTCGTGAGCGGCAGGGCAGTTCGGAGAGGGCGAAATCACTATCGAGGGCGAACTCCTGGGAAGCTGGGGGTGTATCCGGTACGCGGAAGGGGAAGAATCCGTAGACGGTGCAGTAGCCGGCGAAGACGTAAGTGAATTTGTTGGTTTCGCCAGGCACCGGACGTTTCTCGTAGAGGAAGAAGACGCTCCAGCGGTCGACATCCGGCTCATCAAGGTCAAGGGCCGTGCCGCCTTCGATAAAGAGGGGCACTAGGATCTGGATTCGCTTGACGAGTTGGTTGACGACGGGGTCTGCTAGGTTTCCCTTCCACACTTCGAATGTGCTGCTTCCAATGTTGTTGATACTGGTGAGAAGCTCACCAGGCGGGGTCCAGTCCTCGGGGACGTGCTTGATGGCAGCCTCGAAATCTTTGGATTTCTGGAAAGCGACTGTTCCAAAATGTGAGCATTTCAACAGGCCAATTGCAAGAAGTAGAGAACGTACCTTCGGGTAGATATTCATGCAGAATTTCATCGACATTTGTTGCCTCTGTCTCTCCAACAGCCTGGAACTTTTTCTTGTAGGTGATGGCGAGATTGGGTCGCATGTCATTCGCATTGTATCGTAGGCTAATCTGAAGGTCCTGGTATCCAAATATCTGCTCGTCATCTCCAAAAATAGGGTACGTAAATTGAGGGTGAAAATTGGTGATGGTCTTCACGCCGCCTGTCGCAGACGGTGCGACGAGGGAGAGGACGAGCGCATCGTTGGAGCTTGTTGACCCTACACAGAAAACAAAGTTAGCTACTCATCAAATCAAAAGAATGAATGCGAATTATCGGGATGCTCACAGTCGTCGTCAGACATGGTGAATGTGGTTGTTTGAGTGGTGTTGAGGGCTGGCTCAGCGCAATCGACTTTCGCGATCGGCAAAAGGTTCGGGTACCGTGAGCCGAGACTTGACCCAAAGGAAATGGAGGAAAATCGATATTGAGAAAATATGAGCCCCCAGGTTAGCAAACAGCCGGTAGGAATGTAAACGCCTTAATTGACAGCCCGTTTGGTAGGCAGCTTAGCTGTTTGCCGTTCGGTGGGTTTTTGTTCTGCGCGTTATTGACCTGTCACGGTTTACCAAAGGAGCGCGTTTCCTTAATTGAAAAAGCTTTGGCCAACTGGAGCTTCGCGCTTTTACTGCACTGAAATCGGCACGAAATCGAGGATCCCTGCTCTATCCGCTTTTCTTTGGGCCCTTGTTGGAACCCACTAACAGGTACCGATGAGTCCCAAGACAAGATAGAAATACCTGTATGATTGTCGTAGATGCATCACGTTGAGGTGATCTGGTAATGACTACATAGATACTAGTTTCTATCCTCCACGATATGGATACTAAGAATATCTCTACTAATGCCGACTCTTTCCATGCGAAATAAAGACGGGAGTCTCAAGTGCACACGTAATGGAGCTGCAAGGTACCTCGCAGAAAGGCGCCCGTGCTAAGCCAATTAAGGCTAATAA
>Ga0247781_1000526_pt1 | contig 11970 bp, 4 predicted proteins | sample UWRJL184509B5_FD_179922 | JGI IMG/M metagenome (GOLD analysis project Ga0247781, IMG submission 179922) | Plant litter microbial communities from Arlington Agricultural Research Station in Wisconsin, United States - UWRJ-L184-509B-5 | ecosystem: Environmental > Terrestrial > Plant litter >...
AACTAGGGAGTAGTTCTAGTTGTAGTTGGAGGAGACTTTGCCAGCAAGGGTCAGGGGAGCAAGGACTTAAGGGGGAGTCAAAGTTATCCAGCTGACGCTAGCGAGGCACAGGAGAACGAGGAATGCGAATGCAAGTGCAAGGCAGCGCAGGCCACCAAGCTCAAGCTGCCTGGTTGCGACCAAGGATCCAAGGGTTGGAAATAGCTTTGTCAAGCACGGGTTGTGTACCGGTATGTGCCCGGGCGGTATTCCGTACTGCAGCGGTATTGGGTGGTATTGGATGTATTCCCGTCCCAAATATGTAGGTCTATGTACCTAATCCGCAGGGAGGCTGCACGGAAACCAACCGCCTGATTGGGCGTGCTGAACTACCTAGGGTGACTGGAGTCAAAGCAGGCAGGATATGGGTAATTTATATTGGGTATTATTGCATGTGCATCTGTGGGCGGATATCCGCCAGCCTGTGCGAGCTATGATTCACCTAGGACGTATCCGACCGAATAAAGGTCTTGGAAAGCGAAACCGATCACGACGGGAGGAAAAGTCCCACATCCACCGTCCCGGGATCGTGTACCCATTCGTGTTCGCATGTGCTTTTGAACGCTAGCGGAGCTTGGTTTCTTTTATTATGGATCGTACCTTAATTTCCTCATTAGCTTCTATTGAATCCTTGATACTGATAAAAGGCCTCGAGTCCCCAAGAGCGATATGACTGACAATCATCAAACCCCGACGACATCCGGAGGAGGCCTCAATGACATGAAGGAAATGAACTCCATATCCCTCCACCAACAGAACTGCAGGTTCGAGATAAGACAAATCAATGGGCTTGCAAACAAGACACCTGGCAGGTCTACACAATAGATACATGTATGGAATCCCGAAGTCGATTACGTTGCTGGATAGAAAGTGAAAGGACTCATGGTATCCGTAACCGTTTCTGGACAATCCGTTGGGGTCAGTCTCATTTAGACCGTCTTTCATGTTGCACAGAAATGTCTCCGAGACGAGGCGCAATTCAAGAAATACCAAATACATGTCATTACATGTATGGAAGCAACAAGAGCTTCAAAGAAAGATGGAGGGGGAGTGCGGGGCTGATTGCGGACTGTCCTGATCTGACGCACTGGTTCAGGCGGCCTTTGGCGGAGAGCGGCTCGGAGACTTCAAAATTCCCCCGCGTCCGACCCCCCTGAAAAAAGAGGTTGCCGCTTAGGTAACATTTCCTTACTAATCGGAAGGCGGTAAAGAGCCTCAAGCATCACACGTCACTCCAGATAGTTTTCTGCCATGTGCCCGATCCTCCCTGCTCAAGGGTCCTCCATTGATTGTCTTACATCTCGATTTGAGGAGGTAAACAATGGTCAACAAGTTGGTCAACAGTGCGCAATGTGAGACTTAGATCCCAACGGCCAATCGCTCTGTGTGCTTGTCATCATTAGGGGTCACCCCTGAGCCGAGCTTTAACATTTCGCAGACTACCCTGGAAAGAAAATACTTGGTGTCCCTCAGCTTGAACATGAAGATTCGCCGAGTGTACCGCAAGAAAAAGGCCGAATCCAAGGATTATGGAACCCCGAAGTTCGGCCCATAAACGTGAACTCGGCGCCTTGGCCCAAACTGACAGCATGATTTTCGACGTCGACAAGGACTCGGGTCCATTCACGCAGTCAAGCAACTGACTGGAACCTTCGGGCCCAAAAACAGCGAGTATATCGACAATTGTAGCCAGGAGGGGAGTTCTCGCCTATTGTACGGAGCCTGGCCATTTCAAGAGTGATTGCATCATATCACAAAAAAAGCAACTTGAGGTATCCAGAATAGCTTGACGTATAAATTTCTTGAAATACTATGAGGTATCATTTTGATCCCGAGTAGAGTCTTCTGTACTTGTCCGGCTTGGAGATGCCGCAAGAGGAGAAGAAGATGATTCCATCGACGGCTCGGCTGAATCGGCAGCGGCCGCAACCCGCTGCCGCTCATCACTATCGATTACCACCAGAGCTCGTCGCTTCTTCCGGTTGAGGTTGATACGATGCCGATTGCTCTTGATATGCATCTCCCATTCCCTCTCAGTCACCAGTCTCTTATTGCAGACGTCACAGGTCTTATTACAAGGAACGACGGCCGGCTGCCGATTTCGCCGTTCGGCCTGGGCAGTGAGCACCTCACGAGCAGTCTCGGAAAGCTCGAGCGGCGGGGGGAGGTCTTGGTCCGCCAGGAGCTTCTTGGTGAGCTCGGCGCCCTTTTCCAGCACCTCGGAATTGTACCGCTCGATGTCTGAGCTGTCGAGCAGGAACAGCCTGTCGAGAACCTTTTCTTCCTGCATCGTTGGCATGGTCTTTAAGGAGATCCAGCGGACCTGGTCCTTTGCGTAGCGCCGGTTGGCCGTCTTGGTTTCCTCTATGCCGGTTTCTTTGAGCTTTTGTAGCTTTTGCCCGGGTACTGGGGCCTCTTGCTTGAGTGCGCAAAGGTACGGCTCGAACTGTTTAAAGCCGATCGATTGCCAGATACCCTTTGTTCGGTCAACTTGTTCACCAGTGGCTAATCTGCCCTGGAGATAGTCGTATACGTCTGTTACCTCGCCGAGGAGACCATTGTCAACCATGCGATCAACGCGCTTCTCCAGACGGGTATTGAGCACTTCTGGCTTGGCGTAGAGCCAGAATATCAATGTCTTCCAGGGACTCTGCGCGCCGGACTCGGGGCTGGCAGCAGCAGAGTCGGCAGATGCCCACTTGGATTCCTTCCGACTCTGCTGCTCGGCGTAGATGTCTGACGCACGCCGCCCCGTTGTCAGGTAAACTTCTAACGAGGTGCGGATTTTTCGGATGTCATTGGGATGCCATCGATCAGCCATAACGGGATCTACCTCGCGCAGTTTTTTCAGCATGACCTCTGCCGACTCCGTGAGGATTGGGTATTGTTTGTTGAGGTCATCTCTGTTTTGGACGCCGCTCGTAGAGGGCACGAGTTTCTCTTCGAATAGAAGACTATCGAGGTAATATGAGGTGCCCCCGACAACAATGGGCAGCTTCCCTCTGGCCCGTATCTCGGATATTATTCGCGTGGCTTCGGGCTTGAACTTGGCGACAGTCCATGGCTCCTCCTCAAGACCGATGTTCCCTAGGAGATGATGTGGGATGCCCCGTTGTTCTTCGTCGCTGAGCTTGTTGGTGATGATGGGCAGGCCTCCGTACATTTGCATCGCATCGGCATTGACGATCTCGCCATTGAACCTAGTCGCAAGCTCCACGGCGAGCTGCACATTTCGTCGTCAGTGCGCCAAAGCTCCAAGTCGACCATCCAACAAAGTATTTGTTTGCTCTGGATCCTGGTAGAAGGGAGAGTTCCTCACATCGGACTTGCCTGTCCCCGTAGACCCGTAGATAACAACCAGAGGATCCATGACTGATCGGGCGTGATAATAGTGGAGTGATATGCGAGATCGTTGGCAAAGCCTGGAAAGAAACCTCATTGATGAAGTCGACAATGAGCCCACGTGTTGCGCCGCATCGTTGCGCAAGACAAGACGGGACAATAAACAGAAACGGCTGTATAACGGTTTAATTCCCTTCTAAGAAGCTTTCCGTGAAACCAAGCACCAAGTTAAGGTCTTGGGGCGTCGCAACAAGCAAAACGTGTTGCAAGTTTGCGGTTGGGTTCTGATGAAATGCAAAAAGTTGGAGTAAATGCTTGGCAGTGCCGGGCAGACGGTTAGCGTCCGTCGCAGTGGTTTGAGGTTGGGGAAAGCTAGCTGGCAGACTGGCTAGCTTCAGCGGATCACGTGCACGCCCCTTTCAAAAATTGGACACATCACAGAATAACTTTTAGAAGCCAGATATCTCGTGGAGCCGCCTTCTCCATTATTCGAGTGTCCCCTTTCCCTTTCGCCCCTTCCACAAATACCGCGCCGACAACGCTGTCTCTTGCATTGGAGTTGTTGTCGCTCATTTTCCAACCCCTTCATCTTCTTATTGAATGATTTAATCTTTAGATATTTCTTTTCTTTGCACAACTCGCCCAACATGAGTTCCTGTAAGTTCAAGTCGATGCGCGTGTTGCTGGGATTGCCCTCGCCCATGTTGGAGCTTCGCGAGCTCCCCAGCGAGCTTGATTCCACGATTCCATCACGTCCTCCATCCATTGGACTTGCGCGCTGACCCATCTCGACTATGCAGTACGATTTCTCGATCTGGTCAAGCCGTTCGTGCCGTTCCTCCCAGAGGTTCAGCAGCCGGAGACCAAGATTCCCTTCAACCAAAAGTTGATGTGGACCGCCCTGACGCTCCTCATCTTCCTGGTCATGAGCCAGATGCCGCTCTATGGCATCGTTTCTTCCGACACGTCGGATCCTCTATACTGGCTGCGCATGGTGATGGCGAGTAACAGAGGAACATTGATGGAATTGGGCATTACTCCCATTATCTCGTCTGGCATGGTCTTCCAGCTCCTCGCTGGTACCCACATGATTGACGTCAACCTCGACCTCAAGTCGGATCGCGAGCTCTACCAGACCGCCCAGAAGCTCTTCGCCTTGATTCTCTCTGTCGGCACCGCCACTGTCTACGTCTTCACCGGTCTCTACGGTCTGCCCAGCGATCTTGGCGCTGGTATCGTCTTCCTCCTGATCCTCCAGCTGGTCGTTGCTGGCATGATTGTCATTCTCCTCGATGAGCTCCTCCAGAAGGGATACGGCCTCGGCAGCGGTATCTCTCTCTTCATCGCCACCAACATCTGCGAGTCCATCATGTGGAAGGCTTTCTCCCCTACCTCGATCAACACCGGTCGTGGTCCCGAGTACGAAGGTGCCGTCATTGCCCTCTTCCACCTCCTCATGACCTGGCCCAACAAGCAGCGCGCTCTCCACGAGGCCTTCTACAGACAGAACCTGCCCAACATCATGAACCTGCTTGCCACCCTTGCCGTCTTCGCCGCCGTCATCTACCTCCAGGGCTTCCGTGTCGAGATCCCCGTCAAGTCTTCCCGCCAGCGTGGTGCGCGTGGCTCGTACCCCGTCCGTCTCTTCTACACCTCCAACATGCCCATCATGCTCCAGTCGGCTCTGTCCTCCAACATCTTCCTTATCAGCCAGATGCTGTACTCGCGCTTCTCCGAGAACCTGTTGGTCCGTCTTTTCGGAGTCTGGGAGGCCAAGGACGGTTCGTCGCAGCTGTCTGCCATCTCGGGCCTGGTCTACTACATGTCGCCCCCCCTTAACTTCAAGGACGCGCTCATCGACCCTCTCCACACCTTTGTCTACATTGCCTACATGCTCACTGCCTGCGCCGTCTTCTCCAAGACCTGGATCGAGGTCTCTGGCTCCAGCCCCCGTGATGTTGCCAAGCAGCTCAAGGACCAGGGTCTCGTCATGGCCGGTCACCGTGACCAGAGTATGTACAAGGAGCTCAAGCGCATCATCCCCACTGCCGCCGCCTTCGGCGGTGCTTGCATTGGCGCTCTCTCGGTTGCTAGCGATCTCATGGGCGCTCTTGGCTCTGGAACCGGAACTCTCCTTGCTGTCACGTAAGTTATCTCCCCCCTAACAAGTAGATCTAAAAAGTGCTAACCAGCTATGCAGGATCATCTATGGCTACTTCGAGATCGCAGCGAAGGAGGGTGATCTGCAAGGCATGAAGGGAATGATCATGGGCTAAATTATCAGCTCTTGATGGACATTCTACTAATTTGCTGCTACCTCCCGGCAGCTATCTAGCTGCCAATGGGGTAGTTCTCTTTTGAAATTATTAGCAAGAACCGGCAGGCTACCAGAACCCTATATTTTTATCATGTTGACTAGTGTTTTAACTGCCGGAATGGAGTATCGGGGGGCGCGACGGCTGCCATGTACATTAACTTTGGAAGAAAACAAAAAGATATCATAAAGGGAGGGCTTCCTAAAAGCGGGCGGGAATTGCATCACGGCGGTTTTGGTTTCTCTCAAACTTTTTTGCCAGGTTCTCAAGATAGTAATCAATTGAGCTCAGGGGCTCGGAACTTGCGTCTTTGATGTTTGAATAGCGGTGATATTTACACGTGCTTGTAGATGTGAATGTGTCCTGGGACAATTGCCATTGAATCCAAGCACTCGGCTTTCCGCATAAAAGCCTTCGGAGATAACGGTCCCCAGACAATCATGGACTGCCCAGCTCAAATGTAACCGTCCCGGGATGAACACGATGTATCCGGAGAGGCGGTCAAGAATTGCTCCATCTTATATTTGGAGCGGCAGTGTATCATAGCACAGCTTTGGTTTTCAACCCTGAGGATGAGATGCATATTCTGTAGATCCAATTCATCCGAAAGTCCAGAGCGGGAAGAGATGTTCTAGAACTGCGCCTCATGGCTGCATGGTCTAGCGATCAGATGGCAGCCTCGAAGCTTTTTCCGTCCCGCCATTCCCTTATCATACCTATGATACCATTTTCTGGGGATCTCAATCGAGAAGGAGACGAAGAGTTGGGTTCCAGTGAGGGATCTAGCGAGCTGCAAGACGGCTTTATACTATGCACTATTTCATGCTAGAGCGCGGGAGTTGGTGAAGCTATCGTGACTCTCGAGGCATCTTTCTAACGGACAGACAATCGGTCAGCCATGTCGGGCCAGGAAAGTCAAGTCCAGACCTAGAAAGTCCAAAATAGCATCATCTGAAGAGGGCGAGAATCTGCCGTTCTCGATACTGTCTGTGCGGCTCCCAGTCCCGTCGAAGCAGTCAGCCATATACCTAGGTTTTCCCGTCCCATGCCCACCCCGCCTAGGCTCTGCTCGGCTAAGATATCCCAACATTCTGATTGCATCGTCAGTATAAAGCAGCACACCTTCTTGCCCTTGTGAAAGCGAGTGACCAATTGTCTGATGCGGCGACGGTGTGTGAGTCACGGACGGTCACATCAAAGACTGGAATTTTTTATTCGGGGTTCGCATATTTACCTTTACCCTTGAAGCGCGGCGTATGAATAAGGAAGGTGTTTTGGCAACGGTTTTTCAACTGTCCCCGTCCAAGTCCAGTCACACCGCTTCTGCAGCACGCACTGCAGAAGCTTACGAGCACCGATGTTCTCCCTAAATTCCTAATACCGTACTGTCCATGCACTTCATGTACGGAGGATAGGCTGCATATAACCGCCATGACCCATGCCGTGCCCGAATATTCGAGGGCCGCCCGAAAATCGGCTACTGCAGCGGACTGGTTGAGTCGGCAGGTATGTACTTCATCAATGCGGAAGGCTGCGTATCATTGTCAAGAAGCAGATACCGGTTACTGCTGTACTTGTGGAAGTCATCAACTCTAGAGAAACTGAACCTGTTCGTTGGTCACACAAAAGATTGACGAGAATTGCCAGTTTGACCAGAAGTCTGACATCATATATGGAATCGGAGACTCACAGAGTGACTCCCGCCATCCACCAAGTCCACACGCGATGGGTAAGACAAAAACGGCTGGCGCCAGTGCGGGGACCGGACCGGAGGGTGTTATGCAGCTGGGCACCGGGCAGGGACATCTGTGCGGGTATTCTGTATAAGTCGGTGAATGTGAGTTGTGATGGGCAATTCTGTTGATATCCGTCCTTGATTGAGAGGAGGTCATGCGTGTGAGAGGATTGCTGTTGAATCAAATTCGAGACGTAGATGTGTGCTGAGCCTCAAAACAATTGATCTCTTACTCATTGCAACACATCAGGAAATTTTGTCAGGCACACGCGATTTGTCAGGGACTTGCATTTGAAGCTTCATCCAACACGGGCTGGGGTCGCACCTTACACCCCTCCTTCTCCACCACCACCATTTACGCACATGCAGTGGGGTACTGTGCAGAACATGAGTCTAGCCTTAAAGGCCATTAGCGATGACATGCGAGTGCTCAAGATAGACCCCACTATGGAGTCGTACACACTATTAATCCCAGGTTACCCAGCCTGAAGAAAGCTCGACAGAACGAATTGGACCATTCAGTTTTGTTAAATCCGCCCTTTACCGAGAAATCTTCTCCACGAAACAGAAAACCAGGCACAAGTCCACCTTACAATTGCCCTTTTCCTTTCTTTGACCAAGGGCGACAATCTGTTTGGTCAAGGTACCAAAAGGGAATGAACTAAGGTTTCCGACTGTCTGGCAATCCCCCCACGAATCCCGCCGGGTGCCGCTGGAACGCTTGCTTTTGTTCCGTTTCGAGCAAGCTGTCTCGGAAGAAAGAAGCATTGAAATCAACCCGGAATTGCAAGCGATATCGCGACTGCTGCCCTGGTTCACGTTGTGCCACCACGAGACAACGACGCCGGCGACATGGCGGGCTTTGCTTCGTGTTCATGGCCGATATGGCAAAGAGACGACTTTTCGCATTGTTTCCAACAAGAGTAAGCCAAAGTCCATTATTCAGTTCCGTGCTGTGCCGCCCAGCGATCCAGTCGCAGGCTAGGAAATCCTCCTGGCATGTGATATCATGGAATCTGCGGTACACCGACTTTCCAACCAATCTGCCCATGCTAACCGTCACTTCTCACAGCTATCTCAAAATCTTGTTCCCATTGGCCGTAATAGGCCTGTCGTTTCTACAGCTTGCGATCTATAACATTCACCGTACCGTCCGGTTAAAACGAAGCCGCGGATACCAACCTCTTGTCAATGGCGACCAGAACCATACCGACCTCTCCCCCGATGAACAAGCGGCCAGCGAAAGCGACGAAGATGAAGGACTCACGATCAACGGGGGCGGCCGTCTCGCCCTAGTCAAGACGACGACAAAGGGGTCTATTGTACAAGCAGACACCCCACCTGGACAAACTCTTTCGGTTGTGGTGGAGGAGCTCGCAATCGCGGGCCTGGTCGCCGTCAATGCCGTCGCTCTCGCCACCGGGGCCTATGGCGATGAAGGCGGCCGCATGGCTGCGGTTGCTGGTCTGACAGTTTGGGTTTACGCTCTGGTGCTCGTCTCGCTCCGACTCTTCCTGGGAAATACTCAGTGGCGCGTGCCACGAATCTGGAACCACACAACTGCGATCTATTCCCTCCAATGGCTGTTTCTGCTCATCATCTTCCGCTCCGTCATCGTAAACCCCAGCTCTCGGCTTACCCAGATGTTAATCTATATCGAGTTTTCCCTGACATCGCTGCTCTTTATACTCTCCATTTCCACTCGCAAAGGCAACAAGACGGTCATTCTCGAATGGGAAGATGGCATTCCGCCCTCGAGGGAGAATCTGGCCTCATTGCTCTCCCATTACACGTTCTCCTGGGTCGACAGCTTTATCATGGATGGCTGGAAGGAACCGCTGACGCTGGACAGGGTGTGGAACCTCCTTCCAAAGGACAAGGCGGCCGCTGTCTTGTCCAACTACCGTACTTTTAAGAAGACCACATCTCTTTCGCTCCATCTACTGAAATACTTCAAGGGCATGCTTCTCATCCAGGCTGCCTGGGCTATCATGTCTGGCGTCATCACATTTGGCCCAACGTTACTTCTCAAGGCGATTCTGGAATACGTCGAAGACCCGTCAGTTGCCCCCAGGAACGTCCTCTGGCTGTATGTGATCCTCCTTCCCGTCAGCGATGTCATCCGGTCAGTTGGCGATAATCAGGCCCTTTGGATCGGCCGCAAGATCTGCATCAACCTTCGAGCCATCCTTGTGGGCGAGATTTATGCAAAGGCGCTTCGGAGGAAGGCCTCTGCAGGAAAGGAGTCGGTGCTTGGCGGTGACAAGAAAGATTCGTCGCCCGACAAGAAGAAGGGCTTCTTTTCCAAACTGAGAGCCGCTGTTGGTTTAGGCAAAGACGACAAGGTAACGGACGGTGCAAGCGCCAACAAGCCGGCTGATGCGGCAGCCGATGCGAACGCCAAGCTCGCTGAGCTGGACGAACAAGCGAATTTGGGAACAATTATCAACTTGATGTCGGTTGACAGCTTCAAGGTTTCCGAGTCTACTGCATACCTGCATTTCCTCGTCGCATCAGCGCCCGCGCAACTGATTGTGGCTATTGTCCTTCTCTACCAAGTCATGGGCAAGAGTGCCATCCCTGGTTTCATCGTCATGGTATTTCTTCTCCCGATCAATATCGGCTTCGCAAGGGGGTTCAACTCGACGCAAAAGAGGATCATGGCTGCTACCGACAAGCGTATTCACACCACGAATGAAGTTCTACAAAACATCAGGATCATCAAATATTTTGCCTGGGAGCACAGGTACAGCAAGATCGTGGATGAAAAGAGAAAGGCTGAGCTTGCGGCCCTTCGGAGGCGATTCATGCTTTGGGCTGCTGCCGTGGCTGTCTGGAATACCGTCCCCATCCTGATCACATTCTGCTGCTTCTTCGTCTACACGTATATCGAAGGCAAGCCGCTGTATCCCTCTGTTGCGTTCACTGCCATCTCTCTGTTCATGCTGCTTCGGTACCCCCTGGATCAGATCGGCGACATGCTTGCCCATGTCCAGGAGTCCAAGGTGTCGATTGATCGTATTGAGGAGTTTCTGTCAGAGGAGGAGACGGAAAAGTTTGAGCAACTGGGTGTGGAAAACGTTGACGAGTCTGGCGAGAGGATCATTGGTTTCAAGGACGCCACTTTTATCTGGGGAAGCAAGACGGCAGTTGCCGAGGATGGTTCCCAGGCTTTCCGTCTCATGGATCTTGATGTGCAGTTTAAAATCGGGAAGCTCAACGTGATCACCGGCCCAACTGGATCTGGCAAGACGTCGATGCTAATGGCTTTGCTCGGGGAGATGACGATTATGGGTGGTCGGGTATATCTCCCCGGCGGCCGTAGCCGTGAGGATGTTCGCCCTGACCCCGAGACTGGGCTTGCTGAAACATGCGCCTACGTCGCCCAGCAGGCGTGGCTTGTCAACGCCAGCATCAAGGACAATATCTTGTTTTCTGCAACCCTTGACGAGAAGAGATACAAGGATGTCATTGTTGCTTGCGCTCTGGAGCGCGACTTGGAAATCCTGGACAACGGCGACGAAACCCTTGTTGGCGAGAAGGGCATTACACTTTCTGGTGGTCAGAAACAGCGCATCTCACTGGCACGGGCAATGTATTCCAACTCCAAGCATTTGCTTCTGGACGACTGTCTCAGTGCCGTTGACTCTCACACGGCGCAGTGGATCTTCAGCAACGGCATCATGGGCCCTCTCATGCAACATCGCACATGCATTCTCGTATCTCACAACATTCCGCTCTGCGTGCCATTCTCGGACTACGTTGTTATGATGAACAACGGCCGGATCACTGCTCACGGCGCCTCGCAAGAGGTGATTGCGTCTGGGAAGCTCGGTGAAGAACTCCAACAAAAGTCTGTACCCGGTTCTGCACACATATCCCGCGTTCCCTCTCGAGTGCCATCCAGTGTCGGCGACGAGAGTGGCAACACTATGATCAACGAAGCAGACGGCGACCAGCATTTAACCAAGGTGCAATCCGCCAAGAAAGAAAACAAGAAGCAGGACGCCATGGAGGAGACCAAGGCAGTCGGAGCCATAAAATGGCCCGTCTTGAAGCTTTATCTCAGTGCCATGGGCAGCTGGTGGTTCTGGGCCATCACTGTTGTTGTCTTTGCGGCGGGCCAGCTCAGCGGTGTTGCCACCAGCATCTGGGTCAAGACGTGGGCCAATCAATACACGACCGAGGAGATACCCGGTGTGCAGTTCAACATGAATTCGCAGACCTACTCCAGCCAGTCGCTATCGCCCACCTATTTCGCGTCGATTGCTACTTATGGTAATGGCAATTCCACCATGTCGGCAAAGACGGGCGATGCACCCGAAGTCGACATTGTCTATTATCTGTCTGTCCTCGCCTTGATTGGACTTGGAGGTGCAGTGGCTGCCCTTACTCGTGACCTGTGGATTTTCTTCGGGTCGCTGACTGCATCATGGAAACTGCATAACCGCTTGATCAGCACCGTATCTGGTGCCCGGTTCAAATTCTTTGACGTCACGCCTCTGGGCCAAATTATGAACCGCTTCAGCAAAGATTTGG
>Ga0247781_1000527_pt1 | contig 11963 bp, 7 predicted proteins | sample UWRJL184509B5_FD_179922 | JGI IMG/M metagenome (GOLD analysis project Ga0247781, IMG submission 179922) | Plant litter microbial communities from Arlington Agricultural Research Station in Wisconsin, United States - UWRJ-L184-509B-5 | ecosystem: Environmental > Terrestrial > Plant litter >...
TGCTAGCGTCTCGTTCGGGCTGTTTCCGTAACAGGAGATCGGGCCCTGGCGGGCCCTCGAAAACCTTTCGGAACGAGGCTTGTGGTTTAGCGATTCGGCTTTAGTTTGAGGCTTGAAAAGTATTGCGTCTTTGGCTCAGTTGAGGTGCGTCTCAATGTTCGTCGGGTTTGGGCCGCGGCTATGATAGAGTACAGACAGTGCCGAGCGGCTTGTCTGAGACCCTGTGATGGCCTCGGTAGAGCTCTCGGCCAAGCTTCCTTCTGGCAATGGCACGGACTATGGCACGGACCACAGCGATGGTATTAACATGGTACGTGTGTCGCGATGGATCTTCTTTCCTTCTGCTAGTCTGTTTTAGGGAATGTTAGTTGATAGCGGTGCTCCTATTAGCTACAGTTAGGCCTCGTTTTGGGACCACTTAAATGTGGCTGTGTGGTACCGCAGCTGGCTTATATTTTGAGCTACTGTGAGGGTCTCTTGTAACTCTCTGATGAGATATCAATCTAGAAGTAGCTATGGTCGTCTCTAGATACAAGATGTAACGCAAAGAAGGAAAAAGGAAAGAAAGGACATCGCGAGAGCGACGTCGACGCGACTAAATCAATCCATATCGCGTGAGTCACACGCGTGGTCCCGTGACCGGAGGCAGCAATCTTAGTTCCGTGACACCAGCCCAAAATCTGGTCCAGCTCAAAACCTGGTCCAGCTCAAAGTGGTCCAGCTCAAAAAATGAGCCAGCTCAAAGTGAGGTAGCTCAAAAAGAGCTAGCTCCAAATCTGAGTCAGCTCACAATCGATGTGATGTTTGAGGGGGCTTGTTCTAGTGCACCAAAATGTCTCTGGTTGCTGTCTGGGCTGCGCAACAAGCGGGGTAGGTGGGGCACGCGGGTGAATCGGAAGCAGACCATATGGATCTTCGCCCTCACCTCAAGTCCTACCCGACTTCACCCACGACAAACTTGGCGTCTCAACACCTTTCTCCTCTTTTGAGTCTCGACAAAGGATTCCAGTTGGCCAATATGTCGTCTTTCAAGTCTAAGACACCCTCGCTCCCCTCGCAGGCAGTAGGCGCGTCTGTGGACAGGGACCAGGCTGTCACGTCTAACGTGACAGACACCATCTCCACGCTGCGGTGGTCGCCGGTGGCTAGCTACCTCGCGGCCTCGTCGTGGGACGGAAAGGTCCACATCTACGATGTTGCTAATGATCTGACCGCCAAGGGCGTTGGCGTCATCGACGCAGGATCGCCGGTCTTTACCTGCGACTGGAATCAGGTAAGTCTGAATGCGTCTAACCCAACAGCTCGAACGATCGGGAAGAATGAAGGAAACAATACGAATATCTCGTGATTATAGGTAAGCGCACGGCTTCCCCCGAGATGGGCAGCCATCTCGCTCTAACCACTCGTCTAGGATGGCACCATTGTTGCTGGAGCTGGTGCCGGAAAGAAAGTCTATCTTCTCTCCGCCGCTACCGGCCAGGCAACATCATTCATCGCGCACGACGCGCCCATCCGCTCTCTGCGCTTTGTCAAGGTCCCTAACGCCCCGTTGGACATTATCGTGACGGGGTCGTGGGACAAGACGGTGCGCTACTGGGACGTCCGAAACACCGGCTCTCCCCTTGCGACTTTGACCTGCAAGGAGCGTGTCTACTCCATGGACGCTGCCGACGGCCTTCTCGTAATTGCCACCGCGGACCGCCACATTCAGCTTGTCGACCTGAAGGCCGACCCCAACAACTTCAAAAACTCCACCACCAACGACCCCCTCAAGCACCAGACCCACGTCGTGACTGCCTTCCCTGACGGTAAGGGTTACGCTGTGGGCAGCATCGAGGGGCGTGCTGGTATCAAGATGTTTCCCGAGACCTCGTCGGACAAGTCTCAGTACAGACCCCACTATCCCGCTATACCACACTCGCCAGGTGACTAACCATCCATCTCAGTTCCTTCACCTTCCGTTGTCACCGACACGAGGCCCCCGCGCCTAAAGGCGCAGCCAAGGACGTGACAAAGACGGTGGACGTGTGGGCTGTGAACGACATCAACTTCCACCCGGTGCACACATCGATTTTTACCACGGCGGGTTCGGACGGATGCATCTACTTCTGGGACCGGCTAGCGCACGCGCGGTTCTACACCTTCCCCCGGCGCGAGGGCGCCATCTCGGCCTCGGCCTTCAGCCGCGACGGCAGGGTCTTTGCCTATGCCGTCGGCTACGACTGGGCCATGGGCTACGCCAAGAACTCGCCTACCTATCCGCTCAAGTTGATGCTGCACCCCGTTGCCGATGAGGAGGTTAAGCCCCGGAAGGGTTAGGAACGGAAATGGGAACGACGGAGAGGAGAGTGCTAGGATATGAGAGATTGGGCCAGGGTACCTCGGGTTCTGGAGGAGATATTGGCTGTTTGGCAAGAGCATAAATTGCTTTGCGGACCCTAAGGGGGGATGTGGTTCAGGGGAGTGGCTACAATAACACAGCATAAGATGCTGCTAGACCAACTCCACCTCTGGATGCATTGAGGCACCAGGAGCATAAAATGCTCACAGGATCGGAAGGGATGCTTGAGATGTAGAGGAAGGCGACTTTGCAAGACACGGTTCGGGAGGCGGATTTCTTATGTCGTAAAGATAGTACCCATCCATATCTACCGTCTCTCATAAAGAGCAGAAGTGAAAAGACTAAACTGATCGGGTAAAGACTGCGCGTCGTGTTGGTGCGAGGATGCCTGATAGAGCACGCTGGAGGACACAGATTCGGAATGTCTTCCCGTAGTTGGGTCGTCCAGTGTGTAAACATCGAAACTTCGATATCAAGGCTCTAGCAGCCCACCGCAAAGCCTTAGATCGTTCGTTAATAACACATTTATGGACCGTGATAACTCTAACATCGTTTTCGATGATGTCTCTAATTAAGCAATAGTGAATGTGGGCTGGAACGTGCTGTCTAGACAGAATATTCATATTTGGAACTAGCTTTTTTAGAGCTGGCTCCGAATTGAGCTGGCTCCAAATCATCGCAGTCACAGTTGAGTTAGCCAAAGTTGAGTTAGCCACAGTTGAATCAATCAATCGATTAGACATCCTCCATTTATATCTGCATTTCCAATAAACTCCTTGCTATGTATCAACCAATCTCATACAAAACACGGAAAATAGAGGTATTGTCACCAGCAGTCGAAAACTGTACCAGGCCTCTCAATATGCCACATGCCTGAATTGTAGGTGCATCGTGATAATTTTCTCGTCATCCTCAAGCGCTTCTACGGGGTCGCAGAACCACGACTCATCGGGCACGTGACATCCCCACACTTAAGGACATTCTTCCAATCCTTCCTTATCTCGGCCTCTTCCAAAACAGCTTTGTAAACCGTCAAATCCAGCTTCGTTCCTCAAGGCTCTTTTAGGCAAACCGCAAGCGGTTTGCGTCCCCTGTTCTCCCTCCACTCGCCGGCGAATCTTTAGAGGGCCCTATGTTAGTAGGTCTTAATTACGTAATAAGACCAATAATTCGCGTCTGGGAGCCTTTTCGTTAGTCGGTTTCTGAAAGCGCGAGACTTAATTAGCCAGCTACGAAAACTAACAAGTAAATATAAGGCGGTTGGATTCGCAGGGTGGAGCATAGAGACCTTTCGTTCCTCAAGGCACAGGAGACGCAAATCGCAAGCGATTTGCCTAAAGGAGCCTTGAGGAACGACAATTGGATTTGGCAAATTTGGAAGCGTTGGAATTACATCCCTAAAATCTAAGTTTGCTACATTTACGTGTGTTCAGGTGCTATACCGTAATAAGGCTAGGATGGCGATCTACAGTCTGTTTTCGGAAACCTTAGGTGTATTAGGTTACCTAGTGTACTGAAACGTAATAAAGTGTGATACCAAGACGGGCACATTAAAGACGTTATATTCTATTATAGAGAGCAGCTAAAACACTTCTATAATATTCCTCGCAATCTCGTGTAAAAGAGGGCTACATTTACTAACTACATATCTTAAGACTTAATTCAATTCACTGCAGTCTGGTCTATATCTGCGTATTTCTTCAGAAGATGGCAGCTGCGATGCGGTTAAGGCCTAATCTCTAACGTTAAGGGCTAAGCCGAGCTAAGAGGAGAGTTGTTAGGATAAGCAGTAGTAGATGGAGTTTAGACAGACGTAGAGTTTAGGGAGTTATCTGTATATCCTGTCCAGGCTGTCTCTAACGCAGTTATGTCTTTATCAGATAAGCTTGCTAGTTCGTTAGCAGATTCTAAGATGCACGGCCTTTTAATAGGAGTAGATAGGCCGGCCTAGCCCTCCTAGCGACTTGACCGCTTAGACGGCGGAGTAGGGGTCGGAGTTGGTACAGGTGCGGCCGAAGGAAGTTTTAGTAAGTATATCAGATCAAGGACGCGAAGGGCTAGACGATTTATATAGGTAATGCAGCTAGCGACCTTTACAGTAACGGTAAGAAAAGCGCCTAACAGTAGCGTCTTAACGTTCTGCTAACACTTAGTGTTTTCTAAGAAGCAAGTTATAGAGAACTATATTAAAGTGGACTTTAAAGCGTCATAAATGGATGTTTTAATAGTAAAGTGCTAGGGTCTTAAAGGCTTAAGACAGCTATTATTATTAGAATGGACAGAGCTAATAATGGTAACTATAAGGTATTATTATTCTAATAAGTGGTAGCGGTACTTATTAAAGTCAGCCACGTCTCTTAAGTGCTTAAGTCAGTTAGCTAAAGTGAGGTATTACAACCTGCACCCGACACAGGCCTCAAGAGGACTGGCGCGGGTTAAGACAGAACGTATAGCAGGACGCCAACAGGTAAAGGGCGTTCCAAAGACAGTTTATTAAGCTAGCACTCCTAAACGGGGGTTTAATGTCACTATAAGTCGCTGTCACTATAATACACAGAGGTAAGTCTAAACAGTAGGATATAAATGAATAATTAAATACTAGCGTAAGGAACCAAAGTCCCTCACGACGGTTATAAGCATAACCATAGCTATCTATACTAACTAACTAGGAGGTACTTCGTACCTTGCTTGGTCTATTATGCTTGGTGGTGCACCACGCAGTTACGGCTAAGTAGCCGACTGAGTGGTGCTTGGTGTTGTCAGTCCTTATGGACCACTAAGCACTTTCTTACTGGTTGTAGGGGCTTCGGGTCTTTGCACCCCTGGCCCAGTGCGTTTGGACAGTGTGCACTGTCCCCCTGCACTGTTCCTCCTGCGGGGGATTCGTCGGGCCACCCCGGCCCAAGTAACGGCCTACAGGGTCGTCACATAAGGTTATAGTGGGTAGATGGACGTGCCTTATTAAGCTTAGTACCTAGATATTAAGTTCTAAATTATTATCTATAGAGAGGACAGTTAAGAAGTAGCTGTTAGTATAAAAGAAGGTGTTAGGAAGGTATAAGTCCCGTTTAGCCTACGTTATATAAACGTAAATATAAGCGCGAATTAGCTTAGTAATAATATCGGGACTATTAAAGCTATCTTTATTAAAGATATTAATATTTACGTAGATCTCGAAGTGATTCAAAGCGACTTAAGTTAAGTCGTTAGTAACGGTATTAATAAAATCACATAAGTAGATAATACTTAAGAAAGTTAATTACTTAAATATGTTAAAGTTATTAATTAAAGGTGTTTCGTGTTTAATGTTTATAAGAAACACGCCGTGTAAGTAAAGTGCCTGGTAAGTAAGCTTTATCTCCTCCTTAAATCTAATAAGTAAGTACTTTAGTAAGTAATTGTTAAAATGCAAAAGGGGTTAAGGCATTGGAAAGCAGTGTGTGTTAAAGGTGATTAATTATTTCTATCTTTAAGAGTGGAAGCCGTGTTATTATAACCGTGAGGGTGGCCAGTGCACAGAGTGCATTAGCCACACTCGCTTCTGCGAAGCGAGGTTGGCTAACTGAATACGAGGTTAGCAGTGGAGTCTGGCGTTCTTAGCTGTGCAGATCCACAGATGCAGCCGCGGAGCGGCTGCGTGGATCCAGCCACACTGTTCCAACCATACTAGCCGGGTGTGACGACCCTGCAGGCCGTCACTTGGGCCGGAGCGGCCCGACGAATCCCCCGCACAAGGAACAGTGCAGGAAGACAGTACGCACGGTACTGCGCACTGGGCCAGGGGTGCAAAGACCCGAAACCCCTATAACCAACCAGCAGTTGCTCAGTCTTGGCAAAGGTGCTCACTTACTAAGCATCTGTAAGACCTCTAAGTAAGAAAGTGCTTAATGGCAGGTTACTCAGTTCCTCACAGAGTAACAGACCACTAAGCAAGGTATAAGGTACCTTTAGCTAGTTAGTATAGATAGTTATAGTTATGTTTATAACCACTATAAGGGACTCTGGTTCCTCACGCTAATATTTAATTATTTATTTATATCTTACTATTTAGACTTACCTCTGTGTATTATAATGACAGTGACTTACAGTGACATTAAACCCCTGTTTAAGAGTGTTAACTTAATAAGCCGTCTTCAGAACACCCCTTACCTGTTAATATCTTATTATACATTTTATCTTAACCTATACTAATCCTTTTAAGGCTTGTGTTAAGTGTAAGTTATAATACGATATTAGCATTACAGTTCTAAACGCTGTTTATTAAATTCCCAGACATTACCTCTCTCCCACTAATATATTAACCTCTGGAAAAGGTAAGGAGATTAAAGAGGCGTAAGCTTAATTTTAGCTCCCCATTATTAATAAGTTAGCTGCACGCCTTAAAGACTTAAACCTTAATTAGTAGGGACTAGTTAAGGAATTTAACAAGGCCTTCCCTAAAGATATTAAAAGCTATATTAGTTTTATTAAAAAACTCTAAGCCTAACTTAACGCTGTTAAGCTAGAGAATAATAACCTTAAGGGCTTATAAAAGAAACGAGTAAAGCTCCCCTTACTATTACGCTTTAAGGGAGACTTTACGTAACTAAAGTCCTAAATAGCCCAGCTTTAAAGTTATATTACCTATTACAATAAGTAATTCTTTAAAAAAGAAGGGAAAGTTAAGTTTACTAAAGCTTTACTAAATAAAGTAACTGTACACTAATATAAACCTTACGTAAAGATAATTAACAACCTTTCCGTAAATAAAGTGTAAAAGGAAGCCCTTAAGATTTAAGCTCTTTTTAATAACTTTAATGTTTTTATTAACTAACTCTAAACTAAATTTAAAGAACTAGACGCCCTTAAGTAAGCTAAACAGCACCTTATAACCTTAAGGTAAACGTCTTTAATCCTTAAGTTCTTTACACGTTTTAAGCTAGAAGTAGTAAAGATTAAGCTTAGCTAAAAGGCCTTAATAATACTGTTCTAAAGTGGTCTGAAGGAGTATGTTATAAGAGACCTTTACTAGGAAGATTAACTAGATCGCCTTTAAGAGCTAGTTAAGATAGCTATTAAGGCCGATAATTAATATTATAATCACCATTATTAGAAGAACTACTAAAAGGAACAGACCCCTTATTAGTTAAGTAAATTAAAGAAGGGGAACTAGTTAACCGTAATAAGTCACTACCTTAAATTAATAGATATTAGTATAATGAATCGTTAAAACTGGCTTAACTGTAATAAACCTTAATAATAACTATAATAAAAGCAGCTTAAGGATCTATCCCAGATCTAATACTTTAATTACGATAAGAAAAGTTATATGGCATGGTAATACCTGTTATTAAAGTAAGTTAGTTAAAAACCAGTTTTAAAGGGAGGAAAGCACGTTAAATTTAATTTAAGAGATGTCTACGTCAGGATAGTAGGTAATAAAGAAAACTACACCTAAATGGATAAGTATAGTTTAAAAGATAAGGAAAAAGAGAAAAAACCCCAGGATATAGTATACTTAATCTTTAAAGGCATCTTAAAAGAGTCAGCTATAAAGGTGTAGGTTATAAAAAACCGACTTTAAAGTGGAAACTTAAAACTATTAAAGGTATAAGTTATAAAAGACTGACTTTAAGAAAAGATGTTCTAGTTAGCTGTTATAGGTTTTAAAAACCTTACCCTGTAAGCCTAAGAATTAAGGAAGTCTAGGAAAGACCTTAACTTAGAAGTTACTAAGATGGTAAAAGGAGTTGAAAAATTAGCCCTCTAAACCATTTAAATAGTAAAGTAAGCCTTAAAAGGTAAAAGAGAATAAGTTAAAAGAATTAAATTAAAAAAATAAAAGTTCTTTTTAACAGTACCCCTTAAGACTTTTAAACGCTTTAAGTACATTAAGTAGATTAGTACCCTTATCTCCCTAAAAAAAGGACAGTTTAAATAGCTACCTTACATTAAAGCTAGTGTACCTTAAACCAGTACCTTAAGGGTCCCTTAAGAAAATGTAAAGTAAGTATATTAGTAAAGGGTTTAAAAGCTGAAGGAAAAACATTAAAAGCTGGTAAATAAAGTGGAAGACTTATAAGTTAAAGGTTTTACTATAACGTCTAAGGATAAAGTAATAGAAATTAAGTTATAACTCTATAACAGAGTTCGCTTCACTAATTAACTTAAGTATTAATTTGTTAAGGAAGGTTACTTTATAGAAGAATAAGTTAGGCTGTTACTACCTAAGTTTTAAGAAGAGGTTTAGGAGAAATAACAAACCTGGAAACAGGTGGAAGAAGAGAAGAAACAGGGCGCCACCCCCCTTATTTTATACTTTATAACCGTAACACCTGTAGTTATCGTTAACTATCCCAGTTATAGGGATATATTATGGATTAATTACATATATAATAACTACACTCTTAACTGGTATTATAGACCTAAGGCCCTTTATAACCACTTCTTTAGCGTATAGAAATAAGATTACACTATTATAAAGGTAAAGCTGGAATTAACCTATTATTAAGTCTTCTACTCCCTAATAAGAGAATTTAGTAATAAGCGGAAAGTCACCGTGGTTAATTAAACCCCTATTACATATTAGTAAAGAAGGGTACTTAATAACTACCTAGTAATAATGTGCTTATTACACCTTAATAGAAAAGCTAAAGAGTGGTAGAAGTGGGAAGACTACTAACAGATTTAAGAGTAAAAAGACATTACTGTGATCTAAGCCTATAAAGCGTACTATTAACTTATTAAGGACTTTAAAAACATCGTACTGTTTAAAGTTAACTGGACATTAAGGTGTGAAACTTAGAAAAGATTAATTACTAGGTTTATTAAAGCTGCCTATTTTTCCAGAAGGAATTAGGAAAAGGTTACAGGCCCTTTAAAAGGGCTAAAAACTAGTAATTTACTAGTTAGTAAAAACCCTAAGAAAAAGGAGAGGTATTTAAAGGTTAAGCTAAATAAGACCTTAAGGATAAATAGTTATTATAACTTAGATATTAAAAGAGTATAAGTATTATTCTGTTAATGTTAATATAATAAATAGAAAAGGGAGGCCGTTTAAGGTAAAAGTAGTGATTAATAATAAGAGTACTTTTAACTTAATATACTTATTATTAATTAATTAAAGGAAACTCCCTAATTAAGAGTATAAAGAGGTTATTCCCATTTAAAATAAAGAAGGAAGCTTATACTAATATAATAGCGGTAAAGTCACCTATTATTTACCACTCCTAATTAAAGTAGACAGAGACGAATAATAAGTGGACTTTAACATTATACCAGTTACAGGATATAATATAATCCTAAGTTTACCCTAGTTAAAAAAGTATAACTTTATAATTAACTAAAGGAGTGGCCACCTCACTTTTAATAAATCCCTTAACTGTAATTACTATTTAGAGAAAGTTAAAAAGGTACTAAACTGTTCCAGAGATATATAAAGCACTTAAAAGTATGTTAAACCCTTAGAATTAAGTACAGTTTAAGTTAGGTTTATTAAAACGGTTAAAGGATTAAAAAGTCTACCGTATTACTTAAATAACAATTTAAAAGGTGGAAAGAAGTTAAAAGCTGATCTACAGATAAGTAAAAAGGTTAACTTATTTAAGGTACCTATAGAGTATAGGAAGTTTACACTATTTTAAAAAAAGATACTGTAATTACTAGATTATAGACTGTGGGACTATAAAATTAAGTTAAAGCTAGGAGTAAAGCTCCACAGCTTCCAGCCCTACCACCTAAACCCCTAACAGGCTAAGGCCTTAAGGGAGTACGTTAATGAAAATCTAAAGAATGGATTTATTATAGAGTCCCAGTCCCCAGTAGGGTACCTAATGTTATTTATCCTAAGAAAGGGAGATGGTAAGTTATATATAGTTATTAATTACTAAACGTTAAATAAGGATATAATTAAAAATTACTACTTACTACCACTTATTATAGAAATGTAAAAACGGATTATTAAAGTAAACTGGTTCTCCAGCCTTAATTTCCTTATAGGATTTAACCACGTTAAAGTAAAGGAAAAGGACGAGTATAAAACAGCCTTCCAGACTTATAATAGGTATTATTAATATTATATTATACTAATAGAATTAATAAACACCCTTATAACCTTTTAAGGCCTTATTAATAGTGTTTTTTACCCCTTCTTTAATAAGTTTATCTTTATATATTTAGATGACGTTTTAATTTATTTTAAAACTTTAAAAGAACATTAAAAACATATATAGCAGGTTTTAACAGTTTTTAAAAAAGCGAAGTTAATAGTAAATTTAAAGAAAAGCTATTTCCACGTTTAGGAATTAAATTATTTAAGGTTTAAAGTAACCCTTAAAAGGCTTAAAATATAATTAAAGAAGATAAAAGTAATTAAGGATTAACCCATTTTAAAGAACTAGAAAGAGTTATAAGCCTTTATTGGCTTTATAAACTTTTATTACTGTTTTATCAGGTACTTTATAAAAATTGTAAGACCATTTTACAAACTTACAGGTAAAGGAAAGCCGTTTAAGTAAACTGATAAATAATAAAAGGTGTTTAAAGACTTTAAGCACACCTTCATCACAGTATTAATCCTAGCCCTTCCCGATTTTTTAAAGCCTTTCTAAGTTGAAACAAACTCTTTAGAATTTATAATTAACGGAGAACTCAGTTAAGTCTAAGATAATGGGAAATACCACCTAGTTACCTTCTTATTAAAAGGAATCCACAGCCTAGCCTTATAATATCTAATTTATAATAAAGAATTAATGGTGGTTATTTAATGTTTTATTAAGTAGGTACTGTATTTAAGCGGTATAAAAGAACCGGTTTAAATCTTTTTAAACCATAATAACCTTTAATACTTTTTAATAAAGGAACTTAATCCACAGTAAGTATAGTGGGCAAAGTTAATGGCCCTATTCCACTTCCAGATCTACTATATTAAAGGAAAAGATAATAGGCGAGCCGATACTTTTAATTAAAGATAGGATTATAAAGATACTAATCCAGTCCTAGTCCCTATCACTATATTTAATAAAGCTAAGAACAGCACGTTAGAACACACGTTATAAGTATTAAATAACTAGACGTTAAAATAAACTATTAACATTTATATAAACTTATAAATAAAGTATAATATTTATTAATAATAACAGGACTTTTAAGTAAAAAGGTTAATGGAAGGAACCTATAAGTATAAGTACCCCTTAGGAGACTTCTTAAGGTACGTGTAAGACTGTGGGAAGGAGTGCCTAAAACACTTAAATTATAACGGAACTGGTTATCAGTTAGAACAGCTGTTAAAAGGTGTAAATAGTACGCTTAAACTAAGAGTAAGGCTTTAATATTAAAAGAAACTATATATTTATAACCTGGGTAAATAAAAAGAGTACGTTTAGTAGATTTATAAATCTCGACTTAAAGGATATATAGGCCGAATTAAGACTCTTACATAGGTATAATAAGCGTACGTGTTGAAATGCAAAAGGGGTCAAGGCATTGGAAAGCAGAATGTGTTGAAAGTGATTAATTATTTCTATCTTCGAGAGCGGAAGCCGTCTTATTATAGCCGTGAGGGTGGCCAGTGCACGAAGTGCATTGGCCACACTCGCTTCTGCGAAGCGAGGTTGGCTGACTGAATACGAGGTTGGCAGTGGAG
>Ga0247781_1000529_pt1 | contig 11957 bp, 8 predicted proteins | sample UWRJL184509B5_FD_179922 | JGI IMG/M metagenome (GOLD analysis project Ga0247781, IMG submission 179922) | Plant litter microbial communities from Arlington Agricultural Research Station in Wisconsin, United States - UWRJ-L184-509B-5 | ecosystem: Environmental > Terrestrial > Plant litter >...
CGGACCGCCGGACCACCCAGCCCCCAGGCGTGCGGCGGCTCTCCGGGCAGCGCACCCCACCGGGTCTTCGGCGTCGACTCGAGAACGGCCGCCGCGTCGCTCAGGTTGATGTCGGGGCGGCGCACCTCGACACCGTGCCGGCGGGCGTCGTCGACCAGCGACTGCGGCGAGTAGAAACCCATCGGCTGGGCGTTGAGCAGGGCCGCGCAGAAGGCCGCCGGGTGGTACCGCTTCAGCCACGCGCTGGCGTACACCAGATAGGCGAAGCTCATCGAGTGACTCTCCGGGAAGCCGTAGCTGGCGAACGCGGCGAGCTTGGTGAAGAGGTCGTCGGCGAGCTCGCCGGTGATTCCGCGCTCGGCCATCCCCGCGTACAGCCGGCTCTTGATCTGCTCCATCTTCTCGGCCGACCTCTTCGAGCCCATCGCGCGGCGCAACTGGTCGGCCTCGGCCGGTTCGAAGCCGGCAACGTCGATCGCGAGCTGCATGAGTTGTTCCTGGAAGAGCGGCACACCGAGCGTCTTCTCGAGCGCGTTGCGCATCAGCGGGTGAGGATAGGTGACCGGTTCCTGGCCGTTCTTACGCCGAATGTACGGATGGACCGAACCGCCCTGGATCGGGCCCGGGCGGATCAGCGCGACCTCCACCACCAGGTCGTAGAAGACGCGCGGTTTGAGCCGGGGCAGGGTCGCCATCTGGGCGCGGCTCTCCACCTGGAAGACGCCCACCGAGTCGGCCCGGCAGAGCATGTCGTAGACCTCGGTGTCGGTCAGGTCCATCGTGGAGATGTCCAGGTCGGATTCGATCATCTCGTACGCGTACCGCAGCGCCGAAAGCATGCCGAGCCCCAGCAGGTCGAACTTGACCAGCTCGATCGCCGCACAGTCGTCCTTGTCCCACTGCAGCACCGTGCGGCCCGGCATGCGTCCCCACTCCACCGGGCAGACCTCGATGATCGGACGGTCGCAGATCACCATGCCCCCGGAGTGGATGCCCAGATGGCGGGGGAAGTTCTGCACCTGGTTGGCGAACTCGACCACCGATGCCGGGATGTCCTCGACGTCGACCGTGGCCACACTCCCCCACCGGTCGATCTGCTTGCTCCACGCGTCCTGCTGGCCCGGCGAGAACCCGAACGCCTTGGCCATGTCACGCACCGCCGACCGCGGCCGGTACGAGATGACGTTCGCGACCTGGGCGGTGTGCTCCCGGCCGTGCTTGCGGTACACGTACTGGATGACCTCCTCCCGCCGGTCCGACTCGATGTCGACGTCGATGTCGGGCGGCCCGTCCCGCTCCGGCGCGAGGAACCGCTCGAAAAGCAGGTTGTGGGCGACCGCGTCCACGTTGGTGATCCGCAGCGCGTAACAAACGGCGGAGTTGGCGGCGCTTCCCCGACCCTGGGCGTAGATGTTCTGCTCCCGGCAGAACTGGACGATGTCGTAGACGACCAGGAAGTAGCCCGGGAAACCCAGCTCGTCGATCATCTTCAACTCGTACTCGATCTGCTCATACGCCTGCGGATGCGCCTGCGGGGGCCCGTAACGCTCACGGGCGCCGCGCATGGTCAACTCGCGCAGCCAGGTCATCTCGGTGTGCCCCGGCTCCGGGATCGGGAAATCGGGCAGCCGTGGGGCGACCAGGTTGAGGTCGAACGCGAGATCCTCACCGAACATCGCGGCGACCTCGACGGCCCCCGGATAGGACGCGAACCGGCGGGCCATCTCGTCACCGCTGCGCAGGTGGGCGGTGCCGGCCGCGGGCAGCCAGCCGTCGATCTCGTCGAGGCTGCGGCGCGACCGAACGGCGGCGAGCGCGGTGGCGAGACGGCGGCGGGCCGGGGTCGCGTAGTGCACATTGTTGGTGGCGACGGCCTCGAGGCGGCGGCTCCGGGCGAGCGCGAAAAGGATGTCGTTGCGGTCGTCGTCGTAAGGATCGCCGTGCGCGGTCAGCTCGACCGCGACATTCGGGTGCCCGAACAGGTCGACCAGCCGATCGAGCTCGGCCGCGGCGGCGTCGGGCCCCTCGGTGGCGAGGGCCAGCGGGACGGGCCCCTTGCGGCAGCCGGTCAGGACCAGCACATGGTCACGCAGGGTGTCGGCGATCTGCTCCAGATCCCCGTACGTCGGCTTGCCCTTCTCCCCACCGGCAAGCTGACCTCGAGAAACGACACTCGCGAGCCGGGCGTACCCCTCGTGACCATGCGCCAGGGCGAGCAGGTGGCGGCCCTCCGGGTCGGGCTGGCCGTTCTGCGGCTTGGCCAGATCGAGCGAAAGCTCCGCGCCGACAATGGTGGGCAGGCCCAATTCACGAGCGGCCTGCGAGAAACGAACCACTCCGTAGAATCCGTCGTGATCGGTGACCGCCAATCCGTTCAACCCGAGACGGGCAGCCTCCTCGGCCAGCTCCTCCGGGTGACTGGCGCCATCGAGAAAGCTGAAATTGGTGTGGCAGTGCAGTTCCGCATAGGGGATGACCCGCTCCCGCCGCACCAGAGCGGGCGCCTCGTAGGGCTGCCGCCGACGCGACCAGGCCGGCGAATCCCCACCGTCCCCGTCAACCGCCAACGGATCCACCACGGACTGCAGGTGACGCGCGCCTTTCCCGGAAAGCGTCCGCTCCAGATCCGACCACGAAACCTTCGGATTATGAAACCCCACACCATTTCCCTTTCACCCCAACGCTCCCCCCGAAAACCCCGAACAGCAACCCCGGCGGCGCTTGCGGCCCCGGCCTGTCAGTCATAGCTGGCCTCCACTGCCCAGTGGCCGGCGGCCAGGCTCAGCAGGAATGCCCGGCCGTCCTCCAGCGTCATCTGGAATCGGGCCCGCCGACGCGACTCGACGGGATCCCACCAGCGCTCGTCGACCGGCCAGGGCCCAGCCCAGCCGGTGACGCCGACGGGGTGAGCACGTTCGACGATCAGAGCCGCGGGATCACCGGTCAGTTCGAGGCGGGCGCTCACCCCCACGGGATCGCCGTCCTGATCGAGGACCACGGCCGCGAGCGGACGGGGGAAAACCAGAGCAGGCGCCGGCTTCGGCAACCGCCCAGGCCACGGCGGCAACACCGGCGGTGGGGGCACCGGCCGCCGTCCCCGCCGCCCCGCCGGAACGGCCACCACAGTCACGTTCCCCGAAAGACCCGAGTCGGCCACATCGGACTCGCCCGAACGCTCGGCTCCGCCACCAGCGGATCCGGTCCGATTCGTCCGCTCGCGCTCGCGCGCCTCCGGTCCGGACGCGCCACGCATGTGGTGGGCAAGCAGCGCGACGGTTTCGACGCCGGGGACGGGGGTGGGGTGGGGGGCTGTGGGGCGATGCGGGTCGCGTTCGTCGCCCCAGGGGATCAGGCGTACCTGGTCGTCGGCGTTGCGACCGCCGCTCAGGACCGGAGTGACCACCGACTCGGAGCCGAGCAGGCCCTGCACGCGGCTGAACGCGCGGTGGGCGCGGTCGCGGTCGGCGCCGGCGGCGCCCCAGAGACCAGGCTGCAGTCCGAGGTGGACCAGGACACCGTCGGGGATCAGGCGCAGCCGTACCAGGCCGGCGGTCGGACGGGCCGGAGCCCCGCGGCGGGCACCGGTGAGCCAGCCGTCGAGTTGCCAGCGGACCCGTTCGGCGATGGCCGCCGCGGTGAGGGTGCCGTCGTGCCGCCAGACGCGGTGCAGCTCCTGGCCGTTCGCGGTGATCGCCTCGATGCCCAGCCGGGTGCAGGCCAGACCGTACGCGGCGAGCTTTTCGTGCAGTCGCTCGGCCAGCGCCCGGCCGGCGAACGCGGCGACGTCCACCCGTTCCAGCGGTTCGTCGTAGGTCTCGGAGACCTCCAGATCCGGCGGCGGGCGGCGCACCGCGAGCGGCCGATGGTCGAGGCCGCCGGCGAGCCGGTGCGCGAGCGCCCCGTCGAAGCCGAACCGCGTCAGTACGTCGCCGGCCGGCAGCGCCGCGAACTCGCCCAGCGTCTTGATGCCGAGCCGCTTGAGCAGATCGGTCAGTTCGGGCCGCTCGATCGCCTCGACCGGCTGGGACGTGAGAAAACCGGGCGTCCCACCGGGCGGAATCACCCGCCCGCGGCGAGCGGCCAGCCCCGCCGCGAACACCCCGTCGGCGATCCCGACCTGGCTCTCCACCTCGCAGGCCTCGGCCACCTGCTCGACGATCCGCTCCGCCGCGGCTTCCTCCCCGCCGAAGTAGCGGGACGGCCCCCGGGCGGCGACGGCCAGCGCCCCCGGCCGGATCACCTCGACCCCGACCGCGACCTCCTCGACGGCTGCCACGACGGGTTCGAACGCCCGCGCGTCCCGGCCCGCGTCGAACTCGACGGCGGTGAGCTGGGGGCATCGGCTCTGCGCTTCCCGGCGGCGGAGCCCACGGCGTACGCCCTCCTGCCGCGCCGCCTCCGAGCAGGCGACCACCCGGTTGCCGTGCAGCACGATGACCGGCTTGGCGGCCGGTATCCCCAGCACGATCTCGGCGGCCACAACCGGCCAGTCCGGGCACCAGAGCAGCATGGTTCGCCCCTTTTCTTCCCCGCTGGCCTCCACGTCTTCCCCGCTGGTCCCCACGTCACATCACCGCCGGGAGGTGATCGCGCTTCTTCGCCCTGCTCCCACCCGGAAACGCGAGAACCCGCCCAGCAGCACCGGAATCGGCTACTTCGGACGGCTCCGCATGTTCGGCGCTCGCGGCTGGGGACGTAGGTGGCGGCGGGACGGCCGCCGGGCGGGGAACGGGGGTGAGCGCGGGCTTGGCGGGCGAGTCCGCGACGGCGGTGGGAGGGCGGGTGCGGGTGGGGGAAGGCGGCACCGTCAGGGGGCGGATCGTGATGCCGGGCATCCACATCGTGACTTCTTTGGGGCGGGTGGCGGCACCTCGACCGCGGGCCAGGACGGTCACCCGGCGGCGGCGCAGTCGGCCGTGGCCCGCGTCCAGGCCTTCCCAGCGGGCCTCGAGGACGCGCAAGGTCACGTCGGCGCCGGACCAGTCGCCGTACGGGACCAGGACGCTGCCTCGCTGTCGGGCTCGAGCCACCAGGCGGGAGGCGATCGAGGTGGGCACCCCGCCGGGGACGGCCAGGGCGATGAGGTCGACGCCGTCGATCAGGGCGGCGACCACGGTGGGCCATTCCGGACCGGGATCGGGCACCAGGGCCAACCGGTCGAGGGCGATGCCACTCTCGGCCGCGGCTACCGCGCCGAGCGAGGGTACGCCGACCACCGCGCACCAGGAGCCCGTCCGGGAGGCCTCGGCCAGCAGCGCCAGCAGCAACGATGTGCCGCCGGCGGCGGTGGCGGACTGCCCGGCGGTCACCGCGACGGTGCTGCCGCGGCGCAGTCCATGACCGGGCAGCAGGGTGCTCAGCTCAGGCGCGACCGGCAGTGTCCGGTGGACGCCCACCGTCTCGGTCTCACCCGCCGCCCGAACCAGTTCAGCCAGGGCAGCCGCACCGCTGATCATGCGCCCCGCCATGTGTTTTGCCCCGCTCTGTTGCTCAGTTTCCCGCTCGCCTGCCACGAGCCGGCCTTGCAAAGCCCTCCCTTCTCAGGCCGGCCTCCGTCTCCCCCGCTCACGACTCAGCCGTCCCGCACCGGGGCGACTTCCGCGGACCGCGGCGCATCAGTTGCCACAGACGTCGCCGGCGTGGGAAAGAGCCCGCGAGGAGCGGACGCACGACGGCGACCTCTCTGGGGAAGAGGTCGCCGAACGTCAGGGAAGAGGTCGCCCGGAAAGATCCGGTGACGCGACCGCGGCGACCGCCCGGAAAACGCCCGGAGCGGCGAGAACGGCAGAGGTCAGGCAGCCAGCCTGGGCTGGTAGACAAGACCCAGGGAAGACTCGACCACGGCCACGAACTGCTCGGCAGCGCGCAGGAGGTCGTCGGCCTCGCGGGGGCTGACCACGCGCGGGATGCCGGCCTCGGCCGCGGCTCGTTTGGCGGCGCCCAGGGCGAAGTAGTTGGCCCACTCGCCGAAGTCGGGAGCGACCAGCACCAGCAGCGACCAGACGCTGGTCACGCGACTGCGGCGGCCGGCGGGAGCGGGACGGGCACGAGCCGCGAGCACGGCGGCCGCGGCACGCAGGGCGGCCAGATGGGCTGCCGCGTAGCGGAGACCGTCGGGGCCTGTGCGTGCCGCCTCGACGAGGCCATCGCGCGCAATGGTCAGCAGCTGCGCGGGCGTGCGCTGGGGCAGCATGTGCGCCGGGACGGTGGGAGCCTCGGCCCGGGCCCCCGCAGTCGGCGCATGCGCCAGACCCGGAACCATCGGACCAGGCACAACCTGACGCGGCACAGCCCGGGGAGCCACAGCCTGGTGGGGCACAGCCTGGTGGGGCACAGCCTGGTGGGGCACGGACGAACTAGGCGCCGGCCAAAGGCTTGGCACTGTGTGGCTCGCCATGTGTTTCTCCTCGCGTGTCTCGCATCCGACGTGCCGGGTCGAACCGAGCGCTGCGGAGGAAGGCGCAGCGGCTCGTGGTGGGTGACCGGCCGGGTGTGAAGCTTCCCCACACCACACCCGGCCGGACCTGCCGGCGGGTCCGTCGTCCGCCGCCCGGGGGTCGGGGGAGGCGGACGACGGTCCTGCCTTGTCTGAAGGCGCCGGGCCCGCGAATGCCCGGAGCCTCACGCACGACACTTCGCGGGTGCCGCGCTTGGGAGCCGTGCCGCGAAACACCGCTCCCGTCGCCGAACGAGCGCTCGCGAGCCTCGAAGCTCAACCGTCGAAGTCAACCGTCGAAGTTCAACAATCGAAGTTCAACGATCAAAATCGACCATCGAAGCTTGAGCCTTTCGAACATCCGTTCTAACTACAGAGAAGACTAGCACTGACGTACGACAAAAAAGCAAGGATGACCACCCCGGGAGTTCACACTGTGATGGCGACCTTGGCCCGGGCGTGCTCCTCCTCCACGTACCGGATCGCCTCGGGCACCTCGGCGAGCCGGTACGTGCGATCGAGGACGGGAATGTGCGAGAGGATCGAGCAACCAAACGAGAGGAGCCCCCCGCATGAGCCGGACCGTGGTGATCACCGGGGCCAGTTCGGGCATCGGCCTGGCCGCCGCCGAGCAGCTCGCCGCCGCGGGTGACGAGGTCGTGCTGGTCGGCCGCACGGCGTCGCGCCTGGACGAGGCGGCCCGGCGGGTCAAGAACGCGGGCGTGTTCCGCGCCGACTTCGAAGACCTCGATCAGGTTCGCGACCTGGCCGCGCGGCTCCTGGCGACGTACCCGACGATCGACGTTCTGGCCAACAACGCGGGCGGCATGGTCGACGGCTACCGGCGGACGGTGGACGGGTTCGAGGCGACGATCCAGGGCAACCATCTCGCGCCGTTCCTCCTCACTGAGCTGCTGCGTGAGCGGCTCACCGGGGGCCGGGTAGTAAATACGGCCTCGCGAGCGCACCTGCGCGGCGCTCCCGACCCGGACAACTTCGCGGGTGACCCGGCCCGGTTCCGATCCTTCCCGGCCTACGGCGCGGCGAAATCAGCCAACATCCTGTTCGCCGCCGAGGCCGCCCGCCGCCGACCCGACATCACCAGCGTCTCGTTCCACCCCGGCGTCGTGCGCAGCAACTTCGGGGCGGGCACGGGCACCCGGCTCTTCTACAAGTTCGCGCCCTTCCTGGTGCCGCCCGCGCGGGCCGGCGCGCTGCTGGCGTGGCTGATGACCACCGACGGGCTGACCAACGGCGGCTACTACGTCGGGCACGATCTCAGCAAGCCGATGAGGCACGCGAGCGACCCGGCCGCCGCGGCGAAACTCTGGGAGGCGAGCGCGGAGGCCACCGGCGTGACGGGATAACGGAAACACTCGAAACCGATAGCTTGTTCACGAGTCCCTGCCGCGCGGGCCTGCGGCTTTGTACGGTCTCGCCTCGTGCGACAAGGCGTACGACATGCGACCCGGCCGGCTGCCGCCCTCAGCCTGATCATCGTCACGGCATTGTGGATGGCGGGGCGCGACGAGGCGCCCGACGGGGTGGCCGCGTGGGGCCGGCTCGCCGCGCTCTGGTCGGCCGACCTGCTGCTGATCCAGGTCGTGCTGATGGCAAGAATCCCGTGGATCGAGCAGGCGTACGGTCAGGACACGCTCGCGCGCTGGCACCGCTGGACCGGCTTCGCGTCGTTCCACCTCCTGCTGGTCCACGTCGTGCTCGCCCTCATCGCGTACGCCGGAATCGATCTTCTCGCCGAGCCCGGCATGCTCGCCGCCTGCACCGCCCTGGCCGCGCTGATCCTGGTCGTGGTCACGTCGGTACGCCGGGCACGACGGCGGCTGCGCTACGAGCGGTGGCACCTGCTGCACCTCTACGCCTACCTCGGGGTCGGGCTGGCGCTGCCCCACGAGTTCCTGATCGGCAGCGACTTCCGCCCGCCGGCCGTCCGCGCGTTCTGGTGGGGCGCGTACGCGTTCGCCGCCGGCTCGGTGTTGATCTTCCGGCTCTGTCTGCCCCTGTGGCGCACGCTGCGGCACCGGTTGACCGTCGACCACATCGACCCGGAGGCACCCGGCCTGGTCTCGGTCTACCTGCGGGGACGGCGACTCGACCGGCTGCCGGTGCGAGCCGGGCAGTTCTTCGTGTGGCGCTTCCTGGACGGCCGGGGCACGCTGCGCGGCAACCCGTTCTCGCTCTCCGGACCGCCGCGCGGTGACGCGTTGCGGATCACGGTCAAGGTGGTGGGCGACGGCAGTTCCCGGGTGGCGGCGCTGCGGCCCGGCACGCGGGTGCTCATCGAGGGACCGTACGGGCGGATGACCGCGGCCTCCTACGCGGGCGGGCCGGTGACGATGCTGGCCTGCGGGGTCGGGGTGACACCGCTGCTCGCGCTGCTCTGGGACCTGCCGTACGGGCTCGGCAAGGCCACTCTTGTCTATCGCACCCGGCATCCGCAGGAGGTGGCGTTCCTCGCCGAGCTCGAGTGGCTGGCCGAGCACCGCGGGGTGCGCCTGGTGCCGCTGGTCGGCCCGCGCGCCGCGGCCGGGTCCTGGCTGCCCGCCGAGTACGCCGACTACGACGACGCCGGGGCGCTGCGGTCGATCTCGCCCGACATCGCCGCCCACGACGTCTATGTCTGCGGGCCGGACGCCTGGACGACGTCGGTGTTCCGAGCCGCCCGCGCGGTCGGTGTTCCCCCGGGCCGCCTGCACCGGGAGCAGTTCGGGTGGTGAGAATGGGCTGATGCAGGCACACCCGAACGTCATCGCCGTCCTGGACGCCGCCGGCGCGTCCGCCGACGTGGCCTGAGCCGGATGCCGGTGACCTTGCACGTCTGGCGGGTGCCTCGGCGGCGGGTGGCCGTGGCGATGTTCCGGCTGGCTTTTCCCGGAGCTCATCGGGCGAGCTTCGCCAAGTTCCTCGGCACCGCCGACGGGGTCAGCCCCCGCGACATCGATCTGACGAGATATGCGGCGGTTACCGTCAGCGACGCTCCGGTGATCCTTCCCCAGTGGGACAAACTTGCCGTCGCTCGGGCCCGGATCGACGTCACCCCGCTCCACAGCCGAGGCACCTGGTCGGGACAGACCCCATTCAAGGCTGACAAAATGCGACGCGACGGGATGATGCTGGCGTTGACCCGCGCCCGGTTGCGCCCGACGCGGGCGGCCTCGTTCTGGCGGGCGATCAAGCCCGTCGCCGCCGAAGTCGATCAGGCGCCCGGCCTGCTGGCTCACTTCGGCATCGGCGAGGCGCCGCTCGGCTGGCAGGGCACAGTCAGCATCTGGCGCGATGCGGCGGACCTGGCCGGATTCGCGTACCGTCAGCCGGAGCATCGGGCGGTCATCGCACGGACGCCGACCGATCGGTGGTACGCCGAGGAGTTGTTCGCCCGATTCGCGGTCGACGAAATCACCGGCGACCGCGAAGTCCTCGGCTGGCATTCGTAAGAGAGGCGTGACTCGACGATGAGGCTCGTGGCGTGGCAGCCCGACGACCTGCTGCGGCGGCTCGACGACGTGGTGAGCGTCTACGGCGAGGCGATGGGCTATCGGCAGGAGCTGCTGCAGACTCGGCGCGGCTACATCGGCGCCCACGTGCGCCGGCCCGGTTTCCGCGCGGTCGCGACCCTCACCACCGACGGCCGGCTCGCCGGCTTCGGGTACGGGTACACCTCCGTCCCCGGCCAGTGGTGGCACGACCAGGTGCGAGCCAACCTCGGTGCGGCCGCCCGGCAGCGCTGGCTGACCGACTGCTTCGAGGTCGTCGAGCTGCACGTGCATCCGGTGGCACAGGGGCACGGCGTCGGCGCCCGTCAGCTGCGCGCGCTGCTGGCGATGGCCGACGGCGAATCCGTGCTGCTCTCGACGCCCGAGGCCGACGAGGCGAAGTCCCGGGCCTGGCGGCTCTACCGCCGGTTCGGCTTCGAGGACGTGCTGCGCGACTTCTCCTTCCCGGGCGACGAGCGGGACTTCGCCATCCTCGGCCGGGGGCTGCCGCTCGCGGAGCGGCCCGCCGAGGACGCGCCGGGCATTGTCGGTCTCTAAGAGGCTGCCGTGGGCACTGCTGGGCGTCCTCGTTCTCGCGCAGATCTGCTACCCGCTGACCGGCGGCCACGTCCGGGCCGGGCTGACCGTCGCCACGGTCGTGCTCGGCTGTCTGCTCTCGGTCACGCACGCGCTGCTCACCCGTGGCCCGCGGGCGGCGATCGCCCTGGTCGGCACGGCCACGCTGGGCGGCTTCGCGGTCGAGGCGGTCGGCGTCGCCACCGGCTTCCCGTTCGGCACCTATGTCTACTCGGGTCAGCTCGGGCCCAAGCTGCTCGGCGTCCCGCTGATCATCCCGCTGGCCTGGACGTGGATGGCCTGGCCGGCCTGGCTGGCGGCCCAGCGTCTGCCGATCGCCCGATGGGCGCGGATCGGGGTCGCCGCGGTCGGCCTGGCCGCGTGGGACCTCTTCCTCGATCCGCAGATGGTGGCCGAGGGCTACTGGCGGTGGCGGTCGGCCACCCCGGCGCTGCCTGGCGTGCCCGGCGTCCCGATCGGCAACTATCTGGGCTGGCTCGGCTTCGCGGTGCTGCTGATGACCGCCCTGAGCTTCGCGTCGGGGAGCACCGCGCCACTCCGGGCGGACGCGCCGATCTTGGCGCTCTGGCTGTGGACGTACGCTTCGTCCGTGCTCGCCCACGCCGTCTTCCTGGACCTGCCCGCCTCGGCGGCCTGGGGTGGCGTGCTGATGGGCGTGGCTGTGCTCCCTCTCGTACGCCATCTCCGGCGTCCGATATGAGATGGCTCGTGCTGCTGCCGTGGGTCGCGCTGACCGCGCACACCGTGGCGAATGCGCTGCTGCTGCGCCGCCCCCCGCGCGCGGCAACCACGGACGAGAGGGTCGCGGTGCTGCTGCCCGTGCGGGACGAGGCCGGGCGGGTCGAGGCGTGCGTGGCGTCGCTGCTGGCCCAGCGCGGGGCCGAGAAACTGACGGTGACTGTGCTCGACGACGGATCGACCGACGGGACGGCCGAGATCGTACGGGCCGTGGGAGAGGTCCGACCGGGCGACGAGGTACGGCTGCTGACCGGTGCACCACTGCCGGTCGGGTGGCTGGGCAAACCATACGCGTGCCAGCAACTCGCCGACGCGTCCGCCGACGCCGACGTCCTCTGCTTCGTCGATGCCGACGTCGTCCTGCGACCAGAGGCGATCGCGGCGGCCGTCACCGAGATGCGCCGCGCCGGCGTGGGCCTGCTCTCGCCGTACCCGAAGATCGTCGGGGCCGGACGCCTGGTGCAACCCCTGCTCCAATGGTCGTGGCTGACCTTCCTGCCGCTGCGCGCGATGGAACGCTCCCCGCGCCCGTCGCTCGCCGCGGCCGGCGGGCAGTGGCTGGTCGTCGACGCCGCGGCCTATCGGCGCGCGGGCGGGCACGCGGCCGTGCGCACCGAGATCCTGGAGGACATCGCGTTGGCCCGCGCGGTCAAACGCGCCGGCGGCCGGATCGCGCTGGCCGACGGCTCCCGGCT
>Ga0247781_1000530_pt1 | contig 11952 bp, 11 predicted proteins | sample UWRJL184509B5_FD_179922 | JGI IMG/M metagenome (GOLD analysis project Ga0247781, IMG submission 179922) | Plant litter microbial communities from Arlington Agricultural Research Station in Wisconsin, United States - UWRJ-L184-509B-5 | ecosystem: Environmental > Terrestrial > Plant litter >...
GTGGGCAAGTAGGGCAAACCTGGCTGTGCCTGTACAGGCATCTGGGTAGGAGGAATTATCCCATTACTGTAAGGACCCGAAGTACTGAACCCAGAGATTGGAGCCGGAGCCGGAGCCGGGGCGGCCATACTGGGGTTACTCTGCGCCGAGCTTGCCGTGTTCTGTCGAGCAATGTTTGCAAGCGTCTCCAAGATGTTAGGCATGGGGGGAGGTTGTGATACTGGCTTGCTGCCTGCGCCGAGGGAGGCCATCAAGTTGGGAGGAGGACTACCAGGCGGTGTTGTCGACTCATTCTGCTGTCTCGGGGCACTAAGCTTCTCCCTGAACGAGTTGACCATGGAGGGAGGGAAGGTTTGGCCCTTCTCCCAGATGTCGACAAGTTTTCTAATCTTCTCCTACAAGACAATACACGTGTGAGTGGGTTTTCATCATGACATAAAAAAATACAAAATACAGCCGACCAGAGCTAGATACGGGTGAATGTGACGAGGAGCCCAGCCGTTACCGTTGACAGAAACGGCTTTGACAGCTCGTGCTCATCATACCATGATCCTCGGCGTCTGGCATGTCTGGCATGTCAAGCAAGGGTGTTCAGTGCATGTGCTGTTTGCGTACCTTTTGATCCTCTGGTGCCGAGGCGACGATATCGTTTATCAGAATAGGCATCAGTTCAGTCACTCTATTCACACCAGCAGCGAATGTCCCGTCTTGGGCGGCGATAGTTATGGGTTGTCCATGTGTCTTTGCCTGTTCCATCCACTTGCGAGTTACAGAGTCTACGACGTAGAGCACTCCTAGCTTGTGTGTTCCGGGGGTTCTCTTGAAGTGGGTGAATAGCTTTTGAATCAGGACGGATTCGGACTGTCGTAAACACCAGAGTCAGTTCCATCTCGCCGAATATCCTGGGCAGTGCTTGTCATTTCTTACCTGTACGTTGGCGACACACAGCGCCGTGATGTTTGTGATTCGAGAACCGGACACTCCTGGGGGCTTCAGGGTGAGCATGCCCTGGAGGCCGGCCTCTAGCTCTGCTACGACAGAGGACATGATAGCTGGAAGTGATTCCCTAGGGACGATCGACCGTTTGGCAACGCTGCGACGCTAACCTTGTGCAATACGATACGCGAGATGTTGGCAGTTGAACGACTTTGACTTTATCCCATGCTCCTGGGTCACGGAAGTACGGAGTACGTTGGATGGCGTTTGAGCCCTCTGTCAATCTGCTGTCTTGCCCTCAAAGATATCGCGATCCACCGGTTACGAAGCCTCGATTGCGAAACTTGCACTGGAGAGCACTAGGTGTACGAAGAGTGTTCTCTGCAAGCAAAAGGCAGACCCGAGTCCAAAACCGTTGGCAAGGGGGCTGGCTGCGCGAAAAGTGTACGTTGCGGTTTTGTTCACCTCCTCTGTTGTTCTCAAAAAGACCCACGATTGACAGAGCGGTTTGATGGGTTTTCTTGGCAGATTCTTCCAACTGCGCGAGTCGTTTACGGCCTTAGATGTGCGCCTGCAAAATCAGCAGAAACAGGTATACTGGGGCTACTGGGAGTCTGGAATTGATGGATGTTTGAATTGCGTCGATGTTTGCTGATGGATTGATGGTGATGTTGGGATTTGATGGAGGGAAAAGAAGAAGTGTTCGAAGCTCAAGCGAGGGGAAGCGTTTTTGAAATCCCTTGCTGGGGTGCTTCGGGCGGGTGAGCACGGTTGCCGCCTAAGGTTCGGATGAGCTCAGCTTGCAGCTGCCGAGTGCATTGCCACTCGTTGACACTGTCAAGCCTGCTCGATGGTTCTCGAAATTGGAAATCGGACCTTCACACTTCGGCCAGCTCAAAAATGTGTCGGCGTGTTCCAAACCCAGTTCCCACGCCCCTTGCTTACAGTATTCCACGGTAAATAGTCAACCTGCAATACCTAACATGGGGCTTTGTTAAGACCTTCTTGGCCTTGTCAATACGCATAAATGTGGCTTAAATACGCACCAAAATACCCTGTAAATAGCGTTTTAACCCCTTGAAGAAGATCATTACGAAGTCTCAGCAAGGCCCCATGTTAGGTAGTGCAGGTTGACTATTTACCGTGGAATGCTGTACTGTCATATAGCAACCAACACAATGCCGCATTGTCAATGTCTATTATTTATTCTACCTCGAGTTCTCTGGTTCCCAATTGACTTCCTGAAGTAATGCTTGGAAGTGTGACAATCGCTCCCTGTTGAGGCTTACTGTTGGCACCCACCCCAACAAGGACTGGGCGTGACGTCAACACTGAGATGAATCCCTTCGAAAGGCCTCAACATGTCGAGTTTTGAACATGGGTCGCATATTAATAAGGTCGATATCCTCATGCGATATCCTCATGTCGGTGATTCACAAGGTATACATCCTCACGTAGCTAAATTGTTCATCATCAATAAATAATTGGATTTTGGTCACTTCTTCAATGACCGCGGATGTCTTCGGAATCGGAATCCGGCAGGACTTTCTGCATCGTGTCGTCGGTTCGAACGGAGGAGGAGTGGGCCTGATCAGTCCAGCTTTCCCCAATGCATTTGGGGTCAATGTCCGCCCCACCCCTGCAAATCCGGCACAGGCGTTGGTTGCTGGGAAAAGTCATATTTTCTGCTGGACTGCGGGTTTTTCGTCGGCTTGGATTCGTCTTCAACTTTTTTTCTTCTACCCTCGACATCCCTCGAGGCTCCCTAATTTCACCCTCACCCTCCTTGCATCTTCACACATCTAATAGCAACCATGGTTACTGCTATGCGCCTGAGCTCCGCGGCTCTGAGGACTTCCCTCAAGCCCACCTTCGCTAGAAATGCCTTTGCGAGAGGCTACTCCGTCAAGGCCCAGGTGAGCCTCTCCGGAATGATGCCAAATGCGGCCTGACATCATCCATTGAGCATCAATTGACCTTTTATTTTGTCCTAGACCTTGAAGGAGCGTTTCGCCGAGCTTTTGCCCGAGAAGATTGAGGAGATCAAGGCCCTGCGGAAGTACGTTGTGCCCGTTTCCTGTTGCGATGATGCCGATGGTGATAGCTGACACGCTGTCCTGAATTTAGAGAGCACGGCGCCAAGGTCGTCGACAAGGTCACCCTCGACCAGGTATATGGCGGTGCCCGTGGTATCAAGTCTCTCGTGTGGGAGGGTTCCGTCCTCGACTCTGAGGAGGGTATTCGCTTCCGTGGAAAGACCATCCCCGAGTGCCAGGAGCTTCTCCCCAAGGCTCCCGGTGGAAAGGAGCCTCTTCCCGAGGGTATGTCTTGTCCTGGCCGATTCCGCAGAGTATCGTCTAATTTGTCGTTTTGCAGGTCTCTTCTGGCTTCTCCTCACCGGTGAGGTCCCTACCGAGCAGCAGGTCCGCGACCTGTCCGCCGAGTGGGCTGCCCGCTCCGACCTCCCCAAGTTCGTTGAGGAGCTGATCGACCGCTGCCCTACCGACCTCCACCCCATGGCCCAGTTCTCGATTGCCGTCACTGCTCTCGAGCAGACCTCGTCTTTCGCTGCCGCCTACGCCAAGGGTATCAACAAGAAGGAGTACTGGGGCTACACCTTTGAGGACTCCATGGACCTCATTGCCAAGCTCCCCAACATCGCTTCGCGCATCTACCAGAACGTCTTCAAGGGCGGCAAGGTTGCTGCCATCCAGAAGGACAAGGATTACTCCTTCAACTTCGCCAACCAGCTCGGCTTCGGCGAGAACAAGGACTTTGTTGAGCTCCTCCGTCTCTACCTCACCATTCACACCGACCACGAGGGTGGCAACGTCAGCGCTCACACCACTCACCTTGTCGGCAGTGCCCTGAGCTCTCCCTTCCTCTCCCTCGCCGCTGGCCTCAACGGTCTTGCCGGTCCTCTCCACGGCCTGGCTAACCAGGAGGTTCTCAACTGGCTTACCGAGATGAAGAAGGCCATTGGCGACGACCTCAGCGATGAGAACATCACCAAGTACCTCTGGTCCACCCTCAACGCCGGCCGCGTCGTTCCCGGCTACGGCCACGCCGTCCTCCGCAAGACCGACCCCCGCTACATGGCCCAGCGCACCTTCGCCCAGAAGCACATGCCCGAGGACCCCATGTTCCAGCTCGTCAGCCAGGTCTACAAGATTGCCCCCAAGGTTCTTACCGAGCACGGCAAGACCAAGAACCCCTTCCCCAACGTCGATGCCCACTCCGGTGTCCTCCTCCAGTACTACGGCTTGACCGAGGCCAACTACTACACCGTTCTCTTCGGTGTTTCCCGCGCCATTGGTGTCCTTCCCCAGCTGATCATCGACCGTGCCGTTGGCGCCCCCATTGAGAGGTATGAAATCTACATGTACACTGCGTATATTGTACCGTAAGCTAACGTGTGTGCCTATAGACCCAAGTCTTTCTCTACCGAGAAGTGGATCGAGATCTGCAAGAAGTTGTAAATTTAGGATTTCTTAGTAAAACAGGGTTAGGCAGTTCGGCGCGTGGGAAAGGGTCAAACACAGGTAATTCGGTATAGAACGGGTTGGAATATCAAGCTGTGTTGTTGTGGCACACGCATGGATGCTTGAACGGGAATGATACCCGTTTGCTTCCTTTGTACGATACAATACACATCCCGTTTGGCCGGGTCATTGGGTCGTGTACTTCTTTTTTTATAAACAGACGAGCCAATTGATCCAATCACTTGAAACTTTACACAAAAGTTCGGTCTGGAGACGAAAAGGAAGCAGTCCACTGAGAGCCCAGGTATCTCGAGATGGCACATGTGCTGCGGCCTCGGACGTAGTACTTGCAGTAAAGTTAAATTTCTCGCCATGCACAAGTACCGCAGTATGCACCCGTGGATGACTTTCGCCGAAGGGTGGGTAAGCATCGGACGCCGACTGGTCCTCGGGCCAAGCCGTTTCCATTGTTCCTTTTATCCTTGCCGAGCCGACGCGGTCTAGGGTACAGCAAAGATGGAGTTGATGGAGTCGGTCCCGTTATGGAAAGCCACATAGAAAACAAATGGAACCCCCAGATGAAATGCGATAAATACTTGACGAAAAAAAGCAGGTATGAATGGATGACAATGTTTCGGTCTTGAAGCTTTTAGCTATAATCTCTCCGGCGTTGGTCGGTGATTATGGTGAGATTGTGTTCGGGTGGACTGGCCTTATCTCGAATATTTCACGGATACCCCAAGATATCGTCCGTAAAATAGGTTTACAAGCCACCCCAAAATGTGAATTTTGCGTTGAGACCAGCCGAGGGGTTGAGGGAAAATTCGGGGTCTTGCCTAGCTGGGACAGTTGACCTGCCAATTATGTTGGGGCCCGCACCCGCCTGCCCCAAAAATGCAGGAAGCTGCTGCAAATTGGAATGGTCCCCCAAGCTAGGGCGGTTTTCGGCGGGGGTGACTTGAATGTGCACTGATTGCCCAGCGCTGCTGGGTCAGGGACAGTCATCACCCAGCTTGGGCGATGCGGCATGTACTTTCGGTTCGGGGCGCGGACTATTGCTATCAGCCCTGTAATCCCATCGATTCAAAATCGGACTCTAGGCACTCTAAAGACCTTTCAATCCATCAATTGAACTTCCAAATCGATTTTCTCTTCTACAACGAGATTCTACCCCGTTGTCTGCTGTCCTCCTTCTCTCCAGATTACTCTGACTGTAAGTGGATTTTGATCGTCGTGCAGGTCCCGGGGAAGCTCCATTTGTCCCAAAATCCACTCTGTTCCCCCATCCGCAGCTTATACCCCATACGGCGTCGAGCGAGCTTCGGTAACACGTGAACCGCACCGAACACCCGCGCCTGCTTTCTTCATCCATCTATCTTCTTTCATCGCGGTTTTGCAGTTCCTTTTCCTATTCCCCGACCACTTTCCCCCTCTCGGAACGCTTCCTTCCCTATTTGCCTCGTGTGTGTAATTTCCCCCCAGTCATCCTTAGAGCCATCCCCGATCCGTTGAGCTGACATTCCAAAAAGCTTGTGATTGATAGATTTCCTATCATCTTCGCATCCCACCCTCCCACACCTGCGACGAAGCACCCTCATCCCTTGGTCAGGGCCCCCGTAAACGCAACATCCGCCTAGTTATGTCCGCCTCCGCCGCCATCGCGACCTTTCCGGTTGCCGAGCCGCCGCGCTCGTTGGAGAAGAAGCCCGTCAAGTTCTCCAACTTGTTGCTTGGTGCCGGCCTCAACTTGTTCGAGGTCACCACCCTCGGGCAGCCATTGGAGGTCGTCAAGACCACCATGGCTGCCAACCGTAGCGATGGCATGGCTGGTGCCTTGGGCCGTGTCTGGGGCCGTGGAGGAGTCTTTGGCTGTGAGTCTGCGAGCCTATCTTCTTGAAGAGTGCCATCACTAGCCAGGTTCTTTGTTCTAATGTGCGACGTATAAATAGTCTACCAGGGTCTTATTCCATGGGCCTGGATCGAGGCTTCCACCAAGGGCGCCGTCCTCCTCTTCGTCGCCACCGAGGCTGAGTGGTATGCCCGCACCCTGGGCGCCAGCGACTTCGGCGGTGGCATCATTGGCGGCGTGACAGGCGGTGTTGCACAGGCGTACGCCACCATGGGCTTCTGCACCTGCATGAAGACGGTCGAGATCACCAAGCACAAGGTGGCCGCCGCCGGTCAGAAGGTCCCCGGCACCTGGGCTACCTTCATGGGCATCTACCGCCAGGAGGGTATCCGCGGCATCAACAAGGGTGTCAACGCTGTTGCCATCCGCCAGATGACCAACTGGGGCTCGCGTTTCGGTCTCAGCCGTCTCGCGGAGCAGGCTATCCGCGATTTCACCGGAAAGAAGGAGGGCGAGAAGCTCAGCGCGGTTGAGAAGATCACCGCCTCGGCCATTGGTGGTGGTCTGTCCGCTTGGAATCAGCCCATCGAGGTCATCCGTGTCGAGATGCAGAGCAAGAAGGATGATCCCAACCGCCCCAAGAAGATGACTGTCGGAAATACCTTCAAGTACATCTACGAGTCCAACGGTGTCAAGGGTCTCTACCGCGGTGTCACTCCTCGTATTGGATTGGGTATCTGGCAGACGGTTTGCATGGTTGCCCTTGGCGATATGTACGTTTTCTCCCCTTCTTCCCCGCGAACCCCATCTTCGGACGGGCAGAAACTCCACCATGGCATGACTAGTGCTAACCTGTTCTCTTTTCTCCTCACTACAGGGCGAAGACTTATGTTGAGAAGCTGACTGGCGATGTCGTCACTGCGAAGCATTAAGGCGTTGGTTTGGGCTGGGAACAAATAGAACAAATGGCGGGGATTGATTAAATCTTATAATTGCATTTGTTTTATCTGGTTCCTTTTTGTTTTTGATACGTATTATAGAGATGGGGTTTTATTCTCCCCACGGGAAGGCAGGCAGGCGGTATACTTTTTTTTTCTGTTATATTTAATGTTCATTTTCGTCATCTTAGAGGAATAATACAGTATCTGTTGTTTGTTCTACATACGTCTATCTGGAGTGCTATTTGCCTGCTTAACTGTTGATCTGATAGCTTGAGGGCGGGTATTTAAGGTGTTCTTGAGAGACATCATCTTGGATGTGGTGTTGTTGGTCTAGTTAGCTCTGTCTTGGATGGGATGTTGCAAAGGGATTCGTTCGTTGTGAATTGACCTGCTCTGTTAGCTTTGAGATCAAGGTGAGAAACAGGAGGCTGTACAGCACAACGCCTTGCGAGGGGGTCAGGTCTTCTGCTGGCGTCGATATGGATGGACTGGTCGTTCTACAAATGGACTTGTTATTCCCAGGTACGGTTTCGTTGCTAGTCCCGTGCGCCCCCAACTTGTAGCCTTTCTATGCCGCCCGCCCAAGACCACGTACGAGATCGGGATTGCCTTTCCAGTGGTTATCACGGTACTTCTCAGGACAGGTCTCGGTTGAAGGAAGCCCTTTGCTTGGAGATTGAGCTGACTGTAAGTCTTTATAGTGACATAAACGACATGGCCGCCTCCTGCGAACTTGTCAGGATATGAGAATACCTGGTGTGCTAGCAGCATGAAGATACATGGAGGTCGCGAAGATGACAGACTGGGCCGTGGATAACTGCTATCTTGGATTGGTTATCATACAGTGCTTTGATATCTGTAAGAGTCGATAGCCAGACTGCCATGTGTAGTTTCCCTGGTAACGAGAACTCGCCAATAATCCATCAAGCCTTCGTAGAATGACCCACCATTGACGAGGAGATATCCTGCGCGGCTCGTACATTCTTATACACCTAGCAATGTTACGTACTGACTGTCACGGTGTATCTGGTACTCATTTGTTGTCTCTGTTGCTTTGTCGATATCGTTGTGTGCTCATGCTTATCCCCTTTCGTTAACAAGTCTTTACGGCTTGGGGGGGTCGAGGCGGCTCCTGTAAATATATGGTAAATTACCATCAGAGCGTTATTTATCCGATGATGCTGGGTAATGACGCCCGAGGTTTGGGCAGAGACCATGCCATCAAGAGTGTACTTGGGTGATAGAGACGAGGAGGGTCGTTGGATTATGATTTGTCTTTTTCTTTCCTTGATATACATACTAGCGGGTTTCTAATCATCCCTTAAGATTCTCAGCTCTTGGGAATGCCAGCCCTTGCCCTCTTGTCCAACGTGTAATCCATTCTCTCTCGAGAGTGAGACTGTTCGGTGTGGAAAGCAAGGAAGCTTGTTCCAACTTTCAGCATGCTGTCTGTTTCTTTGGGGATCGATAGACCATGGTTCAATATCTCGTAGCAAAGGCGGAAGAGTGGCTGCTGTTGAGACTAATAAGTTTATATGGCAGCTCGGTTAATCTTCATATACTTCATCAGTCCAAATCTCCGCCTGTCTTTGTCTTTGTCTCGAGCTACATCGAGATTCCTCATCCAACGATTAAGCAAGCCCCTGCTCGTAAGAATTATCAAGTTAGAACAGAATAAGAGGTATCTAGAAGCCAAGTTTTATTATTCTTGAAGCTTGATGGGATTATGCTGCATTGTTGGCAGGATGGCTTCGGTTGCCTTAATTCCAGCTGCTACTCGTCTGGGCCGGGGATATGGAACGAATTCTTTGACCTCCTCGCCCGTTGAAACGGCTTTATAACAACTTGATATTTCTACAAGCGGTGCTTTGTGAATGAGGATATTTTGCCATTTCGGGATAACCAGCTAGCTATCTGCCATCCTACGTGGACGAAGTGGTGGAAGGATTTCCTCCACCAAACACGAATATATTATCGAATACGGTATTCGCACACAAAGCATTATACTACCTATCAACAAGCACCGAGCTCTTTTATGCTCCTACAGAAGTCCTCTGGATCTCATCGGCGGCCGGGATAAGCACAATCATTCATCCAAGGAGCCAAGCTCCCAAGGACAAGCAGGTTCAGGGGAACCGCAGAGCCCAACACTTGCATAAAACGAAATCTGCCGAGGAAAATGAAGAAAAGCAAAAGAGTCATAGCAAAGAAGTCAAAGCACAGGGAGCATACCAGTCCAATCTAGTCATCCACGTCAAAGGTAGGAAGATAGATAGGGGTGACAAAAAGGGGCAGGAAAAGGAAGTAAATAAAAAAACAAAACATACAGCACCAGGGATTCGCTGGTGGTCACCCACCCAACTACTAGTCTGGCGATTAGGGGCTTATCTATGGGAGAGCGGACGGGATCCCGAGTTTTCCACTATCTATGGCCGTATGTGGTATGCTGGGGGAGTAAGTGGGTATATGTAGTGAGTAGTTGTGTGGGGTGGCATGGTGTTGACCCTGGCCCCGGAATGGGAACCACGGCCGGGGTGGACAGCTCATGAGTCCTTGCTTGTTGTTGTATGTCTTTTGGGTGGAAAAGGGATGGGGGTGATGGGTGGTCGTTGTGCAGGAGGGTTGTGTGGTTTTGTGAGGGTGGCGATAGAAAGTTGATCGAGTTAGATATCAATTCTGTTCCGCCTCTATGGTCGTTAAAGGGGGGTGACTTCCTCCATCGCCTGTTAAAGAATCAGTGAGGTTTTGGGCATATAATATGGGGTTGTTATCTCGAATTCGTGAAATTGGACTTTATCGACGTTTGTGTCGAGCATCTATCGATATCGCTCCAACCCACCCCTTAACTCGGTTTTTTTTTTATCCGGTAATTTACCGCCTCTTCATAAACAAAGCATCTCATACATATATAAGCAGTGAGTGCCTGGGTATGTATACGGCCTAGGGAAAAAGAAAATGACGAAATAGTTGAATGAGGTGACGTTGGAGGCAGACAAAGGGGCCAATTCAGGGGCAAGGCACATATTTTTTGTTGCATAAGGGATTTGCAAATCCCATGTATATAAACGTGTAAACAGGCTGTAGTTAAAAGGGGTTTGCCTTTTTAATTAGGCTCTGCTGTTGCTGTCAATGGAGATATTCTAAATCTGACAAGGAGCTCGGTAGACACCGTTGATGGCAATAACTGTCTACAGAAGCCAACTCGATTCATGGGCGTTGATATTAAGACACGGAGGCTTGCATAAATACATCCTCATTCACTCGCTACACTGAAATAGATGATCGATTAGTTTCTCTTAAGGGGGGAAGGGGGCCGTTGTGATGGCAGTTTCCGCGACTGGACGTCACCCTCCCAACCCAGAACAGAACTGTTCAATAAACAGACATGCCACTTGCTACAGTTGAGAAATAGTCAATGTACCTACCTAGTCACTTCATGCATGTTTATTGATGGCTGCTTCATCTCACATGGATTCATCAACTCGGCAAGATAGGCGGTGATCGTCTTTCTTTTTGGGGGTGGGTGTGAATGCGAACTCTCCTCATATATCTCACGCGTTTGCATTGATAATCTCCATGGCGAGCAGCTACATGTATTTTCATCGATGGACAACCTACTGAGACCTCTTCTGGTCATATCTTCGAAATACACCAAGGATGATGGGGAATGTATGAGGTGGTTCACCTTCGAGAGTAAAGGTCTCATCCGCAAGTATCTACTTTGCTGTTTAGAACCCCCATTGGGCAGGCTATGTATGTATAGATGCATATGTTTAGGTGCCCATTATCCCAAGCCTGGAGTGCGAGTTTTCACTACTTTCACCCACGAGGGAGGACAGTTATGCTCCCAACGCCAGTACTCAAGAATGGACATCTGGGCCTAGTCACGTCAGTTATAACCAAGCACAGAATTCCGCGACGGCTTGAAGTTGAAGACCTATGTAAGCGTGCAGTAGTTTCCTCCCATCGACCCTTAAAAATGCGCCAAGAAAGCCTCCCTTCACATGCACTTATATCGATCCTTTGATATCCCTCACCCTACGGGTTAGAGGATAGACTAGTAGTCGGGCTACTTGGTGCGTTCATAAGCCTACACATATGACCCTGAAGATACCAGGGGCAGGAGGGGCCTTCACGTGTAGCTTCGTTGTCGACGGTTATCTGTTTACTCGTCCAACATGGATAACATCTAACGATGTGAGATATTGGGGGTGGGCGGTGAATGTGTGATTAATGTACCGAGTCTTGTTCCCAAGGTCCATCCGCGAATGCTTTTGGTGAGTGTTACATTTTTTATATAAATCTTATAAATTTCAGGACTTCATTACGTATAAAAGCCAGATAGCCAAGCAAGAGAACCTGTGACTCACCTAAACCAAGTCCAAGACTCCATTCCAACCATCTCGATACTCCCGAACGCCAAAACCTTCCAAGATATCCCTCTTACCAACCCTCATCGAGGCATCGTCCCAGATCCACTGGTCCCCATATCCCTTCACACCTCACATAGTTTCTCACCGCCCCCCGCTCGGCGTCTCCTATCGTCACCACGTGTCTGAACCCTATCATCCTCATTTCGGACCGTCCGCAGCGATAACTTCACAAAACGGTAGGCATCTCGCTACCCCGCGTGACCCTGGCTCCGGGGAAAACGATACCCCACCGATCTGGGGAGGGTTTAAGATCTGTCCAATATCACAACCGTGCCTCAAACCTTGGGACACAGCGTTGATATCATCCTCCA
>Ga0247781_1000531_pt1 | contig 11946 bp, 2 predicted proteins | sample UWRJL184509B5_FD_179922 | JGI IMG/M metagenome (GOLD analysis project Ga0247781, IMG submission 179922) | Plant litter microbial communities from Arlington Agricultural Research Station in Wisconsin, United States - UWRJ-L184-509B-5 | ecosystem: Environmental > Terrestrial > Plant litter >...
CTCGTAAGCGGGTGGCTGTAAGGTGTAAACCTTCTACATATCAAACAGGGCTTTAAACAGGTTATACCACTATAAGTAGATAAGCCTACTGTTAATCTCTACCCCCCCAGGCACCAAGGTTACCGTCATACTACCAGCCTCCCTAATTATAGCCTATAAGTAGAAAGCTACTAGTAACTTAAGTGTACAGGGGCTAAGAGGTCCCTTATCTTCCCTACTATCTCTGCTACCTTAATATCTCCTTAGGCACTTCCACTACCCCCACTTACCTTTACCTCTATTATTATTAAACTGTACACTACTTTAGGCTATCATTCGCTCCACCCTAACTGCTACCTAATTAATAACCCTATCAGCTCCCTCTCCAGGGGACCTAAGTGGGGACGTAAAGGCCCTGTAACGGCAAGGACTGGCAACTTTACCTTCTTCGTCCAGGAGTATACCCTCCTCTTCACTACCTAGGCCACTACTATTCCCATAGTCACTATCTTCTAGGTCCCACGTAACCTGCTCTTTAATCCACTCCTCCTAAGATTTAAGGATTACCTTTAAGTAACAAGTGCAGTATAGGTACGTCTCTACTACCTTATCCACTACATTATATAGTAGGGCAGTTAATATAACAGTAGTCTGCTTCCCTAAATTAACAAACGTCTTATCGTTATTTAAGAAGCGGGAGTTAAAGTAAGTCTCCCAGTGCTCTAAGAACCAATCAGCTGTAGGTTTAAACCCTTCACCTACTACTACTACCTTATAGTTAACTAATAATATAAACTAAAGCTTAATGTTCTTATAAGTGATATAAATAATAAAGTCCCCAAAACAGGAAAGATACTTAAGGTTACCCTTAATATTTACCTAAATACTATCAGTTAGCGCTTTAAAGTGTTACTCTCCTAACGTAAGCTTTACATACTATATCCTCCCTATACCTTAAAGTATATTATAATCCTTACCGTTACCACTGCCCTCTTTAATAACTATACCTTAAGGGCGGGCTATCCCAGCTTCTCCCGGTACATATGTGAGATATACTGCAGCCCGGCGACTTTATGGGATATGCTAGGTAATGTTTACATTGTAGACTATTACACCGTTCTTATCAGGTATTAAAGTAGCTGTAAGGATAGCGGGAGCTAATACGGTGTTAAACTATAAGCTATACTGTTTGCCTAATAATAGTGTTAATATAAGCTTACAGGTTAAATTGTTAACGACAGCGTTAACTTACAACTTCTTATTAATAAGGCACTTATATAACCTAAGAAAGAATATATACATACCCATCACATCCCAGCCTATCACTTACTTAAGGCTGTAATATAGGATGTAATATAACAATACAGGGACCCATTCCTCTAACGGTAAATCTGGTATTATTAGGACAGGGATATTAAGATAAACGTTAGTAATGATATTTTTATTATCGTACTTATCTAAGTACTAACAGATCCCCTAACAGATAACAGTAAGTGACATCCTAAATATATATATACTATCAATATTATAAGATATAAGTAACAGGAAGGCAGTAACGGTTATAATGCTATAATGTACTGCCATATAAAGGCGTGTCGGCACATCCTTATCCTTCTAGCTGTCGTGACCTTTAAAAGTAACACAGCAATTAAGACTGGGAGGGTATTTAGTAAAGCCTAATTATCCACTGTTAAACACATTTAATATTAGGCCCCCTTCTACCGCTACAAACATTATAACAGGGTCCTAGTTATCCTGCTAAGGCTGCCCCTAAGCTGTAAGCGATAGTCTTAATTACTACCACAACCTATTAATTACATCTGCCAGCAAGCCGTAATCTGGCAAAACTCCTTCACCTTAATAAAGTGTTATATACTTAAGGGAGAGGGGGTTAGCAGCTACCTTATATACTTTAACAGTACAGGTAAAAAGCTGTTATAACTGCTATACTAAAAATATGTGGAGCGGCCTCCTATAAGCTGGCTAGGCGTAGGGTGATCCTAGTAGGCTACTGTAAGTTACGTCCTCAACGTTAGCCTCTGCCTCTTCGCCCTAATTACCGTGTAAGGGCAGTTCTTAACAGTCTAGTATTAACCCTACTACGCTGCTTTAAACTTATAATAACTACCTGCTACCCTAACTAGATAACGTACCCTTACTACTAAATAATAATAACCTACTACTACTCCTAGCTTAGCTAACACTCCCAACCCTGTAACTACTACTACTTTACGGTGTAGAGAGATATAAAAGTGATAAAGACCTTAAAACGTTACTTCAGGCTTCTAATACCCCCCTACAGTCCTAGCTAAATAATATACCCTTATCACCTCTAAATAGTAATAACCTGCTACTACTCCTACTATCTCCTAATAGGTTACCACTTCCACTGCCTCCACTAGCCTAACTAATGCTCTTAACCTTACCTTTATTACTACTTTATAATGTAAGATTATCTAACAGTAAAGGGGGAGGTTATGGTGAAGATAGGAGTTAACATTACTAGGTGGTGATAGGAGCAGGTAAGCTGGGTTAAAAGTAAGGCAGCCTAATACTTACCCCTACCATCATATTACAGATATTAAAAATGCCGGCTGATATACGTTAAGTAAGGTAGGACTGTTATAAGGTAGATAATAACAGCTTACCTATATATTAGTTACTAACAGCTAGTAAGGTAAGCTGTAAATGTTACAATAGGCCATCACTTTCTTCCGTTTAGTTACGGTTATCTTACATACTAGCCACTATTAGCAGGAGGGTTAGTAACTACGGTGCTAACAGGTGTTACTGTTATAACGGGTTATTAAGTCGTAAGCTATTATAACTTCCTGTTATCATTAAACAGATATTATAAAAGCTAATTACTACTACCTTTAATAACGCCTTTTTACTAGTTAGTTTAAGGGTTTTCTTACCACTAAAAACTTCTTTATTTTTCTAATACCCCAGGTCCTTATTATCCCCAACCCCAACCGGCAGCTACATAACAGGACTTAACAACAGCCGATCGTATAATATCACCGCAAGTTCTGCCTCCACAGTCTCACGCTCTGTAACCTACTAAAAGAGATTTTATAACGCGTTCTTAAGGAAAACGTTATTAAAGTAGCCGCTGTTTAAAAGCTCTTTAAATTCTAGGAAGTATATCTCTTCTACCCATATTTCCCCAGAAGGTCCTTAGTTACCCCCCCTAACACCAGCTTATTCGTATTAATCGTTACTATTAATAACATTTTAAGTTAACTAATTTATATCTTCTTATACTACAATTACAATAGATAATTATTATAGGTAAGTGGCTAATACTAGTTATTACATTTAATTAAAAAGGTTATAATATAGTAGGTATATTACTTAAGAAGCGTACTTATTACTACACTAACGTTACTCTCCCTCCCTCCTTTTTATTAATAATAAACACTGTAAGTGAAAACCTAAACTAGTTATATATAAGTTACTATAACGGTAGGGACCTAATATAAGGGCGACTGGCTGGGACAGGATCTGGTATTAGTGCCGTTAGTCTGGTTACGCTGGTATTATCTCTCTTAATAAGTATAATAAATAGTTACTAAAAGTAACCTTACAGTAAATTATTAACGGCAATTAAACATAATAACGGAGTTAATAGTGGCGCGTATGGTAAAGGAAGACTACTATCTGTAGCGATACTGGTGGCTGGGTTAATCATCTGTATTTATATTTATAAGGGGGCTGGTTACTAATAGTTAATTAATAGTCTTACAGGAACGCCTTCACGTTACCTCCTTACCTAATTAGCTACATTATATTAGTTTTACTCTCTTCTAATTACTCTCACTTCCTCCTTAATAACGTATAATTTAAAACAAACCATATTATATTACTAAGCTAGCTGTAATAATAAGTGTTAATTACGTAAACTTACTAATAAAGCAGCCTAGTATATTACTCTTTAACGGCAGTAATCTGTTAGTGTGCAGCTTTTCACGTTTTCTAAAAAACCTTCTTCCCCTTATAATCAATCCAGGGCGATCCTTTAACATTAGCTCCGGATAATAATAAGGTGTCTATCGTCCGTGTTTTTATAATCGTGACGATTAATAATATTACATTATTACCTTTTTTAAGACTATCTAATAGGCTGTGGTTACTAAACCAGTTAGAGCAGTCGTTTTAGTAAACTAACTAATTTACTAATAATATAAAGCCTTTATTTATATCTCTCTATATATAACGTACATACAGTGTTACTTTAATAAAGCTCTACTCAGTACTATTAATACGCATACTAAAAGGTACCCTAAACACTAACATCTACTTACGTTATAAAGTTCTATAACGTGACATTTTTACAATTCCTGTACAAATATATCCAAATTCTAATTAAAGCTTCTTTATATATTATTTATAATATGTATTAGTTTTAAGGATATTTAAATATAGACGGGAGGAGGAGTTAATTTACATGTTAAACCTCTATGATTTATATGATAAAATACATACTTTTTCCCTCTATTATAAACCATATTACCACCTTTTTTCAGATCTTTTAAAAAATTAAATAGAGCGATTAAAGAGGACTAAGATATTCTTCTATATAAAATATGTAACTTTTAACCTAATCGTTAAAGTGTAGTTATTAAAGAATTATAAATATAGTAATAATTTAAGTAAACGTAGGGTTTAACCGCCTATTACGCTACAGATGATTACCCACCTATAAAACGGTTTATATCGTTAGAATCCTCGTACTCCTACCTCTCTATTAATATAAGACTTGCTTTAATAGGATATATATTATATAAAGGATGTTATAATTTCTCTATATGTTTAATAAAGGTAACAGGGTTCTTTAATCTTAATAAGTGCAGCTTAAAGAGTCACATATGTAACCCTATATTAATAGGTCTTTACTAAATCTTACACGTATAATAAAGACCAGCGCAACAACCTTAACAACAAGGTCTAGATAATCAAAAACCCAGGAGCTATCAGAAAAAGAAAAGTCTAGGTAAAAGACGGCAGTAAAAAGCTTTAAGAACTTCGTAAATCTTACTTAAAGGAGTCCAATCAGTTCCTAACCCACAACATCTAAAGTACGTTTATTAAAGGCTAACAGCTACTTAACATAAGAATTCTAATCCAAACATATAGTAATAAGAAGTAACCTTAATACATCTGCTACGTAACGCATAAGGGCCCTAATAAAGCTAAACCTTCAATATTCTTAAGGATTAAAGTAAAAGGATTTAACATGCATTAAATAAACCCATTAAACTTCCAGATTATATTATAAAAGTATTTAACTTAAAATAAATAAATCTGAGAGATGTAATAACGTGTATCAAACAGACCTAGACCCATTAGACTTCCAGATTATACTGTAAAAGCATCTGACTTAAAATAAATAAATCTAAAAGATATAATAGCGTTCACTAAATAAACCCAGACCCATTAGACTTCCAGATCATACTGTAAAAACATCTGATTTAAAATAAATAAATCTAAGAGATATAATAACGTTTACTAAACAGACCTAAACTTACTAGACTTCCAGATCATACTATAAAAGTATTTAACTTAAAATAAATAAATCTAAGAGATATAATAACGTTCACTAAACAGACCTAAACCCACTAAACTTCCAGATTATACTGCAAAAACATCTGACTTAAAATGAATAAATCTAAGAGATGTGATAATATGCATTAAACAGACTTACTAGACTTCCAGATTATATTATAAAAGTATCTAACTTAGAATAAATAAATCTAAAAGATGTGATAACGTTCACTAAATAAACCCACTAAACTTCCAGATTATACTGTAAAAACATCTAACTTAAAATAAATAAATCTAAGAGATATAATAACATGCGTATTAAAAGGTATTAAAATATTAAACTCAGATAATACACCACCTGGTAACTTAAGGTGCTTAAGGCTCAGTATATTAGAAGCAGCATAAGGGCTATTATAAGGCTACCTTTTAAAGGTCCTTTCTAACAGGCGATATTACGCCTTCCTATATTATGAAAAGACCTTTTTCCGTTAGGAAAAGGTCTTCTTACATTATAAAAAGGCCTTTTTCCATTAGGAAAAGGCCTTCTTACATTATAAAAAGACCTTTTTCCGTTAGGAAAAGGCCTTCTTACATTATAAAAAGACCTTTTTCCGTTAGGAAAAGGCCTTCTTATATTATAAAAAGACCTTATTACATTAGGAAATAACCTTTTATTACAACCTACACTTATCACAAGCCTTAAAAGGATTAATACAGGTTAAGATAAAACGTATAGCAGGACGTTAAAGACTAAGTAGGTGTTCCGAAGACGGCTTATTAAATTAACACTCCTAGATAGGGGTTTAATGTCACTATAAGTCGTTATCACTATAATAAACAAAGGTAAGTCTAAACAGTAGGACATAAATGAATAATTGAATATTAGTAAGAGGAACCAGAAGTCCCTTACGGCTATCTTAAGCATAATAATGTCTATCTATACTAGCTAACTAAAAGGTACTCCGTACCTTACTTAGTAAGGTTCTGCTTAGTAAGGGACTAAGCACCCTATTACTAAACACCTCCTACTTAGTAACCCTATAGATACTCAGTAGGTGAGCAGGTTTACTAAGACTAAGTAATAACTAATTAGTTATAAGGGCTTCGGGTCTTTACACCCCTAGCTTAGTACACAGCATCGTGTGTGCTACCTCCCTACACTGTTCTTTCTACAGGGGTTTTATCAGGTAATACCAGCTTAAGTAACAGCCTGTAAGGTTATCTAACCTTCCTATATTAGGAAGACACCTTCTTATATATATAAACTAGCCATCCCATTATAATCTTTATATATATTATCATTAGAATAATCCTATCTTTTATTAAAAGTCTTAATAAGTTAAATCTTAATGTTCTGTAATCTATATTAACTGCCTCTGCGGCTTTTAAGTTATTTATAACTTAACTAAAGAAGAAGACCTTTTAAGATTAATATCTGCTTTATGTAAAACGTTAGGAATCTTAAAATCTGCACTTACTTTTTATTTAACTAATATACTAGTTTAACTTATATTTAAAGACTCTTTTTCCTTTAAATGCCCTATAGTAAACCAGCTAGTTTAAAGTGCTGTAGTTTATTAACCCTTACCTTTTAAAGTATTAAACTGTAAAAGGTAGTTCTATATATATTATAATAATAATTATAGTTATTAATAGTAATAATAATGTTTTATAAAAGTGGTGTACTATAGTGGTTATATACTGATGTTAATAGTAGTTATATATGTTAGTATTAGTTATAGTGGAGTTAGAATATGCATACTTAAAAGTGTATTTAGTTTTTATATAGGTGGGGAATCTGTAGCTGTTAGCCAGTGCACTGTAGCAGTGGTAGTGGCTAATAGGCTAGTGGAACGTGTATATATTAAGCTGCGTTTAGTTTTTGCTTAGGTGGGGAGTCTGTAGCTTTTAGTCAATGCACTGTGGCAGTAGTGGTAGCTAGTGGGCTAGTAGAACGTGTATGTACTGGGCTTCGTTTGGTTATTGCTTAGGTGGGGAGTCTGTGGCTTTTGGCCAGTGTACTGTGGCAGTGGTGGTGGCTAGTGGGCTGGTGGAACGTATATGTATTAAGCTTCGTTTGGTTATTACTTAGGTGGGGAGTTTGTGGCTTTTAGCTAGTGCACTGTGGCAGTGGTGGTGGCTAGTGGGCTGGTGGAACGTGCATGCACTAGGCTTCGTTTAGTTATTACTTAGGTGGGGAGTCTGTGGCTTTTAGCCAGTGCACTGTGGCAGTGGTGGTAGCTAGTGGGCTGGTGGAACGTGCATGCATTAGGCTTCGTTTGGTTATTGCTTAGGTGGGGAGTCTGTGGCTTTTGGCCAGTGCACTGTGGCAGTGGTGGTAGCTAGTAGGCTGGTGGAACGTGCATGCACTAGGCTTCGTTTGGTTATTACTTAGGTAAGGAGTCTGTGGCTTTTAGCTAGTGCATTATGGCAGTAATGGTAGCTAGTGGGCTGGTGGAACGTGCATGCACTAGGCTTCGTTTGGTTATTGCTTAGGTGGGGAGTCTGTAGCTTTTGGCCAGTGCACTGTGGTAATGGTGGTGGCTAGTGGGCTGGTAGAATGTGCATGCACTAGGCTGCGTTTGGTTATTACTTAGGTGGAGAATCTGTCTGTTTTAGGTTATTGCTTAAGTGGAGTATATATGGGGTCCTGGTATATGTGTGAGTTAAACTGCTTTAAGTTATTGCTTAGGTGGAGTCATTGCTGTTTTAGGTTATTGCTTAGGTAGGGTTCTAAAGTGGGGCGTTTTAAGTGAAAAAATGAAAAACTTGCACTTTTTAAGAATATTTAACTAATTAACTAAAATAGTTAGCGTAAAACGGATTTAAGTTCTGTATTACAAATTAGTAAAATATTGTAATGTGTAAAATCTATATAATTTTATCTTTAAATAAGCCTAACCCTAAGGCAGAAAGCATAGAGAGATTAGTGAAATGTAACGATGTTATGTTCGAAGGTATATGTTAACCTCTTACACGGGGATACTATATTAACACTCTTTACAAATAAGGATATTAAATACCTGTAAGGTTATAAATGGATTTATTATAGTTTTAAAAGCTTTATTAATAAATAAAGTTATACGATAAGGATAGCAGCGTAAAGCAGAATCGTACAATAGAGGTGTTATCTACATAAGGTAAGAGAAGGGTGCCTAACCCTAGTAGTCTTTTAAAACCTACTAGAGAATAAAGCTGTAAAGATATAAGGTAGAAAAGGGTGGTTTAAACAGTTAAAGCTTCTTTCGTATAAGGGTTAATAGAGATATTTAATGGAGAATAGATAATTATAAAGTAAAGCAGTGAAGTTTCTTCTAAAAAAGTAATTATAAAAAGTGGATACTTAAACACTTAGTTATTTAACGCTCCTACTATATAGCAAACCAGATCACTATCGTATAGCAAACTACACTGGACCTTAAATGTAAATTAGCCATCGGGTGTGGGCTTTAAGTTCACAATCGTACGGTAAGCTAAGGGCTTAAGTTCACAATTATACAGTAAGCTAAGGGCTCCGAGTTTACAATTATATAGTATACCACACTAGCTCTAGAATGTGAAGTAGGCTTTATAGGTATATAAAGGCCTTATATTTAAGTTTACCACTATATAGTGTAAATTAATAAAGTGGAGAATAAACTTAACTATTACCGTACGACTGTATATGACCTTGTACGACTGTATATGACCTTGTACGATTACTAACACGTCTATCTGACTTAGAGAAAAAAACAGCTCCTTCCTTATTTTACCTTATACTCTTATATTATGTTAATTTCATTGTACATTAATTAGCTAAGGCAGTATAACTAAGTGGTTTAAATCTTTATATAATTTCGGAAGGCTTTTAGTTCAGTTTATAACTGGAGCACTTTTTTAAACGAAATTATAGCCGGTATCTGGGTTATTACTAACACTTATACGACGGTAGACGGTCGTTATCTTGATACGTATAATGTAAGCTCCGCTGCTATGACGAATTACTTCGCTCTGTTCTGCACTAATGTAAGTTCCCCTTAAATATAAGCTGTACGATGTTAACGTAGAGAAAATAAGATTAGCAGTGGGCCCTGATCTAGCGCCTTAATGCTGATATCGAAATGTTCCGTGGATAACTGAACTTTATTAATTTCTTAAGCTGTTTTAACTACCTGAATGTGGTGTTAATTTAAAGCTGGGGTGGTATAGTGCAGTGCTTTAACTGTACCTGTAACTTAGTTAGAGGACCCTTCACGGACTGTTGTACGACGGACTAATTCGGGGGTGCTTATGGAAACTGTAAGTACTGGGACTATGGAGCTAGATGCTGGGTTTAAGAGGAGTTGGATAATAGTGAGGAGGAGGAGGAGTTGGATAACAGTGAGGAGGAGGAGGAGTTGGATGATGGTAAAGATAAGGAGGATAAGGGTGAGGAGGAGGAGATATAGGAGGGAGAGGAGGAGGATAAGGGAGAGGAGGAGGAGATGGAGGAGTAGGGGTGGGGGTGAGGTAATATAACTGTTGTACGATAGTAAATTATGATGATGATAGTTTGAATTTACAGCCTTGCCTTCTTTTTTTAATATTATTTAATAATCCCGTTAATATCTTAATAACTTTACATATAGTACTGTAAAAAGAATCTGTAATAAATCTTAATTTATATAAAAATAATATTCCCTATTATATAATTAAGAAATGTTAACTTAAAAAGGAAGTTATAATAAGAAGGTAATTAGCTGTATTAGCCTTAGATATTAGTTTTAGGTTTACTTATTCTGTACGGTAAGTAAGCTATTGTGAGAAGGTAACTAACTACACTGACTGTTACCTGCGCTGTACGATTAATAAAGGCTAACTTATACGCGAATAAGAATAAAAAGTACTATTACCTGCACTGTACGATTAATAAAGGCTAACTTATATATGAATAAAAATAAAGAGTACTACTTGTGACTTAAATTAACTAATGTAAACCTATATATAAATAAAAATAAAGAGTATTACTGTCTGTGCTGTACGATTAATAAAGGTGGTAAGAAGGTAACTAACTATGTAGGTCTTGGTTTTGCCTGTTCCGTACGGTGTGAAAAGGAAGCTGTAGTGAGAAGGTAACTAGCTACACTAACTATTACCTGCGCTGTACGATTAACAAATGCAAACCCCATACAGCAAGCTGTGGTAAGAAGGCAACTAGCTGCACTGGTGTTAGTTTTACCTGTTACGTACGGCAAGTTATGGTGAGAAGGTAACTAGCTTTAGTTTTAGTTTTACCTGTTCTGAATGGTAAACTGTAGTAAGAAGGCAGCTAGTTATAGTTTCAGTTTTACCTGTTCCGTACGGTAAGCTGTAGTGAGAAGGCAGCTAGCTATAGTCTTAGTTTTACCTATTTTAAATAGTAAGTTATAGTGAGAAAGTAGCTAGCCCTAGTTTTAGTTTTACTTATTCTGAACAGTAAGTTATAGTAAGAAGGTAGCTAGCCTTAGTTTTAGTTTTACTTGTTCTGAACGGTAAGCTGTGGTGAGAAGGTAGCTAGCCTTAGTCTTGGTTTTGCCTGTTCTGTACGATAAGCTGTAGTAGGAAGGCAACTAGCTCTGGTCTTGGTTTTGCCTGTTCTGTACGGCAAGCTGTAGTGAGAAGGCAGCTAGCTATGGTCTTAGTTTTGCCTGTTCTGTACGGAAAGCTATGGTGAGAAAGTAGCTAGCCTTGGTCTTGGTTTTGCTTGTTCTGTACGGTAAGCTATAGTGAGAAGGCAGCTAGTTATGGTCTTGGTTTTGCCTGTTCCGAACGGTAAGCCTGTTCTGTACAGTAAGCTGTGGTAAGAAGGCAGCCAGCTATAGTCTTAGTTTTGCCTATTCCGAACGGCAAGCCTATTCCGTACAGTAAGCTGTGGTGAGAAGGTAGCTAGCTATAGTCTTAGTTTTGCCTGTTCCGAACAGCAAGCCTGTTCTGTATAGCAAGCTATAGTGGGAAAGCAACCAGCCTTAGTCTTAGTTTTACCTATTCTGTACGGCAAGCTGTAGTGAGAAGGCAGCTAGCTATAGTCTTAGTTTTACTTATTCCGTACAGTAAACCTGTTCCGTATAGCAAGCTGTAATGGGAAAGCAACCAGCCTTAATTTTAGTTTTACCTATTCTAAACGGTAAGCCTGTTCCGTATAGCAAGCTGTAGTGAGAAGGCAGCCAGCCTTAGTATTAGTTTTACCTGTTCCGAACAGCAAGCTTGTTCCGTACAGCAAGCTGTAGTGGGAAGGCAATTAGCCTTAGTTTTAGTTTTACCTGTTCCGAACGGTAAGCCTGTTCCGTACGGTAAGCTGTAGTAAGAAGGTAGCTAGCTTTAGTATTGGTTTTGCCTGTTCCGAACGGCAAGCCTGTTCCGTACAGCAAGCTGTAGTGAGAAGGCAGCTAGCTATAGTCTTAGTTTTGCCTGTTCCGTACGGCA
>Ga0247781_1000532_pt1 | contig 11899 bp, 11 predicted proteins | sample UWRJL184509B5_FD_179922 | JGI IMG/M metagenome (GOLD analysis project Ga0247781, IMG submission 179922) | Plant litter microbial communities from Arlington Agricultural Research Station in Wisconsin, United States - UWRJ-L184-509B-5 | ecosystem: Environmental > Terrestrial > Plant litter >...
TTCTCAACCAGGCTCGTAAAAGTCGACTCCTTCTCCCCCCAACCAACCATCACCGTAGAGTCCCGCGATGGCGAGGCCTACCAGGTCGAAGCAGACGTCATCCTCGCGTCCGACGGCATCAAATCAGCGACACGCACCCAAATGCTCGCCGAGCTCGGCACCGAATCCGAAGAAGAGGACACCGGCCAGGCAGCATACCGCATCATGCTGAAGCGCTCCGACATGGAATCCGACCCGGAGCTGCTCGCCCTCCTCGAGAGCGACACCGTAGTCCGGTGGATCGGCGAACGACGGCACATCATCGCCTACCCGGTCGACCACAAGCAGATCTACAACCTCTCCACCGCCCAGCCAGACACGCACTTCGCCGCCGCCACCAACGCAACCTACACCACCCGCGGGTCCAAGAAGACCATGCTGGAGGTCTACGGCGACTTCTGCCCCCTGGTGCACCGCATGCTCAATCTGGTCCCCGAAGGCGAAGTCTGCGAATGGAAGCTCCGCGTGCACAAGCCGCTCCCGACATGGGTCCACGGCTCTGTCGCTCTAGTCGGTGACGCTTGTCATCCCACACTCCCTCATCTCAGCCAAGGCGCGGCGATGGCCATTGAAGACGGCGCCGTGCTGGCAGAGTGCATCAGCCGAATCCCGAGCGACAAGCTCACGGATCCAGAGGTCATGACCAAAACGCTCAAGGTGTACGAGCTCCTCCGCAAGCCGCACACCTCGGCGATGGTCGACATGGCTGCCTTCTCCGGCCGGACGCTGCACCTAGGCGAAGGCAAGGCGAAGGAGGAGCGCGATAGGCAGTTCCGCGAGAACGGAAAGTCCGGGTCGGTGCCGGACAAGTGGGCCAGTCCCGAGGTGCAAAAGATGATTTATTCGTATGACTGCGTTCAGGATACCATTGACAGGTTTGACGAGTTGTATGCGAGCCTCGGGTAGAGCACATGATTTTTTGTTATATTAGATAGTACATATATATATATATATCTCGATATCGGATGAAATGTGGTCTGGTGTCCTCTAATCTTACCCCTTTTCAATTTCTGGGTTTGCCCAAATCCTGCTTTCATCATGGTATCTAGAACTCAGCTTCCTCGCCTGGATACCAAGACCTACCTACATTAATCGGAAGGTAATTCACCTCTGTTTCCTCCCAATCACGGGCAGAGAAAGAGAGCAAATTGAAAATTCACGACTACGCAGCAAATAATTAAATTGAACAAGCATATCATTTCGTCCAAGGGAAAATTCTTCCAGAGAATCGATAAGCCAGTGTGATAGGCGGGAGGAGTATGCATATGTACAAATGGAAAAGTGTTAGGGTATAAAAAGCAGAAAACGTACACTACCCCCCTTCCCCCCAAAATAGAGGGGGTGTAAAACAAAGGAAGAAGGAAAAGGGAAAAAAAGAAAATAGTCGCGTACAGCGCGCAATAGTAACCGCTCGCCCCTCGGTTTGCCTTGCTCATTACAAGAAACGTACATGTCTAAGAAAAGCCGCTCCCAGCTGATCCACTCTCCCGTCACTTCTCTCTCATCCGCTTCGTTGGCGGCTGTCAGTGTCCCGATCGAGTTGCTGCCCTCCTAGTTCTGGAGGCGGAACTGACGATAATAGCCTGCTTCCCTTTCGTCCCCAACCTCCTGAATTGTATATTTGGAGTCATTGCCGAGACTAGTATCGGGTTGTATTATTCATTTCGTTCTCTCTCCCTACAGTATGGAAAAGGCTCGTCTGCCCATTTCGGTTCCGCAAATAGGGGCTTAGAACAAGAGGTCGAGACAGCAGCAGCATGCCAGACCAGCCAAGCAGGCTTCGAAGAAACCCTATGTTCTCTGTCAGTACTCGTTTGCGATCTCAACAGAGTTTGTTTCATCTTCATGTCTCGCATCTTATCCAAACTGCTGTGCTTCGTGTAACCAATTCATTTGCCAAATAGGGGAGGACTTACCGGACGACCGCCGCGTCTATCATCCTGATACTGGCCGTGTGGAGGGTAGCCTTGCGGGGGGTAGCCCTGTGGCGGGTATCCTTGTTGAGGGTATCCTTGTTGAGGATAGCCTTGTTGAGGGTAGCCTTGTTGTTGCTGTTGATATCCCATCTGCGGACCTTGATGGTATCCATTGTTGTCTGGCGGTGGTCCCTGTTGCTGCGGGTAGTAGGCTGCTTGGGGAGCCTGGGGACCGCTCTGCTGGCCGTAGGCGGGAGGTTCGTCGTGCTTGTTCGACATGTTGAGCGAGTGTTTCTTATCGAAGGTTGATGAACTGTGTGTTTGCGCCGAGTCGAATTGTCCTCTCCGAAAGTCAAAGGACAGCTGTTTTATTTGAAGGTTGAGTTCGTCGTTGGATGCGACGGGAAGAAAGGGAAGAGGAATGTGAGGCGGGAGGTGGTCGGTGGTAAATCGGGGCTGTGCTGGAGGAACAAAGCGGCAAGTGCTTGCGTAGGATGATTCGTACTGTAGGTAGGGTGTAGGGTGCGAGGTGGAAGGTGGTCTTGATAAGTGGCGAAGGCGGTGTTGCGCCGGTTGGCTTCAACGATCACAGGGACGGTTTCAGTTGGAAACCTTCTTTGAATGCCCAGACCAGTGCTTAATTACAGCGGAGTATCGGAGTGGGCACTTTTGGGGACTTATGCATGTAAGCGACCAGTGCAGTGTATCGAAGTCAAAGGAACCGTGTATTCCGTATTGAAGTTCGTAAATTCCGGATTGCCTTGTGCATTTGCTGCGCCATTTATTCTGTTTCCGGCAGATAGTGAAAGGAACAGTATAGATTTCAATCACTCAATGGAATGCAGTGTAGAGATCGAATACTGCCTACCTGTGGTTATAACAGACTTGAGCCACCATTGATGAGCTTCAATGCTACGTATCTGGATCTGGCGGATCCTAGGTCCACGGGTCTGCCTCGGTTTGAATACCATCCATATATACTTTTTTCTCGCGTCAAACACTGGTTCGTCTCAGCATAGTGCATCCCACTGCGTTGCGTCCAAATCTGAGTTATGCAGAAGCATTCTGCAATACAGTACTAAATACCTGACTATGGCGTGAGAATCATGAACGTCAACTTGGTTCCATTGTTGCCATGCAACGCAAGATGCACCGTCCCCCGATACGTACAACAATGTCGCATTTTTTTGCCAATTCAAAAGGGGTCGCAAGATGGAATCACCTGTCCAGAACAAAGTATCTTGGCCATCCTTTATGTGTAATTAATATTTGTTTTGACAAAAACACTGCCTTGCCTACTAGGCACGGATTGTTGCATCAATTAATCAATGTTAGGATCCGTAAAGGGAAATTACCAATACATACCGAACTCCACACAGTTCAGAGGGGAAGCCACATCCGTTGGTGTGAACTTGTCAACGACCACTGGTAAGAGTGAGATATCCGGTTTGGGCCGTTGTCAGCCACTTGCCAGATTATTCCCGACAAAAGCACAATTTGGCCGTGAGTGGTGGTGCATCCCAAATCTCATCGTGAGGCAGTGCGACCTTACGAGTACCTCTCAAGAGTGAGGCAGAGCACCGGAGGACCGCTTCCAACGGCACCGCCCCTGAATTCCTCCGCGCAAAGCACGGTAATACGAATTGGTCAGGTTGACTCGTCAACACTCACATTTCGCCAATGGCTTCACAAACACCCGCGCCAGAGCCAGTAACGGCGGCATCAAAATCCCCCGGCAACAAGGCCGAAACCCTCTCCTTTCCAGCCGAAGATGCTCTCAGGCTTGAGCCTCACCTTCCGCCTTGGATTTCCCCAGAACAGCACCAGCGGTATCAAGGTGATCTGGGCAGGGATGTGGCTATCCTGAACAACAAAAAACCATATGTAACCCTCACATTTGCGACCTCTCTGGACTCGTCACTCTCACTTGCCCGAGGCACGCGAACGGTTCTCTCCGGACCGCAATCAAAGGCCATGACGCACTACCTCCGCAGCCGACACGCTGCTATCTGTGTAGGTGTGGGGACAGCCATCGCCGATGACCCGGGCCTGAACTGTCGACTGGATGCTTCATCAACCTCAAAAGCTCACCAGCCAAGACCTATCATTATCGACCCGCACGCCAGATGGGCGCTGGCAGAGGACGCAAAGGTGTTGCAGCTCGTGCGGTCTGGATTGGGGTTGGCACCCTTTATCCTTGTCTCTTCCTCCTCTTCGCTCGGCGACGAAGCATTTGTTGCGAGACGGGAATTGTTAGAGCGTCACGGGGGCAAGTATATCTTGGTTGGCTCGGCAGATGAAAAGAATGCCGGCCCTGCTAGTAAGCGGTTCGGTTGGGATGATATCCTCAAAGCCGTCAGCAACGAGGGACTGGATAGTATCATGATTGAGGGTGGCGGCCAGATTATCAACTCGCTGCTGACGCCGCCAAACAACGAGCTGATTGACTCTGTCATTGTTACTATTGCTCCTACCTGGTTAGGCCAGGGCGGTGTTGTTGTCTCTCCGCCCCGGTCCATGGGGACCGATGGAAAACCATTCACCCCAATCCGCCTTACTGGCACTTCTTGGCACCCACTCGGCGAGGATGTTGTTCTATGTGGAAGGATATTGCGTTGACGGTCGGCGGTGTCATTAAACAAATGCCCAAGAAGCTAATAGATATCTTCCTACTTATGTGCCCTCTTCACCTAAATGGACTGAACAAATAATCTCTCACGGCATCCTTCATCGATGGCCTTGCATATACCACCACATAACGTGCTTATAGAACCAAGCGAAACCAAAAGCCACCATAAAAGAAAACATCAACCTCTCACAAATGCCCAGTCAATCTAATCTCCACCCAGCGAAACGGCAGGTAGAAAATCGCCGTCACCACAAAGGCCATCTCAAACCCAATATCGCCCGTCGTCCTCGCAATCGGCCCCGTATACCACGACGCCGCCATGCCCGGAACGACGAGCACGAGACTAACCAACGACGCACACAAAGCGGCAATACCAGGAGGCAGCTTCCGTCCCACGTTCCAAATGGCATGCTCATAAGTGGTATAATCCAGCTTCCTAAAAACTACTAGCTCGACAATCAAGACGGCATCAAAACAACCAGCCCAATATCCAATGACAGCAAGAAAATTTATCAAGCTCGTCGCCCACTCATCCGCTGCCTGGATGGCCAGCGGGATCATGATCGCCATGGTGGCAAGTATAAACACGAAGCGGTGGATCTTTGCAAAAAACGGCACCAACATCTGGAGGTTGAGCGCCACACTGTACATGGACACGGCGATGTTGCCAATTACGCTGAGAGCCAACAGGACGAGTATGAACTTTCCAAATCCGCCCACGGGCGAAAGCATCTCGTACATGACGCCGCCCACGCCGGTCACAGCGTAGGCTGAGGACCATGAGGGGATGGACGGGGTAGCTCCGCCTATGGCTGCGCCGAGGACCAGGAGCGGGACCGAGGGGAGAAGAAGCCCCAGGTAGATGTAGAGGAAGATTTTGAGTCGGTTGAATGTTAGTCGGGACCCTTATCAGCGGTGCTGTATCATTACTCACTTGGATACCCCCTGAGGCTTGTGGTAGATGGAATAGTCCGAGACCACCCCGCCAAAGGTGATGAAATACCCAGCAATCAGGCCGCCGTATGATAGGATCTGGGAGGGTTTGGCAGCCGGAACTGGGGCCTGCAGGTGCAGATATTTGCCCCCGCAGCCAACAGCAATGGTCAGGGCGATCAGGTTCGGGATCCAGGTCCAACGCTCGTAGGAGTGGAGGGCCTTGAAGCCCAGCAGGGAGAGGGCGAACGAGACCAAACAGGTGATGACGATGCCGACGTTTACGCTCACGTTATCTGGGTCTAGGGATGCAATGGTTTGGCCGCCGACGATGGCTGAGACGAGGGAGAAGCCAGTGACGGTGGCAGCGTTCAGGAGAAGGGGAATCGTGACCAAGGACCGGCTTTATCGCAAACCTGTCAGTCTTGTCATGGTCATGTGGTTCTGGGATATACCTCTCTCCTTACCCGAACGAATACCTGGCCTGTATAAGCTGTCTCAGCCCGGTTTCCATTCCTCCTATGCCCATGAACGCGGGCGGGACACAGGTGAGCATGGCGAAGAACAAGATGACCAGCGAGGCGTCTCTCAGGCTCATGCCAAACTCCAATGTAGCCAGCATGCCGGTGGGAACACTAGGTGATGGGGAGAGGGGCTAGCATCTGATCTGTCTGGTATATTGGAGGGAAACTCATAACTCACGGCAAAAGACACAGGAGACAGGTGAAGAACACGGTGAAGAGGTTATTGTACTGGGTCGAGATACGCTGGTCGACGGGCACAGGTTTGATTCCATTTTCCTCGATACCGACATCCAACAGTCTCTGGTACCATCTTGGGTTCTTTTCGTTGGCAGCTTTGTAGACTTCGCCGTCCTCGACAGCAAGTTTCGACATCAGACGATGGTGACGATGGAGATGGCATCCCAGCGGTGGACCAGGGCCTTGATTTTCCAGGTCGTGGGACTCGTTCCCCATTGCGTCGAGGGTGGAAGAGGCCGAAGACATGTCGTGATATGGCAGGTTGGCAAATCAGGAGATGTAGAAATGACGGGAGACTTGGATGGGGAAAGATGGCAGGTTTTGGGAAATAGTATGGCGAAGGAACAAGAGAGCAGGCTGGTTCGAGGCAAGATCAATGGGGGCCATGTTGGACTGCTGGCTTTGTCTTGTTATCTCATCCTTGACATCGGGGGGACGGGGGGATCGAGAGACCATGCCCCGCTCTCCCCTCGTCCCGGAGAGTTTTCGTTGCTATTCTCTCCATCTCGCTTGCATGTCTCATAATCGTCACTCTTGGTGGACAGGACTCTGAGGTGGCTGCTTGTGCTACGTCTAGTCTAGACTGACTTTGACAGTGGAAGCGACGGGTGGGCGGTCCCGGAATAGATCACAGGGCGGGGATGGGGGATCGGTGAACGCCAGGACGACGCCTTCCCTGATAAGACAGACGGTGCAGAGAGGTTGCAGACAGTTGCAGAAAGAATGCGGTGACGAGCGGCATCCAGCACGCACCCATTGGATCGTCGACCGGGGGTGAGAGTCAGCGCTGCAGTCGTGACTGGCCGGGCATGCGAACATATCACCGAGTGTTGCGACTTGTGTGCCATCTTCACGCGCTACCTGTATGCCCAAGGTAGTGTAGTGTAGGAGTCCGGGTCGAGGCACTTCAGGTTCCAATCCAATCGAAAGAGCCCTAGGTAATCATGTAGTATATCCCTGGAGGGGTTCTGGGTTCTGGAGGGGCCCTTGGAGGGGGACGCCGGTTTTCCAGTTTCTGGGTTGGCCATGGCTCTCCAGACGACAGATGAGCTAACCGCCTGTAGGGTTAGCGGTATTTGGGAGGCTTCACATTGTTTTCCAGCGGACTTGGCGTTTTCCCGCATTTCCTGTTCTCCGTGGCGCAAACCGTGCTCCGGGAGTCCGGGCCGTTGTCGGGCAGTGACATTAGATATCGGAGGACGTTGATCGGCCCCACCCCGGACATGGACAAGCCAGGCACGGATGAAGGACCCGACCCGTCGGACCGTTTGCCTGCCCCGTCCCTTTTAAGCATCCTGTTCCGTACACTGCAGTGGTCATGTTGCGTTTTGGATGCGGCCCCGCCTGCAGCTCCGTCGGCTCCAACCTGCCGGGGGCAACTGGCAGAAACCAGCCTATAGGCAACATCACGGCAACTCCATTCGTGTAGGGCCAAGACATAGATTCCACTGTACGGCAACCCTCACGATAGCCCGCAATGCGGTTTACATTCATCTTTGCCCCTGGAGTAGATTCCGGAACCCCTTTATGTGATTGCCCCTGGCACTAAATACTACCCCCACGCTAATCACCCAAGTTCTCGTGCATAATACCCAACGAGGCCGGCAATAGGAGATCGATATTGTAGGTGGCCACGACTCGTTAACATCAGGCCTTGGTGTGTCCGTATATCTTGAAAGGTAGGCTAAATAACACTAAGCATGCTCTACAATGTTCATCATTCTGCCTGTTAGACTATGTCTGGTCAGAACCAAACTCAACTGGTAATCATCTCGAAGCCATTTCCATCTGTTTTAACCCGAAGTATCAAAAAGAAAAAAGGAAATAAAAAAACCCGCCGCATGCGCATTTGAGTATAGAAGTTGCACGATTCCTTCCATCTCAGTCCAGACCCGGATTCAAGCAGTTGCGGCGATAGGTGACTGAACGAACCTAGGTAGTTGAACGGAATCTTTAATTAAAACTTGTTGGCAGAGGTCACGTCGGTCGGGGCAGTTTCGATAGGGTTAGGGTTGGACTACTGTGCCGTGACAGCTTGAAACACCCCGCCAATGCGCAGGCGACCAGCGCCCCAGAGACGACAACCCGACGTCGCAGCGAGGATCGACCCAACCGCATTCTGTCGTCGACAACAACCCAGCACCTCCTCCCGGCGACACACTCGTTTGTACAACAACATTCGGTAGTCGGCGCACCCGAAACCAGTGCTCCCCGAGATCTCAGCCTACGAGTCGCCCTATTGCCTTGGAGGGTCAGAGCTGGCTCTACCCAGAGATGGCCGCCATGGACCACGGCTTCTCCATCATCAAGGAGCAGCAAAAGGGTGCGTGTTTCCTAGAGCTTACTTAGGGAGGTTATTTTCTGATGAAGAGAGCAGCTATCGTCGACACCATTAAAAACATCACCCGAGGCGATGTAAGGCAGCCCCCACCTCCTTATCACGGCGGAACATCAACCGAACCCCTGAGTCTACCGTCTAACCATCATTTTCTCTTTTAGTGGAAGATCCTGGTTCTAGACGAAGCCGCGAAGACGATCATCGATAATGCCGTCAAGGAAGATGACATTCTCAATCACAATATCGCCAGTATGTTGGCATTCCCAACGGCCACACCCACACCCTTCTTGGCATCCGGACAAGCGCTAAAGTGTTGGTAGATATTGAGCGAATCGAGGAGCGGAGGGAGATGAACCCGACTATGGATGCCATATACATCTTGGCTCCTTTGCCGCATGTTGTAGAGTGTCTTTTGGCCGATTTCGAGCGCCGGCGGTATAGGAAGGCGTTCCTCGTCTGGATAGGAGTTCCGAGCCCAGACTTGAACCGCCGGCTCCAAGTCGCTCGGCAGCAAATAGCAGGTTTGTACTCCAATCGTGCAGGCTACCGCTTGTTCTATGTTCTCAGCTAATTGCTGGCATCCCGCAGGTTTCGAATCGCTATTTATAGACTTCGTTCCCCAAGAATCACACCTCGTTACCTTCAGGGACCCATGGAGTTTTCCTATATTCTTCCACCCCGGATGCAACAATCTAGTAGCGGGTTACATGCGAGAGCTGGCGTCAAAGGTATACACGATTCATGGCTTACATTTACAGGGGATTTATGCTAAACAAATCTATTTTAGATTGCTGCTGTCTGCATAACGCTGGGAGAAATGCCCAAAGTCCGGTTTTACGCCCCAAGGAACCCAACACACGAAGCTGCGGTCTTGTGTTCACACTTGGCCCGCTTCGTTCAGAAGGAGCTTGATGATTTCAGGGAATGGGATCCTAACTTCCCCCCTCCAAGCTCCCGGCCCCAGGGGATTCTGTTGATCACGGATAGGTCGATGGACTTGATGGCACCCTTACTCCACGAATTCACCTACCAAGCGATGGCCCATGACTTGTTGCCAATCAAGGATAGCGTAAAGCCCATTTACCACATGACCATCAACGAAGGGACCCCTGCTGCCGAGGAGAAGGATGTCGAGCTCACCGACAAGGACAAGGTCTGGATCGAAAACCGGCATCGACACATGAAGGATACCATCGACAAGCTCATGGGGGATTTCCAAAAGTTCCTTGACCAGAATCCCAACTTTACCGACAGGAACCAAGACACGACAAGCCTCAATGCCATCAAGGACATGATGGCAGGCTTGCCACAGTTCCAGGAGATGAAGGAGGCCTACTCACTCCATCTCACCATGGCGCAGGAGTCCATGAACATCTTCCAACGCCATAAGCTACCCGATATTGCCTCGGTAGAACAAACCATGGCGACTGGTCTGGACGAGGATCTGAAAAAGCCGAAAAACGTTCTGGACCAGGTTGTAAGATTGTTGGACGATGAAGCCATCACGCCTCTGGATCGCTTACGATTAATCGCCACCTTTGTATTATATCGGGACGGAGTCATATCAGAAGATATCAAGAGACTTCTGGCACATTCATCCCTCCCACCGTCGGACGGGCAAAAGATTGCCAACCTAGAGCTACTAGGTGCGCAACCGGTTCGCCCATTAAAAGGATTCCGCACACCTCCTCCTCCTCTTTTCCCAACAAATACCAAAAACCTCGCGCAAAGCGAGGAGTACGCCCTGTCCCGCTTTGAACCTGCGGTCAAGCATATGCTGGACGATGCCTGCCGTGGCGTTCTGGACCAGACTGTGTTCCCTTACACGATCCCACCGCTTGATCCAAACGAGGATGCGTTGGCTGCACAAGGCTCGCTTCGCTCAGCTGCGCCAAGATGGGCGTCAGCTAATCGCCGCCAAGTAGAGAACCGGCAGCGTATCATTGTTTTTATGGCCGGCGGGGCGACTTATTCCGAGTCCCGTGCCTGCTACGAGGTTTCGGAAAAGCACAACCGGGACGTTTTCCTCGCTACAACCCACATGCTCACACCTACTCTGTTCCTGAAACAGGTTGGCGATTTATCCGTCGATAGGAGACGTCTAGACCTTCCCCAAGATCGCCCCAAGCCACGGGCTCCAGCTCATCTTTTTGAACGGCCCGCTCCACCACTGGCCCCGCCACCAGGCCCCGGCCCGGCCGCTGGTCCAGGTGGCCAACGACGCCCGCCGGTTGGGGTTGCACCTCCAGGTGGGCCGCGCCTGCCGACCAAAGCTCTCGGCGCCATGACGATTAGCAGCGGTGGAGCTAGCTCGTCTATAGGTAGTGGTAGCAGCAGTCGACCGGGAGAAGAGTGGCCTGCCGCAGGGGGCGATGGGAAGCCAGGAAAGCTATCCAAGGATAAGGATAAAAAGAAGCGCAACATTTTCGGCATTAAGAAATAACCCTGACATTCAACCAAGTTGAGCTACATGGTCACATGCCGATCACATGCCGTATCCATTTGCCCCTGGTGGTCAAAACGGGAAGAGAATCTATCGATGCTCCAGGGAAGGCTCATGAAATAATAAAATGGCATATCTATCTCGGTTTAACCTGGATGGTGAGATAGGTATGTATACTTCAATATATTTTCTCAATCTGGCTCACCCTCCTTTTGGAGTTGTAAAGAGTTAACAAAGAGCCTAAAACGTAGTTGCCAACGATATTATTACCTGCGTTGTTCTTCCGCGTTTCTCCTTCTCACATGCCCTGGTAGGGGATATTTGGAAACAGGCTTTGTAGAGAGCAGGGCAACATAAGGAATACAGAAATGATTGTGTGTAAATGGGTCAAGAGGATGAATCCAGCTCATACCCCTTTACCGTAATAAACTATTCGTAAATATTACTTTTCTAAATCCTTTGATGCATAGATATGTTGTGATATTGCCGATCCGATCAGAAGGTGAGGGTTAGGGTGCAGCAAGGGGGTTGAATTAAGTTTGGACTACTCTTGGCATTGGCTTCCCGTCACCTTCAAATTGTGGGTCACATTCTACCCTCGCCTAACCGTTGACAGTCGACAGCTCAACTCGCAAAACGTTCGATAAAGTATTCTTCATTGCCGAAGAACCTCGTTACTAAACCCAACTCTACAACAAATCGCGATTTGCGCACCGAAATTGAAAAGCCATCCCAACGTCACACAACTATACTTGCGCACTATTGGCAGACCAGACTAGACCGAGTAGCCAAGATGGCGACAAGCTCAGTCAACCACGATCCGCTCCTGCTGATGCGGGA
>Ga0247781_1000533_pt1 | contig 11897 bp, 6 predicted proteins | sample UWRJL184509B5_FD_179922 | JGI IMG/M metagenome (GOLD analysis project Ga0247781, IMG submission 179922) | Plant litter microbial communities from Arlington Agricultural Research Station in Wisconsin, United States - UWRJ-L184-509B-5 | ecosystem: Environmental > Terrestrial > Plant litter >...
CGACGCCAACAAGTACACGAAAAAGCTGCGAAATATCTGGCTGAAGCTTTTCCTCTGCTAGGAGACACCCCCAACGAGAGCACCACAGGCGAGACCCAGGACCAGAGCAAGCGGCACCCAATTGCTGGAACATGGCGCTGGGACGAATGTATTCGAGGCCGAAGACCGACTTACTAAGGCACGTTCCTTTGCTCAGATCCAAAGTATAGGCTTATTGCTTCCATTTCCTGCCTTCTAACAGCATCAGCTGGAGATTCTAGCGATGCACGGCTATGGCATCAACGAGGCGCCGCTCGAGCTCGACATCGATCTAGGCTCGATCCGTCTGAATGCTCTCGAGCCCCACTCGGCGGATGACAATCTCAACAGCTCTGTCTCGGGCGGCGTCATGGGCATTGCGCTGCTCTTTGCCGGTCAAGACGCGAGCATGACCAAACTTTCGCAGCCGCCCAAGGACAAACAGGCACCGCGGTCGTCGGCTTCGAAATTTAGGCCCGGGACAAGCTCTTTTCGGGAAATCGTCCACAACTGTACAGCAGCATCACTCTTCCGTAGTGACTTCGCCTGAAAGTCGCGGTGCTTTTGCGCCTCCCAAGCTATGGCGTTCGGCCCTGTAGAATAACTGCAAAACCATTCAATCTCCGGCATCCAATTTTGTCCAGCCATGGCGTGATGCGCTGATCTCTTTCACATCCAATCCCCCGACGGCTGAATGACCCCCCACGTGCCCCTACGTTTACATCTTCTCTGATAACCTACACGCCCTCCACAAATTATCAGACTTTAAGCTGCTCGCTATCATTCCCAGCATCGCTCATGGGACATCGCAAAGCATAGGTAAACCGCCCAAGAAATCCCAACCGTAACTAGCCTAAAAGAGGTCGACAGCATAAATTCCTAGGCTTATATTAAGAAGCTAAACCGCATAGCTGAGTTCCGTCTATATACGCCCGAGACATCTAGACAGAATTTGGAAGAGAACTGTGGTGACGTGCTGATTAGTATTATAATGCTGCTTAAGGAGGAGCCTGGACTAGGAGAGCTAAAGACTAATGTTGAATCCAAACATAACCCTAAACGGTATAGCTGATAACGGCAGTCACATATCTAAGTTAAAGCACTAGCGGACAGCTTATTAATAAAGGTCACATAAGCTATAATCGAATTAAGAGAATTTAAGATAAAATAAATCTAAACAATTAACATAGTAAAAAAGAAAGAGGTTAAAATAAGGAAGATATCTTTAAAAGGGGAGTAATAAGTAAGAAGTTCCTTAATTATTATAAGTTTACTAAAATAACTTCACAGCTATATTAACTAACAGTATATAAGTTTAAATAATTATACAGTTCGATTAAACTATGTAAACAGCTATATGGTTAATATATCTCTTACTGACTAGCTTATATAATAAAAGCGGGTTAGAATAAACTTGGCCTTTAATATTACTAGCCTCCCTTTGAACCTTTAGCTTCACTCTTATACTAGACTTAACTAATATTTATATAAAAGTAAGAGAAAGAATAATAATATATAACGTAACCCTTAATAAGTAGTGTATACTACAAGTCCTTACTTTAAGTTACTAATGCGCTTATACCTTTCTTTTAGGGGATGATAAATATATATATAATTCTAGTCTTATTCAGACCTAACTGCCTTTTCTTAACGTTAGTAAAAACCAAAGAGCATTTAATTCCTCTCACACTAGTCTAATGGTACTTAATTCACAGGGAGAAACCTAGTCTCTTATTGTCAAAAAGGAGGGGGTTCTGGCTAGAGGCCAGAACACCATGGAAGGTGTGGCAATGGAAGCTGAGCTGACGTAGTCAGTTCAGCTAGTGTGAGTCACTATGGCCACCACTATTGCCACCAGCCACAACTATAATAATGGCTCTCTGGCTTCGCCAGAGAACAAACAAGCAAGACAATCACACAGCTGCAATCCAGAGTGCAGTGCTTCTGACACTTATTGACTCGGGGCGCTGGTGTAGGCTTGCGCGCAGCGTAGCGGCTGTTGCGTTAAGCCTCTGAGTTGCAGTTGGTCTGTGCGGCGCACCATTACAATTTCTATCGCGCGCGCGGCGCGCGCTCTGTATTCTAGTTTCTGATCACTCACTCCATCCGCAGTTCAATTCCACCTAGTGGCCTACGGCTACCGTTTCTGTATGTGCAGTGTTCTTTCTGTTGCTTTTAGGCGCGCAAGCGCCCTAGTTCACTATATCTCCTCTTAATGGTAAAAGAATGTCTACATAAGGTTAGCATTAAATGTCTAAAGTCTATAAACATATTATAATAAATCTTAATTTTAGTAACATTAAGCAGTTAAATATAAAGCTCATCTTACTTAGTTATTGTTAATTTTCTAGCTACTGAGTACTCTGTACCGGGTATCCTATAGTGTAGTTACGTACCTCGAAACCACTAGCCGAATCTTCTGGAATCCCAGAGGGTTCTAGAAGATTCCAACCCACTCCAGGGCCCCTTAAAGCCCCTGGAGCACTCCGAACCTTCTGGAATTCAAGGGGGTGGAACCCCCTGAATTCAGTAGGGCTACTGCCCCACAGAATTAACTGGAACATCACAGTGGCCACGTCAGCCACTACGTTAACAGAACCACGTAAAATGGTTCAGAACAGTACTATTCCATTATTGTATTAGCTAGTTCCACTTTATAAAAGGCTCTGGAATTCTTCCAGAGCCTCCCACAGCCTATAACAGGCCCTCTCCTCTCCTGTATCTAATTCTAGTCAAGTAAGCAACTCTATTCAATTCCAGTCATTGCACAAGGCACTGCCTTCCGGATCCTCTTGTTTCCAGCGTTAATATTCGCTGTAACACCTTTATTTACAGTGGTACTGTTCTGTAATTCAGGCCTTTATTTGCTTCCTACAGCGCTTGCAGCGCTGTAGTACGGCTTGGACCAGTACGCACTTCTTCCACTGAGCTACAGCCGCTGTACTACAGCCCTGTGGGTTCCTAAAGTCTAACAAATAACTATAAGATTAAAGTGATAACGTATTATAGTTAACTAGTTTCCCTTCTTTTATTAGTTCTTTTAATAAGGCACTTATTCCTTTTAAAAGTTCTTACAATGGTAGTAGTTAAAGTACTAATTATCAGCCATCATAGCTATTTTAGCTAGCTCTTAAAGTCGTTTCAGGCGGTCCTCTTTATAAAGGTTACCAGTAACGTGTTCTTTTAAGCTACTTTAAAATAGCATTACTAACGCTTCTTAGCTAAGCTTGGTTTTTACAGCCTTTAACTTAAAGCGTGTGGAGAACTTAAGGATAGATAACGTTTATCTTAAGGTAAGAAGGTACTGTTTAGCTTAGTACGGGGTATCCAGTTTGCTAAACTTAGTCCGAAGTTACTTAATGAAAATTTTAAAGTTGCTAAAGATAAGCTAAGTGTTAGAGCCTTTTTCACGGCCTTCCGTAAGGGAGAGGTTATTAAGTTTCTTCACGTAAGGCTTATACTAACGGGTAGTAACCTTATCTAATAATACTCTGGTAAACTTAATTTTCCCTTCTTTCTTAAAGAATTACTTATTTTAATAAGTAATATAACTCTAAAGTTAAGCTACTTAGGACTTTATTTAAGTAAGGTCCCCTTTAAAGTGTGTAAGGGGAGGGAGTTTTACTTGCTTCTTTTAAGAGCTTTTTAAGTCGTTATTCTTTAATTTGATAGTGTTCAGGCGCTGTTAGAGGTTTTCGATAAGGCTAATATAGTTTTTAATATCTCTAGGGAAGGCTTTATTAAGTTATTTAACTAGTCCTTCTTAGTTAAGGCTTAACTTTTTCAGTTATACAGTCAGTTCATTACTAATAGGAGGTTATGTAATTTATAAAGCTTGTACTTCCTTAAGCTCTTTGCCTTTTCCAGAGGACGATATGTTAGTAGTAGGGAGAGGTATGTCTAGGAGTTTAATAAATATCATTTGGTTTAAGATATTAATATTGTGTTACGACCTGCTCTTAACGACGGCCTAAGGGGGGTCTGGATAAGATAAGATAGAGTTGTATAGCAGGACGTTAAACTTAAGGAGTGATCCGAAGACGACTTATTAAGCTAACACTCTTAAATAAGAGTATACTGTCACTATAAGTCGCTGTTATTATAATGTATAAAGGGAAGTCTGAACAGTAAGATATAAATAAATAATGTAATATTAATATAAGGAATTAAGAGTCCCTTACAGCTATTATGGTTATGATAATAACTATCTACACTAGCTAATTAAAAGGTACTTCGTACCTTAATTAGTAAGGTTTACTTAGTAAAGGACTAAGCACTTTATCATTAAGCACCTCCTACTTAGTAACCCTAAAGGTGCTTAGTAGGTGTACACGTTTACTAAAACTGAGTAAACACTAATTATTTATAGGGGCTTTAGGTCTTTATACCCTTAGCTTAATACGTAATACTGTACGTACTATCCTCCTGCACTATTCCTTCTGCAGGGGATCTGTCAGGCTGCCCCAGCCTAAGTAACGGCCTGCAAGGTCGTCACAGTAAAAGTATATTATATAAGATACTATTAAGAGTAAAGCTTAAGAGTATTCTTTAAGTTAGTTCTACTTAGTAATATTTACTCTTTATTTAGTAATTTTAATATCACTTTAGTAAAAGAATATTATATTATAACTATTAAGCCTAGTTTATAATATATACTAATTTATTTAATACTGTACCTAGTTAGTTAAACACTATCTCCTTTAAATATACACTTCAACGCTTATATTTAACCTGGCTTGCAGTATAATAAGAGAGTTATTAAGTAATGAACTGGTGTAGTGACGTAATATGGAAGAATCTATAAAGAGAACTACACTTACAGAACGTTACAGTTAGCTTGTAAGGCTGACTCCCAGACTACTAGTCCTGTTAGAAAGAAAAGGGTTCTAGCCAGAGGCCAGAACTGTTAGAAAGAAGAGTCTAGAAACCACCAGAATAATAGATTTATAACTATTGCTACAGACGCGTCATTATAGCCGCGTGGCTTTACCACACGGCTTGCCACTATTCACAGCTATAAGAAAGGTTCTCTGGCTGAGCTAGAGAGCCGAATAAGTAATATAATTACGTAGTTACAACCGCTTCAATTCCACAGAATCCAGAGTGCAGTGCTTCTGACAAGTCCTCTAATTAGAGGGACATAAATGTAACTAACGTAGAAAACAGATACGTACTTAATATAGAATAAAACCTAGTATATAACGGTGCCTAATATAGAACGGAGCTTAGTATAAAATAATAAAGGAAACGTGACTGGATTAGGGTATCTTCTTTTAATCAAAGGGCTAAAATGTTACGAGGCTTTTAATAGGAGGTCTTTATAGTGAAAATCGTCAGATCGATAATTGTTAAAAGATGCATAGTTTAAAGAACCATATAACGCAGCTCCGTTTTAATAGTAACATATGCTAAAGAACATATTATTATATATATAAATAACTACAGTAATATTATATATAGAGTTTAAAAAGAACGATAAGATTAGCTTAAATAAATGCCTCAAGTTACATATTACAACCTGTACCTAACACAGGCCTTAAAAGGACTAGCGCGGGTTAAGACAGAACGTATAACAGGACGCCAAAGGCTAGGTAAGCGTTCCGAAGACGGCTTGTTAAGCTAGCACTCCTAGACGGGGGTTCAATGTCACTGTAGGTCGTTGTCACTATAATGCACAGAGGTAAGTCTAAACAATAAGATATAAATGAACAATTAAATACTAGCGTGAGGAACCAGAAGTCCCTCACGGACATCGTGGCTACAATAATAGCTATCTATACTAGCTATCTAAGAGGTACCTTATACCTTACTTAGTCCACTGTGCTTAGTGGTGCACTACGCAGTTACAGCTAAGCAGTCAACTGCATGGTGCTTGGTGTTAACAGTCCTTGTGGACCACTAAGCGCTTTTTAACTAGTTGTAGGGGTTTTGGGCTTTTGCACTCCTGGCCCAGTGCGTAGGACCGTGCGTACTGTCCTCCTGCACTGTTCCTTCTGCAGGGGATCCGTCAGGCCACCCCGGACTAGGTGACGGCCTGCAGAGTCGTTATAAGTAGTTCTTAAGTATTAAAGTTATTGTCAGAAGCTACCCACTGCGCCAAAAAGCGAGGGAACTCAATTTCTTCTTAACCCTAGTAGTTTTGCTTATATCTGACAGTTATTAGGGATAGAGCTAGAGGCTTGATTTAGCTCTTCTAAACTGAGTGTATTAACAAAATCGCTAAACTAGCCTCTACAACGTCTACCAAAGCAAAGGTGCTAATAGCTATAGTTAAATTGTTACCTTTTAAAGGAGGAGCTGAGGCTCATTTAGTCAGGGCTTATTAAGTGACAGTTAGATCGATTCTGTACGTTATGGTGATTATTAAGCCAGATGTAGCCTTTACAGTATCACAGCTAGTTAAATTCAACACTAATACAGGGCTCCAACACCACAAAGCGGCTAACCAAATACTCTACTACCTCTATAACACTTAGAAACTAGCCTTAAGGTTACTGAGTAGAGACGGCTTTAAATTAGCCAGCGATGCCTTTTTGCCGATAATTTTATCGATCAATAAAGCTTCCAGGCTTATACAATACACCTGTTTGAAGGACTTGTTAGTTAGAGGGCAAATAAACAAAATGCTGTTACTACTTCCACTACCGAAGCTAAGCTCCTCGCATTAGCACAGGCTACGAAAGAAGGCCTATTCATTAGCTGATTGCTTACCAAACTGTCTGTTTGACTGGATCAATAATACACCACCATTATGTGTGACAACAAATAAACCATTCAGCTGGTAACTGCGGAAATAACCACCCTACAGACCAAACTACGGCATGTGGATATTCACAACCATTAGCTTCGACAGGAGGTTAGCCAAGGAGCGATAAAAATCGACTACACACCTACCCACAGTATAACGGCCGACGGATTGACTAAAGCCTTAAGTTCTCCACCCTACGGGGGGTTCCTCCAGCAAATAGGGGTAACGGAGCCTACAGGGTTGTAAAAAGAAACCCACACCCTAATTCAAAAACCCCCCTGATCTCTAACGTGCGTGATAAGCGAACGAGCCAGACAAGCGAGCGAGCCACTTTAACAAATTTTGGTGGGCTGTGCGCGAAAAGACGCTAGTAAATTGTTAGCGGCCTTAACAATTTTTTATGATCTTTTTACGCACACCCCACCAAAATTTGTTAAAGTGGCTCGCTCGCTTGTCTGGCTCGTTCGCTTATCACACACGTTAGGGGTACCTATAAACTAGGATGCGGAAGCTCCTGGAAGGAATTAAACCCTCGACCTTTCCACAAATAGTAGAATGCTCTACCACTGCGCTATAGGAGCCTTTGTTGGAAGGAATGACAATCATACTGAAGGAAATGGTCCAGAGTCGACCTGTTGTTGGCTCTGAGGGGGTGTGCCAGAAAAAAGGGGGTTCTGGCCAGAGGCCAGAACGCCATTCTGTAGAGAGCTCTAGAATCGACTGGAACAGTAGATTGATAATATTGGCCACGCAACGCGCAAGCGTTATCGCCACCCAGAACTATATAATAAGGAGTACTCTAGCTTTGCCAGAGTACTCAACAGGCAATTCAATCAAGCAGTTTCAACCCCTTCAATTCCAAAGATTCCAGTGTGCGGTGTTTCTGACACTGATGATCCCTCTGGTTCCATCTTTTCGATCAACTTCTACCTTGTCCGCTTTGCGCATCTTGCCAGGTAAACGTGGGGTAGTATTTGGAATCAAATGCGGGCTCTGCTCGTATCCAACGAATATAAGGTTCTCACGATGAGCAGCAGCCGGGATGGTATGCCCGACCGCCAAAGGGCACACCCGTAGGGTGCTGCATATCTGTGGCGGCCGGCTCGTCTGGATTCAGCAATTTTTCTGTGAACAACAAACATCGCAGGATAATGTTGTGCATGTGTGAAGAACGATGGCCACGGCAGGGTGACTGCCCTGCGTCCGCCGGGTCGCCGGCCATCTGGAACCAAGGTATGCACGGTCGAGGAACGGAAATACCCCAAGGCGAGGTCAAAAGAGCTGCGGGTCTGGAGGTTCCCTTAAGACGCTGTCTTACCCTCGTCTGACGAGCCCCATTCATACATATCGCTTCGTATTTTGTCTTGAAGGAGACCGTCTGCTGTCAATTTGATGCACATTGATGTGCCTATCGAGCCCTTCCACTAGATGTTCCTATGCGTCGGTTCATGAGATAATTTCGAATAAGCCGCAAAAGCGATTGCGAATAGTTTCAGGCAGATTGATCTTCATGGAGCGAGGCTTCCGGGTGTTTGATGTTGTAGATTCGAGCGGAGCTCGGTGGTGGGTACATATCTCTGCCAAAGAGTTGTGACATTCCCTAGACCAAAGTGAACGTCCTTATATCTACCTCCCTCGCAATCAAAGCATCCGGATTAAGCCGAGGGTCGTGTGTTATTACTTCCCCCGTGTCTCGGTTCTGAAATCGCTGAAATGTCGCAGGATCGTCTGCTGTTCTCGGTTCCATGTTCACTCTTTTCCACATCTCATCCAGAGGGCCGAGCCTTGGGTCCTCATAAGATAGACTGTTGGTATCGGTATTTAGGAACCGAAATATCCTAGTTTCGCCTCTTGAGTCATCGAAAACCTGCGTTACCCACGGACTGGGTAGCGGTCCGAGGAGAGCGATCGCGTCGTGAAGGCCGTATACGAAGGCTGGACCAACGACAATGAAGCGTTCGGGATTCCCGGGAAGCGCTCGCAGAAGGAGCGGCATATCCAAGCCAAGTAAGACGCAAACCATATCACCTACCCAACTGTTAACTTGGTTCCCATGCAGAGTGCTTGTGGGAGCCACTTACCTGGTTGGGCATTCGCATAAGTCAACCCTATGTATCCCTCTTCGGTTTCGAAATATCCCTTATTTTTGAGGAAGTTCAAAGCATGCCACACATCTCGTTCTATCCGGGCTTCTGAGCTGTCGTCAGCATCCGTGTACATGTTGTCGTCACGCAGCGCTGCCTTCCACTGATCCCGCCAGCGTTGCAGCCCTGGCACTCGGTACTCCGGCTTTCTTTCTCTAAGTGCGTTCCCCTTCATAGTTTTAACATGGGCGACGCCAAATTGTTCTCCTGTCGGGTAGAGTTTCAGAACGGATGCTTCGTCTGGCTCCAGCATCTTCGCAACAGACAGCATTGTAGGAATGTTGCGGTACATATGGGGAAAGCGACAGCGTGACTGGGCAACAGTAGCGCATCGCACCCCAGTCACCGATAGCAGATGTTGCCGTAAGTCTGCGTCCCAACTATGGGAGGTCCAAGAACGGGAGTACCCCGAGGCAAATTGTTCGAAGAATTCCGGGTGTGGAGGTCGCAGATATGAGAAGTTAGCAACCCAAGTGGGAGAACCTGGCAATGTTTCCGGTTCGAGCCAGCATTGTGCGAGCAGTTCTAGTCTTTGAACGTGGTAGATATGAGTGAGCACTGTATCTAGGTAAACTTGCAGGGTCGTCCCGTCGTATCGCGGGTTGATCTTGTGGCGGAATGCCTCTGGAAAGAGACCAAGAAGCCCGAAAATTGCATCCCTTGGGTCAGTGCATTTTTTGTTAACCAGAAGACGAGAGATGGTTGCAGAAATTGGACGGGTGACATAAGATGATCCGAGGAACAGAATGCGATCGATATCATGTGTTGGCAAATTGTGCACCACAGCGCTTCTTTCGTGCCAAAGAAGGAATGCAACAGCTTGCCAGAAAACTAGCCAGCTGACAGTCGCCTTTCCGCAGACGACGACGGCGTCCTGGGCTAACTGGACCTCCTGGACAATCCACAGCCGCTGAAACCAGCCTCGATCCAGGACCTGCGAAATGGCGGCCCAGGTTTTGCGGCTGTATGGGAGGGGTGTCATGATGCCCAGATCCGGTTCCGTGGCATCCGGAGCTGTGCCACGGCGCCAACCTTTCAGGGTCGTTACGCTCTGCTTTCCTAGATATTGGAGGGTCTGTAGTGCATGGCTGCTATTGTTAGCAGCAGGGCCAAGCCAGGCGAGGACGCGCTGGGCCAGTCGGTAGATGTTGGCCATTCGCAGGATCTGGGCGGCGCGCTCCCCGAGGTCAGTCTGATTGATGCAGATGGCATCGGCCCAAAGTACTCGAGGGATGTCTGCGTGGCGAAGATGGCGGAGGGCCCATGCGAGGTTCTGTCGGATGCGGATCTTAGTAACAGCGGGACCCCTAACGTACACCGTCTCAAGAATCTCTGGTGAGCCCCATTCATATGACAGCGCTTCGTACTTTGGCTCGAAAGACTCTCGCTCTTCGGTCGATTTGATATAAAGCGACTTATCGAATCCTTCCACCGGATGTTCCCAGGTCGTTATGGATGATTGGTCTCGAGGGGGCCAGAAGCTGAAGCGACCACTAACAGTCTCGTAGACAGACCAACCACTTGGGAGTGAGGCTTCCAGTTGCTGGACGCTCAGCAGCGGAGGTTTGGTGGCTTCCCGGGGCAGCAGAGGCACGTGGGTGATGTCGATGTAAATGTCATCGCCGGAAGCACCCGAAAGGAGTGTGATGAGGCGGATGCCAGACCCTTCCAACTTCGTATACGTGTAGTCGGGCACTTCATCATCAGGTAAACTGAGCGTTGCCGGAGGGCTCATATTCTTCGTAGCTGTCGAGCTTGTGAGATGCCTGGTTAACGATGGATGAGTCAATTATCAAGTTGGCTGTAGGAGTGGCTGAAGTAGGCGCGCTGTGGGCCGCCTTGAGTAGATGCGGGGTCGATAAGGATCTGGAAGGAACAGCCTCGGTGCCTGAGGCAGTCAACTGCAGAGCAGCCCAGCCTAATAAACATTGGAACTAATGTTTGTGCCATGACTTTTCATCGCACAAAGCGTCTTCTGATCGTTTTTAATTCCAAAGAGACCCCGAATTTGGTCCTCGGGTTGCAATCAGTTCCGGTTCGCATTCGAGTTCTACCTCTGTCGTCGTCGCCCAAACCACCGTCAGGCCTTCAAACGGGTCCTGCGCCATCAGCTGGAATGCGGGGTTCGGGGCGGCCGGTTCGCCATGACTTCACAACCTCGGATTGGAGTGCTAGGGTTGGCTCAATCTTAATTGTCCTTACCTTCCCCTTCTCTTGAGTGCTATCAGCTAATGTAGGACGTGGTCGAAAAAGGGCCAGGGTATTAGGCCTGACGACAGTACTGAAGCTCGCGCTTGAAGGACATCAAGCGATAACCATCATGGCAAAGCATAGCCAAGCTACTGCGGGGAAAAACCCATAGGTACCCACAACCCATAAGTATTGGTGTTAGAAGCGCGGCACTCTAGATTCTGTGGAATTGTAAGGGTTACAACTGCGTGATTCTATTACTTGTGTTCTCTCTGTTCCTCTGGTTCTAGCTGGAAGCCAGAGGCTTCTTTATAGACTATTCTGCAGGATTTAGACTTTATCACTCTGGTAGCTGAGTATTACGACCTGCACCCGACACAGGCCTCGAGAGGACTAGCGCAGGTTAAGACAGAACATATAGCAGGACGCCAACAGGTAAGAGGCGTTCCGAAGACGGCTTATTAAGCTAACACTCCTAGACGGGGGTTTAATGTCACTGTAAGTCGTTATCACTATAATGCACAGAGGTAAATCTGAACAGTAAAACATAAATAAATAATTGAATACTAACGTGAGGAACCAGAGTCCCTCATAGAGGTTGTGGGCATAACCATAACTATCTATACTAACTAACTAAGAGGTACTTCGTACCTTGCTTGGTCCGTTGTGCTTGGTAGTGCACCACGCAGTTATAGCCAAGCAGCCGTCTGAACGGTACTTGGTGTTATCAGTCCCTGTGGGCCACCAAGCTTTTTCTTACTGGTCGTAAGGGCTTCGGGTCTTTACACCCCTAGCCC
>Ga0247781_1000534_pt1 | contig 11890 bp, 5 predicted proteins | sample UWRJL184509B5_FD_179922 | JGI IMG/M metagenome (GOLD analysis project Ga0247781, IMG submission 179922) | Plant litter microbial communities from Arlington Agricultural Research Station in Wisconsin, United States - UWRJ-L184-509B-5 | ecosystem: Environmental > Terrestrial > Plant litter >...
AAGAACGGCTTAAACGACTTCAACCGCATATAATTGCTGTATTTCTGGATCCACGATATAAAACTACACAATTTCGAAGTGGTGGTATTCTACACTTTACTGAAAGAACAGAACAAGAGGTTTGTAGGCTTGTAAAAGAAGAATACCAACTGTAAGTTTGTTACTTTATTACTTTATTACTTTATTACTTTATTACTTTATTATTATACTAATTATTCTTCAGTGTTCAAGAAGAAGTAAATATCTACGACGAGTCTAACGATGAAGATGAATTCTATATTCAGCTAAACGAAGAAGAGGAGTATAAAGCCTATTTACGTGAGCCTGTGGCTAATAAAAAAGTATTTATTTCATTTAAAAATATTATTATCATTTTTCTTATTATACTAATTACGTTTATTAGGTTAATCCTTTAGAATACTGGAAATCAGCTGCTTATAAATTTCCAGTATTAAGTCTTATGGCTGGGCGATATTTGGCCATTCCAGCTACTTCAGCTCCAGTAGAGCGCCTGTTTTCTATTAGAGAAAATATTGTTACTGAAAGTCGGAATCGGTTAGATCCTAAAACTGCTAAAAAAACAGTATTATTGAAGAGTTGGAAAATAAAAGAATTAAAGGAGTTGGAAGATAATTTTCGGGGCTCTGCAATAATAGAAGAAGAAGAAAATGAATAGATGGATTAGGTTTATAATTCATTAATTACTCTTTCTATTAAATTAGGTTTTTATTATATAGATTAAATTTCCACTATTTATTATCAACTGATATTTATTTTTATTTAGCAATTAAAATCTTTATTATAAGTAAAACTTGCAATGGACCCACTTTTTTCTTTGACTAATTAGTCTGACTAGACTATAGGGCAGCTCCCTGGGGTTAAACCGGGACCGAGGCGCTAACAGTTTAAGGGTAACTCTGTAACATCTCCCCTTTTTAGTCCGGTCTTCTTTACACCGCTTTAATTATTACTGGTTTATTATTCTTTATTTATTATAACTTTCAGTTCTGTGCTTTACTAACCCGCTTCCTTTAGGCCGTTATCGCTTTGTTCTTTCCATTTAAGGTCGCTAATATAGCTAGCTAACCTCTATATGCCTCCTTTAGTGGCCTTATAGCTTCTATTTAATCTTTTTATTAAGGCTAGCTAGCTTTTACAGTTCTTACAGCTTTACTCTCTAACCTTTATTAATTCTTCCTTCCTCCCCAACCTTCTTTTAAAACTTTTCTTTCTTTAACCACTAACTTCTCCTTCCTAAACTTTAAGCCTGACACGTCTTATAATCACCTTTTTATACCCTTACTTACTGACTTCTATTATTATTATATTTATCTTAAGCTCTTATAAGTGTAACTCTAGCAGTTTTAATTACGACCCTTTTACTATTACTACCTGTAACTACCCTATTAACACCCTATTAATTATGCACGTTATCTCTTCTCTATCGTATTAGTAACATATTACTAATAATGACGCTAATAAGTTACCCTGCCTAACTTATATTAACTTACTAAATAACTATACCTATCTAAACTCCCCTTTAAACTATTATAAATACTATCCTATTTAAAGGCGCTTATCAACTAATTATAAATTCAACTTATTATTAAAAGTGTAGTAACAGTTATAATAACTATCTTTATAAAGTAAGTTCTTATATCACTTACGCTCCGTTTACCATCTACTAAACTATTTAAAGTCTGGGTTTTACCCATACCTTAAAGTATCATATCACCATTATAATAATATATACGTCTTATAAGTTAACTGCTGCTTTAACTTACTAAAATGTAAGTAATTTCTTTTATTAAACCGCATGTAGGTTATTAATAGTGTGATAGTTAATTAATCAGTTTAATACGGTTTAGTAAATCTGGCTATCTCTCTACCCTAATATTAAGATAGCTAAATAATAAGCTACTCAGCGTTTAGGCTGCAGTTAAAGCGTCCCTCCCACTCCCTTAGGCTTAAGTTCGTCCGTTACAATTCGTGGCAGTCCTAATAACAGTCCCGTAACGCTAGCTTAGACTGCTTAGATACCTCTGCTTACCACTTCTACAAGTAGCTTGCAGGCTAATATTACTCTACCTACTTGAGCCTAACGTCTTAAAACGCGTTTAGACTTTATCTAACGTCGTTTAACTATACTTAACAGACTTACTAATATGGAAGGCTAATTTACTTAATAGTAGGCCAGTTAAGACATAAGTACATGTTGATCGCAGTCTGTCTGCGGTTTTTTTGCTACTAACTGTTGTTATAAGCTGTTATTAATAACGCCCGGGACCGGAACTGTCCTCCTCCTAACAATCTTTAAGTTAGTAATAGTGGCTGCGTTAATTGGTATATAATAGCGTGGAGGTTATTCACGGTGTGTTTGCGGTGCGTTTACAGTGTGTTTGCGGTTCGGGTCTTTGATTATATAGTTATGCTTTAATATTATTTACTGTCTTGTCTTCCAGGTCAGGTCTCTACTGTGATACCCTAGAATCTAAGCTGAAGTCTCGGCACCTTCTTCTTTTCGTGCCCTATGTGTTGTTAGCGTTAGTGAGGTCCGGTAACGGTCTGCCTGAGCCTCTCCCGTTATCGTCAAGTATCTTAGCCAGGCTGTATTCTAGTTTATAATATAACGTTAGTTAAGTTTATAAGAGTATTACCATTCTTTACACATTATAGTAAGGAGCTGGAACTCTGTTAAGACCTGCTCATTAGCGCCTCTTAAGCTATAATCTGTGTAAACTGGATATAATAACTGTATAACTACTTATGGGCCAAACTTAAGTTCATATATAAACAAATAAAGAAATTTACTAATAAATACTAAGCTAAGTAACTAATGTTTAAAGAGGGACTTTATTATAATAATTAATAAGTTAATAGGTTAATTTTCTAAGAGGGAGATTATATTTACCTTTTCTTACAAAATTTATATTTAAAACAGCTTAATAAGAAGCTTTATTGAATAATTAGATTATAGCTTTAAAAGTAACTTATAAGAGCCTGATAATAATCTCTTATACCTAGACCTGATAACTAATTTCTACTGAAAAAATCTAGATTAATTTAACCTAATAAGAAAGTGTTAAGTGCTACAGTTATGGATTATAAGAACTTTAGACTTATAGAGGTAGGACTTCTGGAGCTGGTAAGCTTTACAAATTATATATATAACAGTATAATAGAGAAGATCAATACTAGTAACCTGTTTACAGACTGACTTACTCTTTATAACTAGAGGACTTATATATAGTCCGATAAGGTCTAGTAAAGGAGGTATAAGATGAAAAGTGAAAAGTTATATGCTCTTAACACTGTTAAACCAGTTATATAACAATGTGTAGTGGAAAAACACATCTATATAGTGAATGTTTGTTAAGAATATAAATTAACACATGCTAAGGGTTAGTTAATGTTAGTACAAGGAGGAATAACGTTTAATAAGGGCTTTAATTATAAGTAAAGGCTACGAATGGAGATTACGTTAAACGTTAAAGCATTAATTAGGAGTTGAACTTATAATCTTTTACTTTATCCCTAACTGTAACTACTTAAAGTAGCTATCACGGTTAATAATAATAAGATATAAGCACGTTACCATTATGCCACTAACCTGATTTTATTTAATAAAAGAAAGAAGTTACGAACCAAGCTATATAGTTACTATAACAGGGGTAAGGCTCCCAGGAGACAGGTTAATAAGAAAGAAGTCCTAGTCTTAAGTAACAGAAGGAATGTAAATTGGGTTTATAACCTCCACCCATTCCTGGAAAGATATTACCTTAACCTCTTAAGAGAATACCTTTATCGCCTTCGCTTTGATAATATACTGTTAAGTCTTAACATGTTGTAACTTTATAAAAGAGTTATGGTGTTTTACAGGGTTGGTAAACTGACTATTAGTCATTAGTCTTAGTCAACGATGTGACTGACTAAAGTGACTAAAATTTTTAATAAATTTCTATTTATTTATTTACTATTATAAAATATATAATAAGATATATTTTAATATTTAGTTATAATAGTTAGTATGTTATAAATAATAGTTAACATTATATTAATAATGTTACTTATCTACATTAACTAACTAGTTTAGTTTAATATTATAATATGATAGAATCTTCTAGATAGAACTATTAAGGTGGTAAATTCTGGGATGTTCTGGAGAAAATGATTAAAGTGGCAAATCAGAACCTTCTAAATTATAATTACTAAAGTGGCAAATCGTAGAACCTTCAAGACTCTAGTTACTAAAGTGGCAACTTGTACAATCATCTAGATTATAATTACTAAGCCTAGTAAATAATCAAATTCTATAAGGTTCTATTACTAATAGAGTTTGCCACATCCACGCAATATTATTAATTATTACTATAAGCACTATTGCCACTCAAACCTCTATATAATAAACGTTATAGAACAGATTTTAATCTCAAAACAAAACGTTTAACACACAGTAATATAACCAATTCAGCCACAATAACTATTCTACCTCCCCACTCTCCATTATCACTATAAGCTATTATTACAATGTCTTCTTTCTTTGAATCTAATGATAAGCCTTCAGCTTCTCAAATCCAACCTCTTTCCGGCTAGTTATCTATTGTTTCAACTAGTAGTAATATTACTACTTCAGCTCCGTAACTTGATTTTTCGGCTTCTCTGTTTAATAAGCTAGATTTCAAATTATAAGCCAGTTCAACTTCGAAGATTTATGTTATAAAGCACGGCCTATTTACCAGAACTTTATTACCAATTGATGTAACGAAAGAAAGGCAAATACAGTTAGCTGAACGAGTACTGAAAACACTTTTTCCAGTTGTTGTAGTGTTATCCATTCGGCTGGTGTTAGGAATATCCTCTTATACTCCTTGCTTTCAGTGTTTTTAAAGATATAGGTTAACGGCTCTTTAACTTCTAAGGCCGTTTTTATCATATAATACGTAGTATTCCAACGAGTAGGTGTATCTATTAAATAATTAGTAAATTGAAGTTATAATTGTCTTACAGTATCATAATAAATAAATAAAGATAAACTTTAATTATTGGAATAACACGTTTTCTGAATGTTTCTGGAAGGATTCCTTCTTCTTTGGCTCGAATAATTCCTTTGTGGAATAGTTTTTTAACGTCTGTGGTATATTTTACCATTACGGCAAGTAGTCAAATTCTAAAGGTAATAGCTAAGTGGTTTTTAATAGGAAACACTAGAAAGTCCACCACATCATCATCATCTTCACTCAAATCTATGGAAATTCCACTTCGTTGGAAAGTATTAACACTTACAGCCGTAAAACCACTATTATCTAGCCAATCGGCTGCAAACAGTGGCTCATTGTGTGGCTTTTTAATTCCACCCCTTGGGCCTTTAGCATACGTTAGAATCCTTATTCTATTCTTCCAATATACCGTTTTATCGTACTACGTACGATTTTCCAGTGTAAAAACTAGAATAAAGTAGGTAGGGCAACAGTTATAGGGCCGTTCGGGATGGTCAAAAATTTAAGCCTAAAGTAAGGAATAAAACAGTTAGTAATCTAATGAATAATCCAGAGAAACGGAAAAAAAAAGAGAATAAAACTAATGTCATCAACGGTAAAACCACTTGATTCGATATTCGGAGCCATATTCTCAGGGTTAAGGTAAACAGAAGCCTCAGCGGAGGAGCTGTAATAAGCTGGGTTGTTGTTTAGAAGAGCCTTTATACTGGTAAAATAATCCAGAAAGCTATTCCTTCGAAATTCAGCCGTAACTGTTACGTGGAGGGGGGTAGGATAAACAGCTATAAAGCTCTCTCCGCGAACGTCACAAGGTAAAAATACCGTTGTGGAGTAGTTGAAAGCCGTAACTTCACACTCTTGTTCCACTTCTGGTGTTTTAGCCTTATAATTGACCATAATAGCCAGTTATAAGCCTTACGGCCAGAGAAGGGTGAAAGGAGGGGTTTTCAAGAAAGAATAATAGGGGTAAGGAGCAATGGTAAAAAGGTAGAAGAAAGGCTAGAAAATAAAAAGGCTTTAGCTTCTTTTATTACTCTTTTTATTTTAGTAGCCTTATGGCTATGTGAGTGGAGTGTCTAGATATAACTGGTTAATTATGGTTATGGTGGAATAATAATGCCGAATACTACAGCGGCTTTTTAAAACTGGATAAAACTGGTTAGTTACTAAAATGGTGAAATAATAAGGCTGGATACCACAACGGCCGGTTAAAACTGGATAAAACTACTGAGTTTTCACAACGACGGATAAAATAATACTCTAATGGCTAAAAGAAAGTGGATAAAATAATAATTTATCACATTATTTTAAAATAAACCGGTTTTCACCATTTCATTAATCTTTAAAGTTATTAATAAAACTAATCTATAAATAGATTTTTATTTTTAAGTTTAGTTTCTGTTATCTACAGATGGAAGTAAAAAATCAAAATTTTACATTCAAAAATAATAAATTAATATAATTATGTATTATATTAACTTAAAATTTCGATCTTAAGGTAGTTTTTCTTTAAATTCTGGCATAATTCATAGATACTGTTACTAATTTCCATTTATTGTTATTCCATTTAGTTAATTAATTATTAATTAATTAAAGTGTGTAGTTAATGTAGTCACTTGAAGTCAGTCAGTAGGTTGACTAAAACTACATGTACCTAGTAAAAGACTAACTACTACTGACTAAACTACAGTAACTACAGTTAGTGACTATAAACTACAGAGTATATTACCAACCATGTTTACAACAGCTTATAGTAACAGTTAATAAATACACCTAAATTCATTAATAGTAAGTTAATAGTATAGCGACTAGTAAAAGTGAGGGTATTATAGCCGTAATTACTAGAGTTGTAAATGTAAGGATTTTAAATAGATAATATAGTAATGTTAATAATAAAAATGAGAGATTGAGGATATAAAAAGACGATTATAGGGTGTATAAGACAGAATGAAGATGAGAAGAAAGCAGGCAATTAGGCTTTAGAAGCTAATGTTTAAAGGAAGAAAGAAAAAAAATAAAAGGTTAAAGAGGAGAGGGGGTTTTATAGAAGAACTAAAAGGTTAAAAGTGGAATTATAAAACTTAAATAACCTTAATAGAATGACTAAACGGAAGCTATAGGATAATTACGTAACGAAGGAGAATAGAATTACAGAGGTTAGTTAGCTATATTAGCAATTACAGATAGAAGCTACATAGTATAAATACTTTAAAGAAGGCAGAACTGCAGAACGAAGAAACTTAAGGTAGTGAGTGATAAACGAAGCTAATACTTAAAAACTGTAGAAAAAGACTGGATTAAGAAGAGAGCGATATTATAAAGCTAACCCCGAACTGAAAGCGCCTTAATACTAACCAAATCCTGGGGAGCTGCCCTAAGTGAAAAGGGCTTTAAACCCCAGTTAAAAAGGAGCTGACGTAAGACCTTTAAGCCATTATAGTTAAAGGGCGTAAGTGCAGTTGGACGGTAAATAATTTACTTACACTTAATTTGTTTTATAACATATACTAATATACAGTATTAACCTTCTAACCTGTTGACACGTTTAGTAGTTAAGATTAAACCAATTGTATTTTAGAAAGATAAATTAAAAAGGTAGGTAGGGCGGTAACGCCTTAACTACACACTGATAGTAAACCGTTAGCAGCAAAGGGACCGCTTACCCTTACAGGTAGAGCTTTCAGCTTCTATAGTGTAAGATAAATAATAATATAACTGTAACGGATATATAAAACTTTAACCTAAAGAAAATATTACTTTCTTTATATTATAAACTTATAAGAGCTTAGAGCTTTATACGTATATAAGTTAAAACAGAGAAATCAGCTATAATATCTTCTTATATTCAAAACATATCCCTAAGGTACTGCTACCTTTATACTAGTATAACATTATCTTCAAAACAATAATATGTATAATCCTTAAATATCTTAAGTATAATAAAAAAGGTTACATGAAATTTAACTTTTCAACAGATAAGACTTAAGAGTATAACTCTTACACTTTATAAGTATAGTGATTATCACAGGTAATATTATAAAAATGAAGAGGATAGATAAATTTAACCTTATAAAGATATTAAACAATAATAGACGGGGCTTAAGCAGACTAATATTAAACTACGATACCCTTAAAAGCATATAAAACATGAAGAAGAAGAGGAAGAAATTAAAATGTTAATTAGGCTTTTACGGCTAGAAGCTTAAATTTAAATTTAAAAAATAAGATGAATGTATTATTAATAACTAACCATAAATTAAAAACCTAAAAAAACAATAACTAAGACAATAAACACATTGCAAGTATACTGTAACTATCTTACATTATAACTGAAATACACTTATAATACCTTAAAATACTAAAACCCTTAAAACTGCCACTACCATTTAGAGACTGTTAGGAGAAGGATAATTATGATTCCGAGCATCATTTATAACAGCTAATAGTAACAGTTAATAAATCATTAAGCTATAAATAGATTATATATAAAAGGAACTTATATCCTATATAGCTTACTAATGGGTAATTAACCCCCTTAAACTAATGAAATTATTAAGTTAGACTAATTAACGTTTGATGAGCTTTAGACAGGTCTTAAGATGTTAAGCCTATGTAGGCGGAACGTTATCGAGCTGTATACTACCTAAATCCCTAAGGGTAACAGTAACACAACAGCTTAAGCAGGTATATTAGCTTTACCCTAAGTAATAAGAATATAAAGATAAAAGGACAGCTAAGTATTATATATACTTATAAATTAAGCTAATAACTAAACTGTTAATAGCCTGAAAGTAATAAGAGGAGAGGAAAACTTACATTTATATTATCTAGCTTAACAGCTATCTTATGCAAAGTAGCTAATACTATTTTAATAACATAATACTTTATAATATACTTAAAGCTAGGACCTTAAGATGGTAAGTATTTATTAAATAAACTTAAGGAAACGTAAATACGTATAACCTGAAAATAATTACTATAATTAGTGCTAGACCTTAAGTAACATAAGGAGTGTGTAAACAGTTAGAAAACAAACCGCAAATGAAAGGAACTGTTACTTACTCTAGACAGCGGAGCACTCCTTATATAATATTAACAGGATTACTTAAACGAGTGTAGTGCTGAAGAGCGTTCATATAAGCCACGCAAGACAGGTGGTTAATGCTGTTATTAAAATACAAGGCGATAGCAATACGAAGGAGAAGCAGTAGCACAACTGAACTAACGAAATAAGAGAGTAAGGATATAAAGAGGCGATTACGGGGCACTTAAGACAAAGTGAAGGTAAGAAGAAAGCGGGTAAGCAGGCCTTAAAGCTAATAGTTAAAGGAAGGAAGAAGCGGTAGAAGGCTAGAAAGGATCGGAAGCTTTATAAAAGAGCCAGAACGTGGAAAACAGAACTATAGAGGCTAACCATCTTTAACAAAAAGACTAATAGAAGCCACAGGGTAATCACGTAACAAAGGGGAGTGGAACAGCCTTTGAAAGGCGAGCCCACTACACCAGTAAGTACAGATGAAAGCCACGAGGCGAAAACGCATTAAAGAAGGTAGACCTGCAGAATAAAGAAACCAGAGGCAGTGATCAATAATAAACGAAGCCAGCAGCTAAAATAAAACTAAAACTTCAGAAAAAGACTAGACTAAGGAGGGGGTAACATCACAAAACTAACCCTAAGCTGAAAGCGCTTTAATACTAACTAAACCCCGGGAAGCTGCCCTAAGTAAAAGAAGTTCTTAACCCTAGACGAAAAGGAGGTAACGTAAGACCTCTAAGACATCACAGCTAAGGGGAGTAAGTGTAACAAGAGAGTAAATAACCCACTTCCACTAATAATAGCACTAGCCTTATAACTTGTCACCACGTTTAGTAGTTAAGACTAAACCAATTATATTTCAAAAGGATAGACTAGAAGAGTAAGTGGGGTGATAACACCCTAACTACACCCTAACAGTAGACAGTTAGCAGTAAAGGGGCCGCTTGCCCTTATAGGCAGAGCTATCAGTTTCTACAGTATAAGACAAATAATAATACTAATTAAAGCAGCCCCTTATCTTAGTACTTAACCCACATTTTAAACCTCGTAGCAGGTGATATGTTGAGAGAATACACTTTAACACCTGAAATTGACGAACGAATTCTTCAATTCATTAATCTAAGGCTTCTTAATTTAAATAATTTAAATAAAGAGGTTAAAGAAGAAGAATTTAATATATTAGAATTTACTAGTATATAATTCCTTTTTTAATTTGGTTTATTCTTTATCATTATTATTTTTTTAATTTATTAATTTTCTTTAATAGCCATTACTTCAAGAATCAGAAGAATTGCTACAATGGTTAAATATACAACTGAAGTAAAGAAACTATTCCGCGAAGGCATTACAAGAGCCAAAGAAGAGGAAATGCTTCCAGTAACCTTTAAAAAGCGTGTTATAATAATAAGTAAGTTTATTTCTTACTATTAAATTTTCTAAATAATAATTAGTTACTAATTAACTATTTTATTAAATACCCCTATTAGGTGGAACATTACCTACTTTATAATTAAAACGGCTTTAGAAGTTAAAAAGCCGTTAACTTACGTTTTCAGAAATACTGTAAATAAGGAGTATAAAAAAATATTCCTTGCATAAGCAGAGTGGATCACCCTTAAGTAACTAGAAAGGTTGTTCGTAGTACTTATTCAGCCTATTATAAGGCTACAGAGCGAGTATTATATTAATATTAACAGGGCTTTACTATTTGTTTATTTAATCTATAATAAATTAGAAGCCCTAATTAGTGAATTCACTATTTCAGCTTAACACAAGCCTTAACTGGTATGTATTTATTCACTTTTTATTACTATTATTAGGATAATTTACTAATTTATTAATAAGCTGAGTGGTATAAAGCATTTATTAATGCTATAAAAGCTGGAATTACTAAGCTGAAAAAGTACTATCTATGAAAACTTACACAAGAACGGCTTAAACAGCTCCAACCACATGTATTTACTGTATTTCTGGATCCACGATATAAAACTACACAATTTCGAAGTGGTGGAATTCTACACTTTACAGAAAGAACAGAATATAAGGTGTGTAAGCTTATAAACGAAGAATACCAACTGTAAGTTTATTTTGTATTACTTTATTATTGTATTATTATATTAATACTAATAATTCTTAAGCGTTCAGGAAGAAATGAACATAAATAACGCTAATTCTCCATCTGAAAATATTTACGACGAGTCTAACGATGACGATAAATTCTATGTTCAGCCTGACGAAGAAGAGGAGTATAAAGCCTATTTACGTGAGCCTGTGGCTAACAAAAAGGTATTTATTTCATTTAATACTATTACTATTATTAAAATTATTATTATACTAATAACTTTTACTAGGTTAACCCCTTAGAATACTGGAAATCAGCTGCTTATAAATTTCCAGTATTAAGTCTTATAGCTAGGCGATATTTAGCCATTCCAGCTACTTCAGCCCCAGTAGAGCGTGTGTTTTCTATTAGAGGAAATATTGTTACTGAAAGCCGGAATCGGTTGGGTCCTGAAACTGTTAATAAAACAGTATTGTTAAAGAGTTGGAAAATAAAAGAATTAAAAGAGTTGGAAGATAATTTTCAGAGCTCTGTAATAATAGAAGAAGAAGAGAATGAATAGGTAAATTGAGTTAATGACTTATTAGTTACTAGCTTTAGGTATCTGTTATATAAATTAGGTTTTCATAACTTATTATAAATTTAAACATCTTTTGATTATTTCTAAGATACATTTATTATAAATACTATTATAGTAAAATTTATTTAAGAACTCCACTTTTATTATACTGACTAAATGACTGACTAAGACTGACTAAGACTAAATTTAGTCAGTCTTAGTCAAGGCAGTGACTG
>Ga0247781_1000535_pt1 | contig 11879 bp, 2 predicted proteins | sample UWRJL184509B5_FD_179922 | JGI IMG/M metagenome (GOLD analysis project Ga0247781, IMG submission 179922) | Plant litter microbial communities from Arlington Agricultural Research Station in Wisconsin, United States - UWRJ-L184-509B-5 | ecosystem: Environmental > Terrestrial > Plant litter >...
TTTCCCTTAATATAATGGATCTAAAAGTAAAACGGGGTTATTAGTTCTGCGTAATATGCTTATTAAGGGTTAAGTTCTTTTATTAGGAAGAATTAAAGGTTATTATAATCTAAAAAGACTTAAACTAGTTCTTCTATACTACTTAAGTATAATATTTATTTAATAAAATATTAGATAATTATTATCAGTCCCTTATTATAGATAAGGTATTGTAGGGCTGGGTTATAAATCTCTTTTAATAAAAAGGCAACTAGGTAACGTTTTTTATTATCTTAGATTTAATTAAATTCTTTACTAATAGCGAATTTTAAGGAGTCTGTCTTAACTTGAAAGGGTTTTAAGAAATTAGGAGAGTTAGGACTAATATAGTGATAAAGGTATATTTAAGTTCTTTAAACACTTTTTACTATTTAATAGTTTACTTAAACAGTTTACCCTCTCTTATAAGTTTATATAATAGTTTTACAATTTTTATAAAGTACTTGATAAAATATTAATAAAAGTTTATAAAGTTAATAAAGGCTTATAACTCTTTTTAGTTTTTTAAAGTAGGTTAATCCTTAATTACTGTTATTATCTCCAGTTATATCTTAAGCTTCTTAAAGGTTACTTTAAACCTTAAATAGTTTAATTCCTAAATGTGGAAATGGCTTTTCTTTAAGTTTACTATCAGCTTTACTTTTTTAACAGCTGTTAAGACTTATTATATATGTTTTAATATTCTTTTAAAGTTTTAAAATAAACTAAAACGTTATTTAAATATATAAATATAAATTTATTAAGGAATAGGCAGAGACTATTATTAATAAGACCTTAGAAAGTTAAAGGGGTATATATTAATCTTATAAGTATAATATAATACTGGTAATATCTATGATGAGTCTGGAAGGCTATCTTATACTTATCCTTTTCCTTTACTTTAATGTGGTTATATCTTATAACGAAGTTAAAGCTAGAGAATTAATGTACTTTAATAATCTATTTTTACATTTCTGTAATAAGTAATAATAAGTAGCGATTTTTAATTATATCCTTATTTAACGTTTAGTAATTACTAATTATGTGAAGTTTACCACTTCTCTTTTTAAAGATAAATAGTACTAAATACCCTATTAGGGACTGGGATTCTGTAATAAACAAGTTAATTTTTTTACTTATATGTAGATTAGCTTCTTACTTCTTTGTATCTTTTAAATTATTATTTAGGTTATATAATAAGGTCTTTAGCCCTTTAACTGATTTAATAAATCTAACTTAAACTGTACTTAATTTTAAGGGTTTAATATACTTTTAAATGCTTTATACATCTCCAAAACGGTTTAGGGATCTTTAATCCTTTCTTAAACAGTGTATGACGACCTTGCAGGTCGTCACCTGAACCGGAGCGGCCCGACAGATCCCCCGCAGAAGAAACAGTGCAGAAGAACAGTACGCACGGTACTGTGCACTGGTCTAAGGGTGCAAAGACCCGAAGCCCCTACAACCAGTAAGAAGAGTCTCTATGCCAAGACCTGTCTCTGTCGACAGAGACCTACGAGGTTATAGAGAAGGAGGTCTCTGTGGTGCCTCCCTCTGAGGAACATAAAGACACAGTCCACAGAGACAGGTATAAAGTACTTCTTAGCTAGCTAGTATCGATAGTTATTATCGTGACCATAATAACCGTGAGGGACTCCTGGTTCCTTAGGCTAGTATTCAATTGTTCATTTATGTCCTACTGTTCAGACTTACCTCTGCGCATTATAGTGACAACGACTTACAGTGACATTAAACCCCCCGTCTAAGAGTGCTAGCTTAATAAGCCGTCTTCGGAACGCCCCTTAACATTTAGCGTCCTGTTATACGTTCTGTCTTAACCCGCGCCAGTCCTCGAGAGGCCTGTGTCTGGTGCAGGGGGTAATAATAGGGTAATTATTTAAACTGTCTTTCTTTTAAGGAGGTAAGGGTATTAATCTACTTAATATATTTAAAGTAAGTATAATATAAGAAATATGGAGAGTAAGGAAGAAGAAGAAGAGGAGGAACTTTAACTCCCTTAAAATATGGAGTATTTAAACTTTAAAGAAATCTTATTAAAGTTAGTTATAGAGGTGTAGGTTATTATAGACTAACTTTAAGGTGGAAACTTAAGATTATTAAAGCTATAGGTTATTAAAGACTAACTTTAGGAAGAAACGCTTTAAATACTAGTTATAAGCCTTAAACTTATATATTATAAGTTTAAGAGTTAAGAAAATCTAGGAAGGACCGTAACTTACACTTTACTAAAATGGTATAAGAAGTTAAGGAATTAGATTTTTAAGCTATTTAAATAGTAACATAAGCCTTAGAAAGTAAAAGGAAATAAGTTAAAAGAATTAAATTATAGAAATAAAGCAGGGTAAGTGCTATAAATAATACTTTAATATTAGTAGTTAATGTAAAAGAGCTTTAATATATTCTTCCTGTTAATTTAAAGGGGGCACTTTACTAGTACTAGCCCTTTTTCTCCAATTTTCATTTAAATAACTAATTATTAATAATAATAACCTGAATAATGCACTAATTAAAGTTAAACATATACTAGTCTTTCGTATAAAGCTTATCCTTAATATCCTCCTTTAAACCTTTATAAAAACGAAACTTTAAAGCTAACTTATCTTAGTGAACTGGTGCGATGGCGCAACAGGGAAGAAACCACAAAGAGAACCACACCTACAGAACGTTGTTGTCGGCCTGGAAGGCCGACTCCCAGACTACTGGTCCTCCGATCGGAGGGACACAAATGCAACTAACGTAGAAAAACAAATACGTACCTAGTATAGAACAAAACCTAATATGTGACGGTGCCTAGCATGGAACGGAGCCTAGCATGGAACAATAAAGGAAAAGCGACCGTAGATCAGGTTATCTTCCTTCGATCGAAGGGCCAGAATGTCACTGGGCTTTCAATAGGAGGTCTTCGTGGTGAAAATCGTTGGTTTGATTGTTGATTAAAGAAGCACGGTTTAAAGAACCGCGTGGCGCGGCCCCTTTTTTGACGGTAGCACACGCCAGAGAACGCATCGCTATATACATAAACGGCTACAGTAATATTACACACAGAGCCTAAAAAGAACGACAAGGTCAGCCTGAACAAACGCCCCGAGTCACTAGTTAACCTAATACTAGTTATAGTTAAAAGCAAACAGATATGTAATTATTTAAGACAGTTACATTAGTGTCTTTAAATAATCCTTAACTTACTTTTATTTATCCTAAACTTTATATATCTTAATAATCTTAGTTTTAAAGTTAACTTATCCTTTATTCTTATCGAAGACTTTAATAATAATAGTCCTTTATTCCGTAAACGTAGAGTTTAAATAATCTTTAATAATTATTAAAAATTAAAGGTTAGGGTTATCCTTAAGCCAGCTTACTATATAAAGGACCTTCCAGTCTATTATAGTAATTACCTAAAGCTGAAAGTTACGTTTTATATAAGTAAGCCTGGTAGATAATTTAGTGCTTTTACTAGTAAACTTAAGTAGTTAGTTAGTTTTAAGGTTCTTAAGTTATTATTAAAGGGTTAGCGCTTTCTTAATTATTATAGTTATAGTTTTTCTATAAATTTTAAAGGCTTTTAAAAGTTCTTTATAAAAGAGCTCTCCTTATTACCTATCTCTACTTCGTCTCTGGCCAGGTTTAGAAGGGTAATATTATTATTACTAACTTAGTTATTTTTCTATTAAATGGGTTAAGGGGAGGAGGTACTGATATAGTAAACAGAAGGAGAGAGTATCTGAGAGTTTAATAAATAGCGTTTAAAACTGTCACGTTAGTATTATATTATAACGTAAACTTAATATAGGCCTTAAAAGGATTAGTGTGGGTTAAGATAAAACGTATAATAAGAAGTTAAAGATTAGGTAGGCGTTCTAAAGACGGTGTATTAAGCTAATACTCCTAAACAGGGGGTTTAATATTGTTAGTTTCTAGCCCCAGTGGGTCCACTGGGTCGGCGCACTGCGCCGAACCCTCTGGAACCCCCTGAATTCCAGTTGTCACAGCGGAGCTGTGGAAGCCTCTGGAACTCAATGAGTCATACAAGCACTTACGTGGCCTACGGCCACTATTCCAATCCTGTATAGTAGATAGAAGGCTCTGGAAGCCGACCACAGCCTACCAAAAGGCCCTCTCCTCTCCTGTATCTAGCCTTCTATAAGCAAGCAATTCACACCACTCATTCAGTCATATACAGAGGCACTGCCTCTGTACCTCAGGCCTTCTTTTGCTTCCTACAGCGCCAGAAGCGCTGTAGTTGGCTTGGAACAGTACCGCTCTACTTCCTCTGAGCAACAGGCCTGTACTACAGGCCTGTGGAACCCTACTGTGCAACAAGACTTTATAATGAAGTTGCTCTTTAAATTCTCTTCCACGTATTCCTGTAGGGCTTCTGCTTATTTAGGGTTTAGGTAGTAAGGCTGAAAGTTACAGAGTTTCACTCCTAGCTTAAGTTTAAGTTTATAATCTTATAATCTGTAATCTAATAATTATAATATCTTTTTTTAAAACAGAGTGAACTTCCTATATTCTATACGTACCTTAAATAAGTTAACTTCTTTACTTATCTGTAGATTAGTTTCTTACTTTTTTCTACCTTTTAAATTATCATTTAGGTTATATAATAAGCTCTTTAGCCCTTTAACTATCTTAGTAAACCTAAGCTAAACTGTATTTAGTTTTAAGGGCTTAATGTATTTTTAAGTACTTTACATATCCTTAAAGCAGTTTAGGGCTTCTAAAGACTTTTCTAAACAGTGATTATAGTTAGGGGATTTACTAAAGGTAAAGTAGCTACTCCTTTAATTAATTATAAAGTTATACTTCTTTAATTAAGGTACACTTAATATTATATTATACCTTATTACTAATGTAACTTTAAAAGTTACTTCTTATTTATCACTATCTACTTTAATTAAAAGTGGAAAGTAATATGTAACTTTCCCGTTATTATACTTATATAAGACTCCTTCTCTATTTTAAATCGGAATAACCTTCTTATCTTTTCGTTAGGGAGTTTTCTTTAATTAACTAATAAGGGGTGCACTAAGTTAAAAGCATTCCTATTATTAATTACTACTCTTACCCTAAACGGCTTCCCTCTTCTATCTGTTAGGTTAATGTAAATAGAGTAATACTTATAGTCTTTTTACATCTAAGTTATCGTAACTATCTGTCCTTAAGGTCTTATCCAGCTTAACATTTTAATGCCTTTTCTTCATCTTAGGGTTTTTGCCAATTAGTGAACTACTGGCTTCCAGGCCTTCTAGAGGCCTTAAAGTCGTTTCCCAAACGATTTCGTAAGTGGAGGGGTTTCCAGAGCGGTTATTATTTAGATTTATTAAAGTTCCGCTCTTACCTTAAAGTCCAGTCGACTTTAAATAGAATAATGTTCCGTAACTCCTTAATAAGTCGATAATACACCCTGTAAGATGTAATTCTAATAATATTTTCTCTTTCCTAGTTTCGCTTGTAATCTATTTATTTTTATCACGCCTTAGCCTTTCTTTAAAGTGCACAGAGCAGGATATAACTATATAATTATTAAGTGAAGCTTTATACTAGCACTTAGTAAGGGTTCGGTTAATTATAGTGGTTTCTCGGGAATTACTATCTTTAGATTCCTTATCCTAAGTGTAAGAGACTTAGTAATAGCGTTATCTCAGCTCCACTCTTACGACGGTGTAATCCTAGTTCTTTATGTAAGGGAAGTGGTTATAAAGGGACTTAAGCCTAAAGTGTTAATTAAGGATATAATCGTTATATATGTAGTTAATTTATAATAGGTCTTTATAACTAAGGTGGTTAATATAAACAGTAGGGGTTAAGGTTTAAGAGTAAGGGATAAAGGGGGTAGTGCCCTGCTCCTTTTCCTTAATTACCTACTTTTACATACGCTGTTTCTCCTAAGTTTCTTTCTAAAACTCGGGTAATAGCATCTTAGCTTATTCTTTAATAAAGTGACCTTCCTTAATAAGTTAATATTTAAGTTAATTAGTAAAGTAGACCTTATTATAAAGTTTTAACCTAATCTTAACTACTTTATTTTTATATTTTATAATAAAGGCTTTAACTTGCTGGTCTTCTAGCTTATCTACTAATACTTAATCTTTATCTTTTAAGTCTTAAACTCTTTATTAATGTGCCTTTTTACGGTCCTCTTAAGGGACTTTAGCCGTTCCGGTTTTAAGCACTCTGTTCTTTATACGTAGTAGTTAGCCGAGTTATCCTTCCTTTAGCATAGTAAGGGTTTTAATCCACTTAACGTGTTTAAAACGTTTAAGGACCTTGAGGGGCATTTAGGAAAAGAGTTTTCACTTCCCTAACTTAATTCTTTCAGTTTACTCCCTTTTACTTTTCAGGACTTACTTTACCCTTTAAGTGGCTTAAAGAGCTAGTTTCTCAACTCCCTCTACTATCTTAATAAGGTTTAAGTTAGAGTCCTTCCTAGATTTCCTTAGCTCCTAGACTTATAATAAGGTTTTTAAGGCTTATAATTACTATTTAAAGCTTTTCTTCTTAAAGTTAGTCTTTATCAACCTATACCTTTAGTTATTTTAAATTTCCACTTTAAAGTTAGTCTGTAGCGACCTGCACCTCTGTGGCTAACTTTAACGAGACTCTTTTAAGGTCTAGATACTTTATATCCTGTAGAAGCTAGAGTTCCTCCTCTTTTTCCTCTTCCTCTTTACACTCCTTATCTCCTATATCATACTTATACATCTAAATACAGTCCTCCTTATTACTTATTATCTAGACGTAGACGTTATTAGAGTTAAACCTAACGTGCTTTCCTCCGTTTAGGACTGGTTTCTAACTAACTCTTTTCAAGGAGGTACATTATCGTGCCATATAGCCTTTCTTATTGCAGTTAAAGCATTAGACCTGGGATATATCCCTAAGCTGCTTCTGTTACTATTACTGTTATAGCTTATCACGGTTAGGCTTATTCTGGCAATTCACCATGTTAATGTCTATTAAGCTAAGGTAAGTGCTGTAGGCAGTGCTCTAATGTTAGTAGTTAGCGTAGAAAGGTTTCAGTATGCTTTTCCGTTAATTATAAGAGGAGTACCACGTTAGTACTAGCCCTTTTTCTCTAATCGCTGTTTAAACAGCCAGTTATTAATAATAATAGCCTTAGCAGCATATTAATTAAAGTTAAACGTATATTAGTCTTTCTTACAAAGCTTATCCTTAACATTATCCTTTAAACCTTAATAAAACTAATACTTTAAAGCCGATTTATCTTAGTTAACATAATGCTAGTTGCGGTTAAAGGCAGATAGGTACGTAGCTACTAAAGACAGCTATACTAGCTTCTCTAAACGGTCTTTGGCTTACTTCTGCTTATCCTAAACTTTATATATCTTAGTGATCTTAGTTTTCAAGTTAACCTATCCTTTATCCGCATTAAAGAGCTTAACGGTGATAGTCCTTCGATTAGTAAGCGTAGAGTTTAGGTAATCCTTAATAATAGCTGAGAACTAAAAGTCGGGATCCCCTTTAAGCTAGCTTACAGTATAGAGGACCTTCCGGTCCACCTTAGTGATTACCTGAAGCTGAAAATCACGCTTTATATAAGTAAGCCAGGTGGACAGTTTAGCGCTCGTATTAGTGAACTTAAGTAGCTAGCTAGTCTTAAGGTTCCTTAGTTATTACTAGAGGGCTAGGGCATCCTTAAGTGTCTTAGTTATAATCCTTTTATAAAACTTAAAAGCGTTTAAAAGTTTCTTATGGGAAAGACTTCCTTTATCCTTAGTGTCAAGTTTATTAGTAAGAGCCACATCAGGCACTGGGACGTCGTTAGATAATTTATTATTCCCCGTAAGGTTAAGGGGAAGGACGTAGGCTATAATAAGAGGAGGAGGAGGGTATTTAAGAGTTTAATAAATAACGTTCAGTACTGTAACGCTAGTATTATATTATAACCTGTACTTAATATAGGCCTTAAAAGGACTAGTGCAGGTTAAGATAAAATGTATAATAAGATATTAAAAGCTAAGTAAGTGTTCTGAAGACAGCCTATTAAGCTAGCACTTCTAGACGGGGGTTTAATGTCACTGTAGGTCGCTGTCACTATAATGCAGAGAGGGAAGCCTGAATAGTAGGACATAAAATAAATAATATAATACTAGCGTAAGGAACTAGGAGTCCCTTACGGCTATTATAGTTATAATAATATCTATTTATATTAACTAACTAAGAGGTACTTCGTACCTTACTTATAGTGTTTATAAATGCTTATAAAGCAAGCACTCTACACTGCGTAAGGGTCCTACTTATAAGGTTTCCTCTGCTTATACTGCAAGCACTTACCATGGTATAAGCACCACCTTATTAACTGTAGGGGATTTGGGTCTTTACACCCCTAGCTTATTATATAGTATTATGTATATTACTTTCCTACATTATTCCTTTTACGGGGGATTTGTCGGGCTGCGCCGGCCTAAGTGACGGCCTGTAAGGTTGTTACATAATTCCCCCTCTTTAATGTTCTTTTTCCACAAAAAACTTGAAGAGTAACTTCTTCCTTCCATCACTTCATTATATAACGGGTAACCGGCTCTTAAGTTTTAAAATGGGATTAGGATGAAAGTATTAATTACCATCTAAATCTCACAGCCTATATACACGTATTTAATGGTAAGATATCCCTTTATTCTTTCTATAAGTCTGCCGACCCTCTGCTTACTTATTAGGTATTAAACCGATTTAATAGTTACGATTACTGTTTGGAGAGGCACCGGCCTTCCCAGTGTGACACTTTTAGTTTTAGTAAGGTGAAGTTAAAGGCTCTTTTTATTAAAAAGCGGGACCTTAACACGTAAGTTAAGTTAGATGCTTAACAGCTTTATAAAGCCACTGCTAAGTTATAAAAGGTATTAGCACGCTTAATACGTCTTTATAAGTAATAGTCTTAACTTAAAGACTAAGTTACAAGGCGATTAGCTATAAGGTGGAACGACTTAAGTTTTAGGAAAGTGACAATATTAAGCTAAATACTCTTCTTAAAGACGTAAAGTCTTTTAACTAGAGGAGTTTCCTAGCGGGGTCTCCGTAGCCTGCAGTTGCTTTATAACTTAGTTTATAACTGTTTTCTTCTAATAAATGATATGGCTTTTTAATATAATAGTAACGTGTTTACTTTAACTTCAGTGTTTTATTTTACTTTTAAAGTAATATAAAATACTGTTTTCCTAGCGAGAGGTTATAGATTTAAGTTCTATAAGAGTCTTCCAGTCTGCAGGTGGTCTTATCAGAACTTTAACGTTTTATAAAACTACATATAGATTAGCTTTTCTTTTTATTAACATTAACTGATTTTTATTATATGCTGGTCTCTTTTTTTAATAAACACTTATCACGTAAATACACTTTTCTACTACACACCATTATATAACTGGTTTGGGAGTGTTAGGAGCACGTAGCTTAACACTTTTCACTTTCCTAAGTAAACTTAAGTCTATAGCAGCGGTTAGTTTATTTTATAACACTACCGTTACCTATTCCCTTACAGGGTAGGCTGTGCCTATAGTATAAGTCAGTCCGTAAACAGGCTATAACAGAACTAACCTTCTCCATACTTCCATATGTGTAATTTGTGGAGCTCGCCAGCTGTAGAGGCCCGGCCTCCTTAAATCTAACGTCCTTATAACCTATAACTAAGTGTTCTAATAAATGTCCTTCTATACTTCTTAAGGAGTTTCCTACCACTTCTTGGGCTTTAAGTCCTATATTAGTCTTACTCTTTAGTTTAGTAATTTAAATGTTAAATCTTATCTTATTTTTAATTTTTACTATTAATTTTAATTAGTCTAGATTCTTTTAATAAAAGTCGGTAATTAGGTTAGGGTACAAGAGATTTTTAACAGGCTCCTAAGAGTTACTTCTAAGGCTGTAGTTTAACCACTTAACAAGATATTTAAATACGTTTTTCTATTTACGTAAATTTAAAACCTCTTTAACGTTAAATTCGCCCTTATTAACGATAATCTTAAGCTTCTTTTCTAAAGGAACCCCTTTAAGGTAGGTTCCAGAAGTAAGATATAGAAGACCTTAATTCTTACCTTTATATTAGCGGGAAGGTTACGTTTATAATTAAAGGTAACGACTTTCTTCTTAACTTAAACAGCTCGTACCTTTTTAAGTTAAACTTCTTATTAGGTTATTTTAAATACAGGTTTTATAAAAAAAGGTAAACGCAATCTCCCTTTTAAAGAGTTCGTCCCTTAACTTATTTACTATTATAATAAAGTCCTTCCTTAAGTGTTAGCTGCTTAGCTTAGTATTTATCGATGAATTTTTTCATTTATTTACACGTAAACTTAAGTTCGGCTCTTAAGTGGTTATATAGTTTTTATATTTAGTCTGCATAAACTGTAACCTAAGGAGCGCTGGTTAGTGGGCTCTAGTGGAGCTCCAGCTCCTTACTGTAATTTATAAAGAATAGTAATATACTTATAAACTTAATTAATATTATATTATAAGCTATTTACACTATTAGTAATAATTTAAGCTAATCATCTTATTTAAAGTTAACGTAAGCTTAGAGATACATTATAAGTATTAAAATAGTGTGGTGACACAATAGGGAAGAAACCATAAAGAGAACCACACTTACAAAACGTTGCTATTAGCTTGAAAGGCTAACTCCCAGACTACTGGTCCTCTGATCGGAGGGACATAAATGTAACTGATGTAGAAAAATAGATACGTATCTAATATAGAACAAAACCTAATATATGACGGTACCTAGCATGAAACGGAGCTTAGCATGGAGTAATAAAGGAAACGTAACTGTGGATTAGGTTATCTTCCTTCGATCGAAGGGCTAGAATGTTACTGGGCTTTTAATATGAGGGTATTGTAGTAAAAATCGTCGGATTGATAATTGTTAGAAGAAGCGTAGTTTAAAGAACTGCGCGGCGCGGCCCCTTTTTAACAGTAGCACGCGCTAGAGAACGCATCGCTATGTATATAAGCGGCTACAGTAATATTACATACAGAGCCTAAAAAGAACGATAGGGTTAGCTTGAATAAACGCCTTGAGTTAGTATTTAATTAACTTACTCTGTTTAGCTATTTATTTATAAGTAGAAGACTGTTAATAGCTTATTCTTTACACTTATTCTTTACATTAGCCCTTATTAGAATTTTGATATAATTAACTTATCTTAATCCGTAATAATATTATCTGGCTAAAGATGTTATAAAACTATCTCTTTTTTAAAAATGTAAGCGAGTTATTAAACTAGTATAGTGACGTAATAGGGAAGAAACTATAAAGAGAACTATACTTACAGAAGGTTGCTGTCGGCTTAGAAGGCTAACTCCCAGATTACTAGTCCTTTAATCGGAGGGACATAAATGTAACTGACGTAGAAAAACAGATACGTACTTAATATGAAATAAAACTTAATATATAACAGTGCTTAGTATGAAACGGAGCCTAACATGGAATAATGAAAGAAACGTAACTGTGGATTAGGTTATCTTCCTTTAATTAAAGGGCTAGAATATTATTAGGCTTTTAATAAAAGATCTTTATAGTGAAAATCGTCAGATTGATTCTTAAAAGAAGCATGGTTTAACGAACTGTGTAGTGTGGCCCCTTTTTAACAGTAGCACGCGCTAGAGAACGTATCGCTATATATATAAGCGGCTATAGTAATATTACATACAGAGCCTAAAGGGCGCCTGTTTAAGCTAACCCTATTATTCCATTTAAGCTGTATAATATTACTGTAATTGTTTTTATACATAGTGATGCGTTCTCTAGCATATGCTGACGTTAAAAAGAGCTACGCTGTGCAGTTCTCTAAACCGTGCTTCTTTTAATTTATTATCCAACGATT
>Ga0247781_1000536_pt1 | contig 11870 bp, 1 predicted proteins | sample UWRJL184509B5_FD_179922 | JGI IMG/M metagenome (GOLD analysis project Ga0247781, IMG submission 179922) | Plant litter microbial communities from Arlington Agricultural Research Station in Wisconsin, United States - UWRJ-L184-509B-5 | ecosystem: Environmental > Terrestrial > Plant litter >...
GGAGGTTAGCCCAGTGCCTCCCCCCTTAAGTTAATGGTGTTAAGGAAATACAGAGATTTATTTTCTCAATTTTCTTCATTTTCTTCTTCGCCCCCTTCTCTTTCTTCTCCTTCCTCCTCTTATTCTTTCTGTAACCACTTCATAGTACATATTCCAGTACTACTCAGAAAGTCAGCTAGAGCTAACCTCCCTTTAGTAGTATAATACAGTATTTGGAGCGTGCAAGGTATACCTCTTAAGTCCTGCTGCATTGCCTTTCGTTATTTTTTATACTTCTAGCATTATAGTATTAAGTGTGTAGGTGTTTGGTCTTATAAGCATCCACTACACTTACTACTTTCTATCTTTCCAATTCTGGCTAAATAGCTAGCTAAGAAGCCAATACCAGTTTTCAACTGTATATATGCTGCCTAGTTTTACCGTGGTAGAGTTAGCAGTGTAGGTTTCAGGCTAAAGGAGATGAGATTCTAAGCCACTCTTCTATAATAGGTTCCTAAGCCTTTGGCTTTGTAGCTTTCCTCTTCCCTCTTCTCTTACACTAGCCAGTTAGCTTTCCACGCTTCTTTCAGCTCTACTTTAGCCTTGCGGCGTTAGTAGGTCAGGGAGACGTAGGTGTCTTTCTCCGGCTTCTTTTCTAAGCCCTGTTTGGCCAGTTGATCTGCGATCTCGTTGCCAATAACCCCAACGTAGCTGGGGCACCAGTGGATTTCCACCTTATGGCCTTTGTTAACTAGTAGTCTTGTAAGTCTCTGAGCTTTTACAGTATAGTATATATAGCCTTATAGCCTTTGTATTGCCGCTTAGCTATCGACAAATAGGTAGAAGGTAGTTAGGCCAGTAGTTATTATTTGCGAGCTTTATTCTAGTGCCTTAATGATGCCGATGACCTCGGCATCAGCCACTTCGATACTAGGCCCCAGGTTCTAACAGTTGGCTATTATAGGCGCTTAGTTGGCACTTATTTAGCATATGGCAGCTGAATTAGTAGTTTTTCCTTCTAATGTGCCTTATAAGCCGTCTGTGTAGAATATTACTGTTATAGCTACACTAGTAGGTAACATTGTACTTTTTAGGCTTTGTAGTAGTTTAGTGTGGGCCTCTTTTGCTTGCTTTTTACCTCCAGTTATAATAATGATCTTAGCTTAGATCTTTAGCTCCCACAGCTTAGCCCAGTGTGCCAGTGGTTTCTTAATATTCCAGCCTGCTATTACTAGCCTTTGCAGCCTTATGCCTAAGCCTAGTAGTTGTGTGGTTAGCTGTAGGGCTTGCAATTGGCTCAGGTTTTCCTCTTCTTCTTCTTCCTCTTCGTCATCGCCTACTTCTTAGTTCTTTATATCAGAGAAATCGTCTCCTTCTGCCTGTTAGCAGAGCGGGCCTACTCTCTATATATGATACCGTGAACGAAACAGTCTCCTACTAAAATATACTTTAGAATTGGGGATACCCCTTTTTCCTAGTAATCTCGTAAAACGAAAAGTGTATTAAAGCCGAGAAGGATAAAGACATAGTCCCCGCACTTCGTGTCGGTAGGGCCTAGGCTAATATATCCGTTAATGGTAATAAAGAAATGCCAGTAAGCGGTTACTGATCGCACAGCATAGTCCACCGCTAAGATATTACCTAGATCTGCATTATTAAGTGTTAAGGTGTATGTGTCTGGCGCCCGCTTATACATTTCCTAGCTAAGACTAGTGTGGTAACTTTCCTTTCCTAGTATTGCGTCTGTTTCGGTACTATAGGCTTAAGATCTTAAACCTAATTTCAGTTATAAGACTGATAAAATTCGATAAAGTTTACGTTATATGCCGTTTACTGTAAGATCGCTTAAGGCCTTAAGATTCTACGTTAAAGAGACCGTATTTCTAATATATATAATATCAGTATATAACACTCTAAGGAAAGCGTTACTTAGAAAGCCCCCACCTATGTAACTCTTAGAGCCTGAAGAGAAATTAAGGTTTATTAATAAGTTATTACTTACGTAGAAACTATATATAAGATTATACCATAATAAGAAGGTGTTAGATAAGGTAACCACGTCTAAGATAGTTTGGTTATTTAGGATAATTAGTAATATAGACAAAACTAAGCTAAAGGGGATATATTTAACAAAAAGGGTTTATACTTTCTTAGTAGGATTAGTTATAGTGACGCGTGCTCTTTCCCCATCAGAGGCATTATAAATGCCGATCCTACTTAGTCGATCCAGGGTGTAAAGCTTAAATGGTATCTACTAATCAAGAATCCAGGAAGGAAAGTCTGTTAATTTCGTGATAGCAGAGCTTATAAGGATAAAAAGGGAACTTAAATAGTAAATCGATTTAAGCATAATAAAACGGTAAATCTGAAATATCATTTAATTATAATTAACAGGGATTAATAGTTCGCCTTAGATAAGACCATTTAAGGTAAACACTTTATCTTTTAGATCGTTATAAATTCTCTCACGAAACTGCTATAATAGGTTCTGTAGCGAAACTTAACTATTTAAGGCATAGTTTACACAGATTAGCTTTATCTTAAGGACACAGGAGTTAAAGTTTATTAAAGCCTTTAAAGTCTCAGTAAGGAGCTTGTTTAGTATCTTTACGTAGTAAAAGCAGCAGTATATTTCCTAGTTCCTCGCAGCTTTATTAAGAAGATCCCACGATATCTTCTGTCAGCTATACAAGATAGTCGCTATCGGTAAGAGAATTGTCTCCTAGATAACTTACATACGCTCTTATTATTTACACCGCATTATACGCTTAAACTTAACTAACGTATAAGATTGGTAAAAGTAGTTACGTATATATATAATATCTGACAAATAGTAATTAGTAGCTAGTAAGTTAAGTAACGACATAATGTTGAGGAAAAAGTCATACGTGAAAATTCGCTAAAGAGGAAGCGGTATTTATATAAATTATCCGTATAAGCTCAAACTTTTATCGATAAGGGCTTTATTTAACCTGTTCCCGCTCTAGATACGTAAATCGGGTAAAGAGAAAAGGTCACCTTATCCGCTATCGTGCTCTTCTTTACTCTCACACTTTCCAAGCCAGATCAGTACCTTATACACTGCCGAATAGATATCGTATATACGTGTAACTTAATTATTTCTTTCTTTAATATTATCTTATTATATATATAAAAAATTAATCCAGATAGGCATTAAATTTAGTTTAAGTCGCTGCTAGATATAAGTTAAAGCCTAATATAAATTTTCACGGACTTCGGTTTCGCGCTTATTTATGTAGATTTTTCGGAGTAGGCTGTGTTTATCCCCCTACATATATAACATTACGAGAAATTAACCCTAGATTTTGTAAAGCGGTGTAATAATCAAGCTATATCTAATATCCTAGCTTACTAAATCGATTACGGTTAGTAACTAAATATCTCCCTAAGCTTCACTTAGAGGAAGGTTATCGTAAAGTGAAAATCCCTTAAGTTAGAGGTCAGTAAGGTCGGGGAGGTAACTGCCACCGTGGACGCTAATATAGTAAACGTTATTACCAGTGCCTTAGCGGAAGCCTGTAGGTATTAAAGATATGTTTTCCGTTATCCAGCCTTATACTGTACTATTATACCTTTTAATCTAGTAATTTTACAGGCAGATAAATAAAGAGAATATCTATTTGCACCTTAGGGAAGCGTCTTTCGCGCCTTAGCCCTACTTTTCCACCACCTATCCCTTACCGCCATACGGACCGTACACCGCCTACCCATTTCTATAGCTATTGCATAAAGCAATCTAATAGACAGTAAAGAGACGTTCTCGACAATCAGTAGGTTGATGGAGGTAGCTTTGCTACCATATTTACTGTTTTGACCATCCTAACTACGCTAATCAATACCTGGCGCCCACTTCTTTTTTCTAGCCAGCAGCCCCGACAGCCTTTCCCTTCCCTAACCACACCACACCACAGATAGCTAATACTATAGTAGTGGCCTACAATACATTATCATGTGATATGAGATGTACTGTGATATGCTATGTACTGTGATATGCAATGTACTGGTATATTCTAAGAGCTGGGATATTATGTACTATCCTAAATTCCAAGCTGGGATACCGTGTACAATCCCAAGGCATGTACTGGTATATTCTAAGGTTCGCTTAGGATTTGGGCCGCTGGTAGTAATAGGCGTAACACTTCGAAATGCCGGCTTGTTTTGCAATCTCTACAACTTTCGTGCTCGCGTGGAGCATTGCTCAGATCGTAGTCTTCTGCGTGTCGTTTATATACCGCACCATGATCACGCGCGTAAAAAAAAAACCAAGGAATAAAATTCTTGAAAATGGTATAAATAACGTAGACAATTGATCTACGCAATTGCGGCTTGTTTTGGTAGACATTTTAGTAGTTTAAGTAAGTAAGAAGGAGGTTACAGGCAGCGTCCTCTACAAACCAAATAAACCAAATCCACAGTTAGATTTAACTTATATTTGCAAGAAATAAGGCCATTTATTTGTTTTGCTCAAAAAGCCTATTTGCTTTAATTCTTTACCAAGTCTTTGCCAAGACTGGAAAAACTGCCTCCAGGTCTACACATAAGCTCTCCAAGACTCCAAACACACAAGAAGCTTCAATTCCTATGCCAATTCTGTAGGCACGTAAGTATCGCAAGTGTTTTATATATTATAGCGCACCGTTGACTGCCCATCTTAAGTTTAGCTGAACTAAATAACCTCTCCACTTCGTTAAATATCGTAAGGATAGACAGGAACTCTAAGGCCATCTTAGATAGTGATAGGAACTCTTCTTCGTAATCTTTCCACTAAGTTATAGGGTCTTTAAACATTGTAACTCGCTCTGAGAGGTATCTCTGGAGTTCGTCAGGCTGTCGGATTAGCTTAAGCTTATCATAATAGTCGATATCGAACAGTGCGATGTCAGTGGATTGATGAGGAGGTCGTGGAGGCGTGACTGGCCGAGGCAATAGGGACTCTTCTCAATATTTGTAATTACTCTTATACAGTTATCGTAATTGATTGAGAATACTCTCTTATTACCAGGTAAGAAAGTTTCTCTCCATCCATTTAGTTTTATAACCTAAATGGAGGATTAACGCGTTTTTATACACCAGCAAGTCCTTTAAGACCTCTACGTACTTATTTATCTTATCTAGCGCTAGCCTAATAATCTTTAAAAAGAAGGTTTCGCTTTCCCTAAGGTCCTTTACACGTATTTTTTCCTCGACTTCTTCGTCTTTAGCATTAGGGTCAGCCCTAGGGATTGGTACGCGTTAGGGTCGGTCATTTCGTGCCGTGGCTAGTAAAGGCGTGTAATAGCGGGCGGGGACATTAAGTCTATCGAACGGAGCAAAGGTGAGGTGTAAGTACTTATTAAGTTACTCTTAGAGGCTGGCGTGGAGCTTAAAGGCAGTAGGAAGAACTTTGGTAAAAAATAGCTTATAGCCTTAGAAGTATATAGTTGTTTTTTTAAAAGGCGAAAGGATCTTTATAATAGTAGAGAGTATAATTTAATCTTTATTTCTAAAGACATTATATGTAAGAATACATTTCTTACAATCTTTTTTACATAGGTTACAGGCGTAAAACAGATCGATAATGTCCCTTAACTTTATCATCCTCTGTATTATCTTATAAACAGAGTTTTATCAAGTATTATTATCAGTTTGTAATTACAGTAAAGTGGTATCTTTGTTAAGAAGAAAAAGGCCAAACTCGTTGTCTAGGTCCTTGATTTTACTATTTACCAAAGCGTGGAATTCGTCACGCTTTTAAAGGCTGCGCTAAATATAATACACTACATTATGCAGTTTACTAATAAGCCCTTACTTCCTCCACTCTTTTAATAACGCTTCTTCTTCTTCTTTTATTCCTTTTTCTTCAAAGCTGTTAAGAAGAGACCTAAGGAGGTTTTTGTTATCTTTATTGATAAAGGTGTGGGTAACGAGATTAAGGATGTGTTTAAAGTATCGAACTCGGCGTAATAAATTAACAGCTTTTTAGTTAGTATTAGGTATCAGATCTATAAGTAACGTAGTAATGGCAGTATTATTTAAATCAGCATTGTCGCTTTAAAAGAAACTGATTTTATCCTTAAGGCTAAAGTTCTAGATTGCCTTAGTAATAAAGGGAGCTTAAAACCGTCCTCTGTAGTCACTAAAGATGTAAGGGAAGCCGATCATTTTCTACTTACCTTTACCAGCCTTATCCAGATAATGTGTAATAATTCCTAACATGGCCTTTAAACTTAAAGAAATCTAGAGATCAAAGGAGATGTAAACGCCACTGCTGACAACCTCTAACTCTACCTTTGACTTCTATTTCTTAACCTTATACCATTTAGTAATCCATCGCTTAATAGCCTGCCCTCCTTTAGGGATAAATCTCGTCGTCTACTTATAGTTTAAAAGCGTAAGTAACGACCGGAAATAAGTGTGGGAGATGACATTAAAAGGCACATTACAGTTAATTATCTAAGTAAGTAAAGCCCTTCTAATAATATTAGGTATAATTATAAAGACCAGCGATTATGAAGAACTCTTCTCGGCAGTCTCTAAAGCTTTAGCAGTAAAGCCGAAAGTCCGCTACATCTCCACCATCCTCCTTTTTTTCTTCAGTCGTTTATCATTTAGCGAATATATTTAATGTTTCGCGTTAAGATGGTCGCTCGTAAATGTAATCGCCTCGGCGGTGAAGATGTTCTTATAATTAACAGAAGCTTTATAAACCCAGTACGTACTAATATTACAACCTGCACCTAACACAGGCCTTAAGAGGACTGGTGCGGGTTAAGACAGAATATATAGCAGGACGCTAATAGGTAGGGGGCGTTCCGAAGACGGCTTATTAAGCTAGCACTCCTAGACGGGGGGGTTTAATGTCACTGTAGGTCGTTATCACTATAATACATAAAGGTAAGTTTAAACAGTAGGATATAAATGAATAATTGAATATTAGCGTGAGGAACCAGAGTCCCTTACAGTGGTTATAGGCATAACCATAACTATCTATACTAACTAACTGGGAGGTACTTTATACCTTACTCGTAATACCACGAGTACTTATTACGTAAGCACTCTATACTACATAAGCGTTCTGCTTATAAGGTTTCTCCTACTTATAATATAAGCACTTAGTATACTGCAAGCAGCACCTCATTAGTTATAAGGGCTTTAAGTCTTTACACCCCTGGCTTAATACGCCTGGACAGTATGTATTGTTTTTCCACACTGTTCCTTTTACAGGGGATTTATTAGGCTGCCCTGGCTTAAGTGACGGCCTACAGGGTTATCATATAATTCCCCCTCTTTAACGTTCTTTTCCTATAAAGAACCTAAAAGGTAAGCTTCTCCTTTTACCATTTTACCATATAATAAATGTCTGGCTCTTAGGTCTTAAAACGGGAATAGGGTAAAAGTATTAACCACTATCTAAACCTTACAGCTTACACATACGTGTTTAATGGTAAAATGTCTCCTTATTTTTTTTATAAATCTACCAACCCTTTATTTATTTATTAAGTTTTAAACCAGTCTGACAGTTATAATTACTATTTAAAGAGGTATTAGCTTTCCCAGTGTGACACTTTTAATATTAGTAAAGTGAAGTTAAAGGCTCTTCTTATTAAAAAGTAAAACCTTAACTTATAAGTTAAATCCACTACTTAACAGCTTTATAAGGCCACTATTAAGCTTTAAAAGGTGTTAGTATGCCTAGTACGCCTTTATAAGTAGCGGTCTTGCTTTAAAGACCGGGTTATAAAAGTGTTTAGTTATAAAGTGGAGTTATTAGAGTTCTAGGAGAGTAAGGAGGCTAGGTTAGATACTTCTCCTAAAAATGTGAAGTCTTTTAACTAAGGGAACTTCTTAACGGGGTCTTTATAGTAAACGGTCGCTTTATAACTAGGTTTATAACTTTCTTTACTAAGGGCCTGTAGGTATAAGTTTTTATTTCTTTTTCTTTTACTGACTTTTTTTTCTTTAATAGCACTTATTTTTATAAGGCTTATTAGGAGCTCTGGAGATCCTACCTCCTTATTAGGTTTAAAGTCTTTACAACCCTAGTTAAGGTTTTAATAAATATCCTTCTATACCTATTAAGGAGTTTCCTACCACTTTTTAGGTTTTAAGTCCTATAGTAATCTTACTCTTTAATATAATAATTTAAATATCAAATCTTATCTTATTTCTAATTCTTATTATTAGTTTTAATTAGTCTGGATTCTTTTAGTGGAACTCTGTAATTAGGTTTAAGTATTTAAGATTTTTAACTAACTCTTACAAATTACTCTTAGGGCTATAATTTAACTACTTAATAAGATATTTAAACGTGTTTTTTCCCTTTTATAAATCTATAACTTCTTTAATATTATACTTATCCTTATCAGTATTAACCTTAATCTTCTTTTCTAAAGGAACTCCCTTTAAGGCGGGTTTTAAAAGTAAGATGTGAAAAACCTTAATCTACACCTTTATGCTAATGGGTAAGTTTAGTTTATAATTAAAGGTAGTAACCTTTTTCTTAATTCGGAACAGTCTGTACCTTTTAAAGTTAAGTTTCTTACTAGGTTATTTTAAATGCAGGTTTTATAAAAAAAGGTAAACGTAATCCCCTTCTTAAAAAATCGGTCCCTTAACTTGTTTACTATCGTAATAAAGTCTTTTCTTAAACACTAATTACTTAATTTAATGTTTATCAGTAAATTTCTTTATTTATTTATATGTGAACTTAAGTTTAGCTTATAAATGGTTATATAATTCTTATATCTAGTTTGTATAGATTACAGCTTAAGGGGCACTGGTAGGTAGGCCTTAACGGAGCTTAGGCTCTTTACCGTAATTAGTGAAAAACGGTAACACACTTATTAACTTAACTGGTATTATATTATAAGTTATCTGTGTTATTAGTAACAGTTTAAGCTAATTATCTTATTTAAAGTTAACGTAAGCTTAGAGATATATTATAAGTATCTAATTAACTTATTCCATTTAGCTATTTATTTATAGGTGGAAAGCTGTTAAAAGCTTACTTTTTATACCTATTCTCTATATTAGTCCTTATTAAAACTTTAATATAATTAACTTATCTTAATCTGTAATGATATTATTTAGTTAAAGGTGTTATAAAATTACCTCTTTTTTAAAGACGTAAGTAAGTTACTCCGCTATTATGTCTTTTAAAGTTAGTAAAAAGTAGGCCTACTTTATTAATCTATTAACCACTATAAGGATTTAGTTATAGGCAACTCCTATAACAGGGTCCTTAAACTCTAGGATCCCAGTAACAAAATCAAGTGAGATGGAACTTTATAACGCCTGTAGTACAGGGAGTGGTTTAAAAAGTCTATAGGGTTTATACTGCTAATTCTACTTATAGTGGCAGACGTTACAGTTATTAACCACTTCCTTAACTAACTTTTTCATTCTTAAGAAGGTGTATACTTATTAAACCTATGTAAAAGTCTTAACTTAGCCTATATATCCCTTAAGTTAAGATTTATAAACCTACTAAATATACTCTTTTCATTTATCTAGGTTATAAACGTATAGTTTCTTTTAATATTAAAGCCTTACTTTTAATTTAGGCGTACTGTTTACGCCTTTTAATAACGGTTCTAACTAATAACCCGTTTTATTATGGTTTAGATACTTTAGGCACTCCTTACCACAGTTTTACACGTGCCTTAAGAAGTCTCCTAAAGGGCATTTATACTTACAGGTTCCTTCTACTAACCTTCTTACTTAAAAGTCCTATTATTATTAATAGATATTATACTTTATTTATAAATTTATATAAACGTTAATAGTTTATTCTAGCGTTTAGTTATCTAACATTTATAATATGTGTTCTATTATACTGTTCTTTACTTTATTAAATATGGTAATAGGGATTAAAATTAAATTAACATCCTTATAATCCTGTCTCTAACTGAGAGTATTAGCTTACTTATTATCTTTTCCTTTAACGTGGTGGATCTGGAAGTGGAACGGGGTTATTAACTCTACCTATCGTGCTTATTATAAACTAAGTTCTTTCGTTAAGAAGTACTAAAGGTTATTATAATTAAAAAAGACCTAGACCGGTTTTTTTATACCACTTAAGTACAGTACTTATTTAGTAAAACATTAAATAATCACTATTAGTTCCTTATTATAAATTAGATATTATAAGGCTGGGCCGTGGATTCCTTTTAATAAGAAAGTAATTAGGTAACGTTTCCCATTATCTTAAACTTAACTAAATTCTTTACTAATTATAAACTTTAAGGAATCTGTTTCGACTTAGAAAGGTTTTAAGAAATTAAGGAGGGTTAAGACTAATGTTATAATAAAGGTGTGTTTAAAGTCTTTAAATACCTTTTATTATTTATTAATCCACTTAAACGGCTTTCCTTCACCTATAAGTTTGTGGAGTAGTTTTATAATTTTTATAAAGTACTTAATAAAACAGTAATAAAAGTTTGTAAAGCTGATAAAGGCTTATAACTCTTTCTAATTCTTTAAAGTGGGCTAATCCCTAACTGCCTTTATCTTCTCTAGTTATATTTTAAGCTTTTTAAAGGTTACTTTAAACCTTAAATAGTTTAGTTCTTAAACGTGGAAGTGGCTCTTTTCTAAGTTTACTGTCAGCTTTACCTTCTTAAGAGCTGTTAGGACCTATCATATATACTTTTAATATTCCTTTAAAGTTTTAAAGTAGATTAAAATGTTATTTAAATATATAAAGATAAACTTATTAAGGAAGGGGTGGAGAACACTATTAATAAGGTTTTAAAAAGTTATAAGGGTGTTTATTAACCCTATTAACATAACATAGTATTAGTAATGCCCGTTACGAGTCTGAAAGGCCGTTTTATACTTATTTTCTTCCTTTACTTTAACGTGGTTAAATCTTATAAGGAAATCGAGGCTAGAGAACCAGTTTACCCTAATAATCTGTTCTTACATTTCCGTAATAAGTGGTAATAAGTAATGGTTTTTAATTATATCCTTATTTAACGTTTAATAGTTAATAACTATATATAACTTACCGTCTCCCTTTCTTAAGATAAACAGTATTAGGTACCTTATTAAGGACTAGGACTTTATAATAAACCCGTTTTTTAAATTCTTATCTATATACTCCCTTAAAGCCTTAACTTATTAAGGGTTTAAGTAATAAGGCTGGAAGCTGTAAAGCTTCATTCCTAACTTTAACTTAATTTTATAATCCCATAGTCTATAGTCTAATAATTACAGTATCTTTTTTTAAAATAGAGTAAACTTCTTATACTTAGCAGGTACTTTAAATAAGTTAACTTCTTCGCTTATCTGTAAATCAGCTTTTAACTTCTTTCTACCTTTTAAATTATTATTTAAGTAATACAGTGGACCTTTTAATCCTTTAACTGTTTTAATAAACCTAACCTAAACTGTACTTAGTTTTAAGGGTTTAATGTGCTTTTAAGTGCTTTATGTATCTTTAAAGTAGTTTAATGTCTTCTTAGCTTTCTTTAAATAATAATTACAGTTAAGGGACTTATTAAAGGTAAGGTAGCTACTCCTTTAATTAATTATAAGGTTATACTTTTCCAGTTAAGGTAAACTTAGGATTATATTATACCTTATAATTAGTATAATGTTAAAGTCTATTTATTATTTATCCCTATCTATTTTAATTAGGAGTGGTGAGTAATAAGTAACTTTACCGTTATTATATTAATATAGGCCTCCTTTACCATTTTAAATGGGGATAACCTTTTTATACTTTTCGTTAGGGAGTTTCCTTTAATTAATTAATAAGGGGTGTATTAAATTAGAAACACTCCTGTTATTAATTACTGCTTTTACCCTAAACGGCTTCCCTTTTCCGTCTATTATGTTAATACTAACAGAATAATACTTATGCTCCTTTAATATCTAAGTTATAATAA